>Ga0207679_10001481_pt1 | contig 14723 bp, 13 predicted proteins | sample KBSC73metaG_FD_184320 | JGI IMG/M metagenome (GOLD analysis project Ga0207679, IMG submission 184320) | Corn rhizosphere microbial communities from Kellogg Biological Station, Michigan, USA - KBS C7-3 metaG (SPAdes) (version 2) | ecosystem: Host-associated > Plants > Roots > Rhizosphere > Soil ... | reverse complement strand
GAAATCACTCTTCGCCTTGGGCGTGATCGTCAAAGACGCATTTACCGGGAGTCGCTGGGCCTTAGGTGATTTCCGAGAATGAGCACATGCAAAAGAAGAGGCGATCCATCCACGTAATGGCGACAATTTAGAAGGTAGAAGGAGCGGGCCGTGAGCGGAACAATGAAAGTACTCGTATTGCTGATTGCATCGTTCACCACAATTGCTTGGGCTCAGGATGTGAAGCCGAAACGAGAGGTGTATGAAGCTTCGGTGGTAAAGGTCGGCGACATCGTTCCGCCACGGGTGGTGCAACCATGTCAGCCAGGTCATTGTCCGTTCGCTGGTCAGAGCGTCACTGTGCTGCATGTGAATGTGAAGAATAAGGAAGGAGGGATATTTGAAGAAATGAAGAGTGAATTCGAGGCGGCTACCGGCGCCAAGCTTAACGTGGTTCTATTGTCGTCTCAACAGGAGCTCTTTCCTAATTTCATGTCTGACTTGACCAACGGCATCGGCAAGTACGATGCAGTGATTGCCGGAGCTTGGTGGCTGGGGGAACTGGTAGCCGGGGATTACTTGCTTTCCTACGACAAGTATTACAACGATCCACGCTTCCCCAAGTGGAACATTAACGATGTGCTGCCGGCACCACGTAGTCTGTTGTCATATGGTGGGAAAAAATACATGGTGGCTAATGATCACGACGGGCAAGTAATGTATTACCGTCGCGATCTGCTAGCGGATCCGCAGCATCAGGCTGCGTTTCAGCGAAAGTACGGTTATCCGCTCGGTGTACCCAAGACTTGGGATCAGTTCCGTGACGTGGCGGAATATTTCAACGGCAAGGACCTTAATGGCGATGGCATTCCCGACTATGGATTGAGCATGCATCTGAAGGTCGGCGCGCAAGGCATGTTCCATTTCATGTCGTTTTCGGCACCGTTTGTGATCGGGCCGGATAACCAGAAGCTGTACTGGTTCGATCCGCAGACCATGAAACCGTTGATCCAAAGTCCTGGCCATGTGCGGGCGTTGAGCGCGTTGGTTGATTTGATCAAGTTCGGGCCGAAGGATATGCTCAATTGGGATCTCGGCAAGAGCTGGGATCTCTTCTTGTCTGGCCGCGCGGCACTTACGTTTACCTGGGGCGATCTCGGAGCGCTGGCACAGGAGGAGGGAAGCAAGGCCAAGGGCAAGATCGGTACCGCGCCGCTACCCGGCACCCGCGAGTACTACAGCATCGCGCAGCACAAGTGGATCAAGACGGCACAGCCTAATCTGGTTGGCAATACTACTGGTGGGTCGTGGGCTGGAGTGATTTCGAAATATTCGAAGGCTCCAGAAGCAACGTATTACCTGTTGTCCTTGCTGGCAACCAAGGAAAAATCGCAGGTATATGCGGCGCGCGGCTGGGATGGTATCGATCCTGGCCGGACTTTTCATTTTTTGCCCCCTGACGGCAACGGACAGCTGGAAATTTATTTGAAAGCAGGCTGGAACGAAGCCGATATCCGTGACTATTCAAAGGCGTATTTCGACAATTTCAGTGCCAAGCTGCAGTTGCCTTATCTACGTATCCCCGGCGCCTTCAGTTATTGGCAGGCGCTCGATGTGCACTTGGCAGAGGCCGCGACTGGTCAATTGAGTCCGGAAGAGGCGTTGAAGGCAACCGCAGTCGATTTTGAAGAGATTACGATCCGCCTCGGGCGCGAACAGCAACGGCGATCATATCGGACATCGTTAGGATTGTGATGTGCCTGTAGGCAGATTCATTGCATTGCTCACCGCACGTTATCTGCAGCCGTTCGGCATTGGCCATCGGCTTACACTTGGCTTTGGCGTATTGGCTAGCGTCACTCTGCTAGTAGCGACTTTGGCCTTCCTTGCAGGACGCAATGCCACAACAGACATCAATCTTACCGAGACAGTGCGCGTACCAGCTTCGCTGGCATCAGCGCAAGCGCAAACCAGCCTGCTGCGCATGCAACTGCACGTGCGTGGCTACTTGGTGTTATCCGATCCTGTGGATATTGAACAATATCATGTGGCCAGGCAGGCTTTTGAAAAAAAACTCGCTTCGCTCCAGGCCATGTCCCGTAACTGGTCTAAGGACGAGATGAAATGGGTCGGAGAGCTGACCGCTATTTATGCGCAATGGGCCACACTGCCACCGAATCTGTTCAATTTGCACGACAATCCACTCAAGAACAGACCTGCGTTGCGTATCGCCAGAGTTGATATCCAAGCGTCGCGGATCAGAATCCTGGATGGTATTGAGACCATCATCGACATCCAGAAGAGACGCAGTGAGTCGCGTCAGGACAGGGAGTTGCTGGCCGATTTTCTGAGCTTCCAGACCTCGTTTGATACGATGGCCACCAATCTGATGGCATATGGCGCTTCAGGGGAGCCCAATTTCAAACTTGCCTACGGCCCGCAATTGGCGACCAATGCGGCGAGCTGGAATACCATCTCAAGCAACCGCCAGCTGCTGTCTGCCGAACAACAGGCCAAGCTCGATGAAATTGGTCACGACCGGGTGCAATTCGCAGATTTGGCGCTGCGAATCATTAGCATCCTCAACAGTGAGCATGCGTATGAAGACTTGTACTTGTATCGCACGGAAGTCGCGCCCCAGGCGGAAGTCATGCTTGGTCTGCTGCATAAGATCACGCAGCGTCAGGAGGCACAGTTGCAAACGGATTTGGCGCGCGCACGTAACAGCCTGAATACTGCACATTTGCAAATTGCAGCCGGCGGAATGATTGCGGTCGTCATCAGCATTGTCATGGTTTATTTGTTCCGCCGCAGTATTATCGGCCCGGTGCGCCGACTGACTGATGCTGCAGAGCAGGTTGCGGCCGGCAACCTTTCTGCACGAGCATTGGTCGAGTCTCGAGATGAGATCGGCGTTCTTGCTACCAGCATCAATATCATGACGCAACGTCTGGCCGAAACCATCGAACATCTGGAAACGGTATTTGCGGAAGCACAGCGTGCCAGAAATTCTGCAGAGGCAGCTAATCTGGCCAAGAGCAGGTTCCTGGCTAACATGAGCCACGAATTGCGTACGCCATTGAATGGAATTCTTGGTTATGCACAGGTGCTGCTTCGCGACAAGAAACGGGGTGAACATGAAACAATGGGGCTGAGCGTGATCCAGCAAAGCGGCGAACATCTGCTGACGCTGATTAACGATGTCCTGGATTTCGCCAAGATCGAAGTAGGAAAGCTCGAACTCTATGCGACAGACATCCCCTTTATCAGGTTCTTGCGCGTTATTTCTCAAATGATCGAAGTCAAGGCGACGCAGAAGGGATTGCTCTTCAGCTATGACTTTGCCGCAGAATTACCTGCCTGGGTACGGGTCGACGAAAAACGGTTGCGTCAGGTCTTGCTCAATCTTTTGTCGAATGCAGTCAAGTTTACCGACCATGGCAAGGTGAGGCTGTGTGTGTATGTGACCGCATCTGGCTATATTCGCTTCGAGGTGCAAGACACAGGCATAGGTATTAGAGAGGACCAACTGGAAATTATCTTCATGCCGTTCGAGCAAGCCGGTGAAATGCAGCAGCGGCTTGGCGGCACTGGTCTGGGCCTTGCCATCAGCCAGCAATTCGTGCGCCTCATGGGAGGGGAAATCCGGGTCGAGAGTCGGCTCGGCGAAGGCAGCATGTTCTGGTTCGAATTGAAATTGCAGGTGATCGAGTCGGTGACGTCCGCTCCCTTTGTCCCGGATGTGATTGGCTACGAGGGGCCGCGTAAAAAGATATTGGTAGTAGACGATGTCGCCGAGAATCGTGCTGTGGCAGTAGATATGCTAAGCCGTCTTGGCTTTGCGATGAGCGAAGCGGTGGGCGGGTTGGATGGACTGGAAAAAGCACAATCTCTACAGCCGGATCTAATCCTGATGGATCTGGTCATGCCGGACATAGACGGGCTGGAAGCCACGCGTCGTTTGCGTGCACTGCCTGTCCTTAAAGATGTGCCGGTTATCGCCATTTCTGCTAATACATCCGATGACAATCAAAGGAACAGCCTGATGGCTGGCGTGAATGCTTTTTTGCCGAAGCCGATTAACTATGCCAACCTGGTCGCCCAGATTGCTGCGCTGTTGCATCTGCATCTGATTGAAGAGCTGTCGCTGCCTGCGCCTGAAAAAGACAAGGAAAGCGACCAGGCAATGGTGTTGCCGCCGGAGGGGCAGCTCGAAGAATTATACGGACTTGCACGGCTGGGAAACATGCGGGAAATTGTGCTATGGGCGAATCGCCTGGAGGCACTTGATGAACGCTATCAACCGTTCGTTAATCAATTGCGCACATTAGCCGAAGGATATCAGTCCAAGGCGATTCTCAACTTGGCGAAACGGTATGTGAAAAGCAGGGAGGTGTTGTAGTTATTGCCACGCGCTATACAGTAGAAATACGCGAGCATCAATATGATTGAATGTATGAAGGTTTGTGTCGCATGCAGAAAAAACAAGGGGCTGCAGTTTCTGCAGCCCCTTCATATTTCTGGTGGGTCGTGCGTGACTCGAACACGCGACCAACGGATTAAAAGTCCGAACAAAATTGATTTCCGGACTGTTGATTGATATTCCCAAGTTGGTCGAAAAGCCATTAAAAACAGTGGCTTAGGTGCCTATTGAGGATGGATTCCGTTTCGCAATATTCCCCTGTGTTGATATAATTTGCCTACATAGCGCCTACACGGTGCCTACATGAAAAGGGCGGGAATGAAAAAAATCAACTTCACAGCGGAACGGGTAGCAAACTTCAAATGCGAGGCTGGTAAACAACAGTCCATTTATTGGGACGCCAAAACGCCCGGACTTGGGCTGCGCGTTACCGCTGGGGGTGCCAAGTCCTACATCTTCGAGACAAAACTACACGGCAAGACGCTGCGTATTACCATTGGTGACGTTCGCACTTGGGCGATAGGCAAGGCTCAAATCGAGGCAACCGACTTGAAGGCATTGACTGACAAGGGAATTGACCCGCGCCAACTCCAAGCTGAAAAGCGGGCTGCGCATGAGGCTGCACAAGCCGAAGCCAAGCGCAAGGATTTGACCGTTGGCGACGTATGGCCTCTATACCTTGATGCTAGGAAATCTAAATGGGGCGAGCGCAACTATCAGGACCATGTCCGGCTTTCTGCTCTCGGTGGTGCGGATTGGAAACGAGGAAAAGGAAAGACGGAGCCCGGACCGCTGGCATCGTTGATGCCCGTGTTGCTGTCTGACCTTGATGGCACTCGAATCGCCAAATGGCTGGATTCAGAATCAACAACCCGCCCCACGAGTGCGGCATTGAGCTTCCGGCTGTTGCGGGCATTCATCCGCTGGGCCGCCGACATGCCCGAATACAGCAGTCTGATTCCTGCCAATTCATGGAGCGCCCGAGTGGTCCGAGACGCACTTCCGAAGAATCAAGCCAAGGAGGGCGACAGCCTCCAGCGCGAGCAGTTATCCGCATGGTTTGATGCGGTACGCAAGATTAGGAACCCGGTGATTAGCGCTTACCTGCAAGCCTTATTGCTGACTGGCGCGAGGCGGGAGGAGATGGCCGGTCTGCGTTGGGAGGATGTGGATTTCCAGTGGCGGAGCCTGACCATCCGTGACAAGGTGGACGGTACACGGATTATTCCGCTTACTCCTTACCTGTCTAGCCTGCTGCTGACCCTGAAGCGCATTAATGAAACACCGTCGCCCAAAAAGATGAAGGCCGAGGATGCCGCGCCAGGTGATTGGAAACCATCGGAGTGGGTATTCTTCAGCAAGACTGCCGCAAGTGGACGGATTGCAGAGCCGCGCATAGCCCACAATGAAGCCTTGCAAAAAGCTGGCTTGCCGCATGTGTCGCTGCATGGCCTGCGCCGTTCCTTTGGTACATTGTGTGAATGGGTAGAGATGCCAAGCGGGATTTCTGCGCAAATCATGGGGCATAAGCCAAGTGCGCTGGCCGAGAAACACTATCGCCGCCGCCCGTTGGACCTGCTGCGCAAGTGGCATGACGACATTGAGGCGTGGATTTTGGGGCAGGCCGGAATCGAATTTAATCCGCATGATAAGAGCTTGAAAGTATTGGCTGCCGCCTGATGGTTTCCACCAAGACGATGACAAGGATGTGCTAGCACTCTAGCAACTTAATTACGCAAGCAATGGAACAAGATGACCAAATTAAAGCGATACAACCGTCGGCAGCGAAAGAAACTTCATTTGGGGGAGTTCCGGCAAATCGGATTTAACATTTCAGCAAAGTTCAAGTCTGGAAATGATGATGCAGAATTCAAACGAATTTATGCTGAATTCATTGACCATGCAATCGAAAAAAATGGGCTTTTATTAATGGGATGCTGGGAAGGCGAAACATGCGAATGCTGGGCATGGCCCAGTGGGAAGAGTCAGATTGCTACGGAAGCGCAACGTCGAGCCGTCCGCGATTGGCTACACAGTCAACCATATTTTTCTGAAATTGAAGTCGGGACTTTGACCGACCTTAACCAAGAGCTTCCGAAGTTTCTACAGTCCTAACTTGGAAGTGCTAGGAATCCGGCCAGCAAAGATACAGAAACATTTGACCGACTCTACACAAGAAACATAACCAGTAAAGCGCCAGACTATCCCGACGGGGAGAAAAGTGGGAAACCTTCGCTCGCCTGTCTGGTGCCCTATTTTGCGAAGGATGCACAGGAAGGTGTGCAATGCACGACCACAAAGGCCAACAACATATCACTGTCGGTGCGCTCGCTGCCGAAATTGTGCGTGAGCTTCGTGAAAAGCAGGTGAATGAGTGGGATAAGAAATCGAATGATGGCACCGTTCGCCGCGCTCTTTACATGGCATGGGAACAGGTTGAAGTTATTGAGCGAATTAAAGAGATGGTCGCCAATGGTCAAATATCTCCAAGAAATCCATTAACAAATTTCCCACCAGGCCCGCTTTCATCAGTTGAAAGTGATTGGTATTTGTCTGAAGACGATGCGGAAGCAGTTCGCAAGTGGTTGCGACATCTCGCGGAACCTTACCCAACGGAGGAGGAGACAAGGCGAGCGATTGAAGAAGCCACAATTACTTCGACTTTTCACGAAACAGTGTGTAATGGACATTCCATTAATTGGCGATATTGGGTTCATCAAATGCCCAAGCTTACTGCTGCACAAGCAGCCCGCCTCATGTGTGGACTTGACCCCGACGTTTTTGAAAATTTAGCTAACCGGCCAAACCGAAACGACCCTTCGGACGTTACCGAAAAGGCAAAAAAAATACAGAGACTGGCGGAGGCCCATGAAATGCATTCCGCAAGCCCTACAAAATGGCTGGAGTGGGCTAATTTGCAAAAACTAAGCGTGCATTTCGAATTTCGATTAGAGGTTCAAGAAATTCTTAAAATTGAGCGCGGACGCTATACATTGGAAGAGGCTGCACAATTAATCGCCCAAAAAGCTGGAGAGCGTGAAGCGGTTATGATTCAAAAATTGGTTTTTGCGGTAAAAATGAAGCAGCTGCCGACCTTCGAACCCGGTCGAACCGCCGTTATTGAATATGGCAATGGCCCCGGAAAAACATCGGTAATTCGCGATTTCTACGAAGAATGCTATTGGGATGACCTCAATAAGTGGCTGTCCGCCAATGAGCCGCGCATCTCATTTCGGTTTCCTGCGCCGCATAGCCAATCAGAGCAACAGGCTGGCGACAGCCCGAAGCAAGAGCTAGAAAATAAGGGCAACCAGCAAGTCAGTAATCCAGAACGCGGCGAATTGGTTTCTATTGTAGAGGTGGCTAATCGACTGTCGCAAAAATTGAGTATGGGCATCAACGTCATGGTGCAAAAATACTTGATTGATTCGCACGCATGGGAAGACCTAGAGGGATATTTCCTGAGTCTCGAAGATGACGCGCCTGTTTTAGTCCACCCGAGACATGGTTACGAGACTGTTATGCCTGGTGTGCTACAGCGTTTCACTGGTGACGATTGGCGGGAGAATACTGGCAAAGATAATACGGACCGTTATTGCTGGCGACGTGAACAAATCGAAAAATTCCTAAGCCAGAAATTTAGCATCAGTATTTCGTTCGAGGCCGGTGCGGGACAGAAAAATGTACATGGCTCATGGATTCATGAAGTAAATGCGAAAGTGGCCGAGCAATTGCCGTCAAAATTACCGCCAGTACGGAAGCAGCCTAATGGCGGAGACACTCTAACTCCTGTCATATGGGATATTTGCTATGACCTGCGCGAAAAGAATTCTAAGATTAGCCCTGTTCCTGTAATGGCACAGTTAAAAATCAGAGTTGATTCTAACGACGCAAAGTTGCGCGGGCCCCTTGTGTCTTCGACAGCGGGCGGGGTGAAGTATGAATGCTTGAAAGGCGACGAGAGAGAGTTGGACTCGGAGCAGTTAAGGGGGCGGATTAGAGAGTGGAAAAAAGCAAACCCCGAAGGCTAACCGGAGGGAGCCGGAAGCTGACCGGAGGCTCTATATCTTCACGGCTTTTCGATGCATAAAGTTTGTATCGCCATGCGCTGCACTGCGAATACCCGCAGAGGCGCAAAACCCAACAGGAGGGAATATGGCGATACAATTTACCCAACCCATTCCGCCTGCGCTAGCCGCAATCGCTGCCGGTCGCGACCACATTCAAACTTCCGAATTCGCCCGCGCTGCCAACCGAGCAAGTCAGACAATCCGAAAGAACTACTGCCTGACCGGTGAATGCTTTGGCATCCGTCCCGTGAAGTTTGGCAATCGGCTTTTGTGGCCGGTTTCAGAAATCGCCGTCCTCCTGAATGGAGGTGGAAAATGAATGCCCCCGCACGCGACGACCAAGCCAAGGCGGGGGCAGAGTGCGAACAAGTGTGCGAACAAGTCGAACTGTTCGAGCGCCATTTTAACGCATCGTTCCCTAACCCTGACAGCCAAGCAGGTATTGCACTTGCCGACCTGCTGAAAGGCCGCCGCCTGCGCCAAGCAGAATGGCTGCATGTAGGTTGGCGTCTTGCCGCCGCTATTAAGGAATTGGGTTATCTGGGCTGGCCCGTCAATTCGCTGCCGGTGCACATAGAAGGTCGTAAGCGCCCCATTGCTGAGTACAGCCTTCCAAGCTGGGTGTTGCGCGAAGTAGGAGCCGCTAAATGATGCCACTATGGGTAATGGCCGCGATAGTGCCTCACGACCTTGCATTGCTGGCGATAGTAATGTTGTTCGGAGGTGCAGCGTGATAGGGGAAATCGAGCGTGCCGCATCTGCACTTTTTCACTTGGACCCCGGTTGTCCGCGTGAAGAATGGGTGCGGGCTGGCATGGCTGCGAAAGCTGCCGGGCTGTCATTCGATGAGTTCCACACATGGAGTGCATCGGCTGGCAACTACGCCGGGGAACGGGACTGCCTGACCGTCTGGAAGTCGTTTAACGAGAGCGGGCCGGTAACGGCAAATTCTCTCTATGCGATGGCATTTGCCAACGGCTGGCAAGACCCGGCAAAACGCCTGCAAGCTGCTAACGGGAACCGGGCAAGCATTCCCATTGCCGCACCAAGGAAAGCGCCCGTAACGCCGATTAAACAAGCCGAAAGCGCGAAAGCTGCCGATGTGTGGAGCCGGTGCGAACCTGTAAGCCAAGCCCATGAATACATCACGCGCAAGCACGGCATTGCCGACGGGCTGCGCACTTATCCGCATGACGCGCCGCCGCTGATTATCCGGGGGCAGAACGTGGCCGGGTTCCTTGTGGTGCCATGCCGTGACCTGGACGGCACTTTGCAAACGCTTCAATTTATACCCGGTAAAGGCGACAAGTTGAACTTGCCGGGAGCCAGTTTTAGCAAGGGCTGCCATGTGGTGGGCGACATTACAGAATCATGCCGAGTGTTCATTGTGGAGGGAATTGGGCAAGCATGGGCCGCATGGAAGGCGACCGGATGCGCTGCTGTGGTGTGCTTCGGTGCTGGCCGCATGGCGACCGTGGCCGCTGCTCTGCGTGAAAAATTCCCGACCGTCCGTCTAGTGGTGCTGCCTGACCGTGGCAAGGAAAATCAAGCCGAAGCAATCGCCCGCACCGTCAACGGCAAATGGTGCGAACTGCCGACCGACCGACCGAGCAATTACGATGCAAACGACTACGCACGGGAGCATGGAGCCGATGCGCTGGCCGACCTGCTGGAACGCGCCAAAACGCCGCCCATGCCTGAACCCCGTTTCAAGCTGCTGGGAAGTGCTGACCTTCGCGCACTGCCGCCGCTGCAATGGCGCATCCGTGGCGTGCTGCCTGCTGCTGGCATAGCTGCAATGTATGGGCCGAGCGCATCCGGTAAATCCTTTCTCGGGTTTGATATGGCCGCTGCCATTGCCGAGGGCTGCCGCTGGTTTGATTGCCGGGTGGAGGCTGCACCAGTCATATATGCCGCGCTTGAAGGTGAAGCCGGGTTTCGCTTGCGTGTGGCTGCATGGGAAACGCATCAAGGACGCAAGCTGTCTGAGCAGCTGCATATGGTGCTGCAACCGTTCAAGCTGACCGATGCCCAGGACGTGCAAGACCTTGCCGCCGTGGTGCCTGCCGGTGCTGTGGTCTTTATCGACACGCTGAACCGCGCCGCGCCTACTGCCGACGAAAACAGCTCCAAGGATATGGGCGAAATTCTGGAAGCTGCCAAGCGGTTGCAAGCGATGACAGGCGGGCTGGTCCTGCTGGTGCACCATACCGGCAAAGATTCCGCCAAAGGGTTGCGCGGACATAGCTCACTCTTTGCCGCGCTCGATGCCGCCGTGGAAGTCTCACGAGATGGCGACCGCCGAGAATGGCGCGTTGCAAAGTCCAAGGATGGGCAGGACGGCGAAGCGCATCCGTTCAGGCTCCAGGTTGAGACGCTAGGGGCGGATGAATACGGCGACCTGATTACATCATGCGTCGTGGTTCCCGACACCGCAACCGATGAAGTAAAGCGGGTAAAGCTGCCGACTGGAGGCAATCAGAAACTTGTAGCCGAAGCGCTGCGCTCATTGTTCAAGGCGGGCATTACCGGCAAGCCAGGTGCGCCGCCAACTCGACCATGCATCGAATTGGAAAAAGCCGTTGTTGCTGGTGCCGCATGCCTTACCTGTCCCACGGACAAGCGTACTTCACGCGCCCGAGATGCAATTACCGGACTGATTTCACGCGGCTATTTGGGCTGCAATGAGGGCTGGTTATGGGTGAAGTGAAACGCCGAAATTCTCCGTTTTCTCCGTTTTCGGAGATTTCCGACGCCGAAATTCTCCTCTCCCCTTATATAGGGGAGGAGAAGAACGGAGACTTCCCCGGAGGGGGTGAACATGGCTGATTTATTGGGCGATGACCTTCCTTTGGTACGAACTCATTCCAAGCCCGAAGCTGCGGCACTGGTGGAAGTTTTGAAGACGTTGCGGGCTCATTCATTGGTAGCGTGGTGTGAACGGATGAACAGCGGGGCCGCAAAGGTAGGAGGCCGGTTTATCCGGTTTGGGTGGATGGGCTGCCCCGACGTGCTTGGACAGCTCAAGGATGGCCGCTTGCTGGGCGTAGAGGTCAAGGCGGAAAAAGGACGACTGCGACCGGAACAATCCGTCTTTCTGGAGCGGATTCGTACTGCCGGTGGCGTGGCATTTATGGCGCGGGATTGCAAGGATGTACTGCGCGAGCTTGATGCAAATAGAAAGGATTGAAACGATGACTGGAACGACAAACAAACCGACTAGGCGCAAGCCTAACGCGAAGGCAAGCAAGCTGGAATCATCAAGCCCGCCAGTGAATAAGGCACGGCAGATGACTTTGGTTATGCGCAGCGGTCAAACCGAAGACCAAGCCATTGCACAGGCTGCATTGAGCCCGGAAATGGCGAACGCCTCCACATTCGCGGATTACACGAAAGGTATTTTTCCCGAGATTCACCTTCAATCCTGCATAGAGGGCATGCAAGCCGACATCGAGAAAGTGAACGGCGGCGACTTGAGCAAATTGGAGGGCATGCTATCCGCACAGGCTGAAGCACTGAACGCAATGTTCAACAATCTGGCAAAGAAGTCTTGCCATGCAACGATGATGCCGCACTTGGAAACATACATGCGGTTGGCGCTGAAGGCTCAAGCCCAGTGCCGTGCGACCGTGGAGGCAATTGCTGAAATCAAGTTTCCGAAATCGGCAACATTCATCCGGCAGGCAAATATCGCACAACAGCAGCAGGTGAATAATGGACAGGCAGATTCTCGGACCAGTACGCGCGCGCATACGCATGAGAAAAACATTACCCCGGCAAACGAACTATTGGAGGCATCACATGGCGAACGGTTGGACCTTGGAACGGCGAGCCAAGCAAGCCGCATTAATTCAAACTTGGCAACCGTGGGAGCGGTCAACCGGGCCGAAGACGGAAGCAGGAAAAGCGACCAGTAGCCAAAACGCCTTTGTTCACGGCGCTTACAGCGTTGAAGAAAAGGCTGAGAAGAAGGGGGTAAATGATTTTCTGAGGGATTGTAAACGGCTATTGCAGTCTATTGGGCAGTAACCCGACCGATAAGGAAGGCCCGCCGTGCGCGGGCTTTTTTACATCTACCCTCTGAAAGCAACCAGCGGAAATCTAACCTCTGGTGAGTTTGTTAACAGACCGAAAACAGGCATGAACACTCCTACTCGCGCCAGCAAATTCAAGGCAAATAAGGAGCAATGATTCCTTGCAGTAGAATTACTTTTGAAGACCCGCTTGTACCCCTTTGGGTAAGCAATAGAAGTATTCCGTTCTATTTTGCATTTCTATGGTGATTGGATTATCTGCCGTTTTCATGCCATGTTCAGGCATCATCTGTGACACGGCAATAATGCATTCCGCATGGTTTCCGAACGCACTAACAACTTGGGGCTGAGCATACCCTACTAATCCCGGGCCAAAAGTCTGTATCCGATGCCACAATATCCATTCGCCCGTATTGGCATTTACTGATGATTGTTTTTTCGCGGTTTCTTGAAGAGCCGTAAGTTGCTTTTCGATTGAAGATACCTTGGCCTCAAGGATTGCTATTTTCGCGCTTGCCTCTTGGTTGGGCGTTTGGTTGCATCCAGTCAGAGTTAGTGCGCAGACTACAGCGATGGCCCGTTTCATTTACCGCCTCCTCCACAGAAAAATTTCCGCTCAGACAATATATTAGCGGCAAAGTAAAGAAACTAGAAAAAACTTAGGGGTAACTCTTTGGCGGTTGCTTATCGCATAACGTGCTGGCTATAGCACGGAAAAACCTACACAGCGCCTACACGGTTCCAAGAAAGCAAAAAGCCCAGTCTTGTGAACTGGGCTAAGTGCTTGATTCTATTGGTGGGTCGTGCGTGACTCGAACACGCGACCAACGGATTAAAAGTCCGCTGCTCTACCGACTGAGCTAACGACCCGCGAAAGACCAAGATTATATAGACAATTCTCGGCGACTGTCAAATGCCTGGTGGCAAATAAGAGCCCTTGAAGCAGCTGCGCAGACAGCAGACTACTTCAATGCTGTCAAACGCTCCTTTGCCGTTTGCGCGGCCGGGGAATCAGGGTATTGCGAGACCAATGCTTCCAGGGTGCGCTTGGCTGCCGCGCGGTCTTTCAATTCGATCTGGCAACTCGCGATGTTCAGTAAGGCGTCGGCCGCTTTCGGGCTGTCCGGGAAGTTTTTCACCACGGCCTGTTGTGCCGTAATGGCATTCTTGTAGTCGCGCTGGGCGTAATAGGTGTTGCCCAGCCAGTATTGCGCGGAAGGGGTCAAGCCGGATGCCGGATAGCGGCGGGTGAAGTCGTAGAAGGAGGCGCCTGCATTCCGGTAGTCGCCCGCCTTGAAATAGGCCAGTGCAGCGTCATAATCGCGCTGTTCCTGTTGCGAGATCAGGACTTCCTTGCCATCGACCGTGGTTTTCTGCGGTTCGAACTTGCGCAGGCGGTTGTCAAGGTCGACATAGAAGTCCTTTTGTCGACGCTGTTCATTTGCCAATTGGTTCGCCAGCTCTTCGACCTGGCCGCGTAGTGCAGCGATTTCCTGACGCAATTGCTCGTTCTGATTGTTCAGATCCAAGTTGTTGGACTTGTCCGCCTTGGCATTGATCTCGTTCTGCATGTTGTTCAGGCGTGCGCGAATGTCCAAAATGGCTTTGCGCGCTTCGTCGTCCTCGAAGAGCCCAGCTTGTGCTTGCAGTGGTGCCAGCGCAAGCGCAGTCAGGAGGATCGCCGCGATGGTGGATGGGATAGTCTTGTTCATGATCACTCTTATATGCGCAATGCCTTGCCGCTTTTGTGTGTTACCCGCTTCGTCAGCCAAGAGCGGGTGGGATGTCGATCAAGCTTATTGATAGGCGAGGTCGGCACGGCGATTTTCAGCCCAGGTGGCCTCATCGTTGCCTTGCGCCTTCGGTTTTTCCTTGCCGAACGAAACGGCTTCCATCTGTGTATCTGGCACGCCAAGCAAGGACAGTGATTTGCGAACCGCTTCTGCACGTTTTTGGCCGAGTGCCAAGTTATATTCGCGACCGCCTCGCTCGTCAGTATTGCCTTGGATGACTATCTTGCGGCCCTTGTTCGAGGTCAGATACTTTGCATGTGCTTCCACTACAGGCTTGAACTCATCCTTCACGATGTAACTGTCGAAGTCGAAATAGATGCTGCGCTTGGCGAGCATGCCTTTCGGATCATTGAGAGGATCAATAGCCGAGTTGGTGGTGGTGATTGGCGCTACCGTTCGCGTATCGAGGGTGTTGGCAGGAGTG
>Ga0207679_10001480_pt1 | contig 14724 bp, 15 predicted proteins | sample KBSC73metaG_FD_184320 | JGI IMG/M metagenome (GOLD analysis project Ga0207679, IMG submission 184320) | Corn rhizosphere microbial communities from Kellogg Biological Station, Michigan, USA - KBS C7-3 metaG (SPAdes) (version 2) | ecosystem: Host-associated > Plants > Roots > Rhizosphere > Soil ... | reverse complement strand
GGCTGCCGCTGGTGTCGGTGGGCATCGAGCCGATGGTGCTGGCGCTGCCCGAGGCCTTGCCCGAAGCCGCCGCCAAGCCGCTGCCCCTGGCGCGTGTGCTGGCCCGGCCGCTGATCATCTTCCCGCGCGTCATCGCGCCATCGCTGTACGACGCCGTGCTGGCGTTCTACCACCGGCACGGCGCATCGCCCGTGATCGCCCAGCAGGCCATCCAGATGCAAACCATCGTGAACCTCGTGTCCGCCGGGCTCGGTGTGGCCTGGGTGCCGCATTCGATGATGCAATTGCAGCGGCATGGTGTCGTGTACCGCGGCCTGCCGAAGTCCAGCGCCGACGGGGCGCCTCATTGCGAGACGAGCCTGGTCTGGCCCGAGGGCGCGGGACCCGTCGTGGCCCGGTTCGTCGAACACGTCACCCGAAGCCTGAAGGCGTGACGAACGGCTTGCCGACCTGGGTTATCGTTCGCCCTCGCCGGGATTTCATCTGTACATGCTCGTTCACCCTTCCATCGACCCCGTTGCCCTGAAGCTGGGTCCTGTCGCCATCCACTGGTATGGGCTGACCTACCTCGTGGCATTCGGCCTCTTCCTGTGGCTCGCTTCCGTCCGCGTGAGAAAACCGCAGTTCGCCCACCAGGGATGGACGCGCCGTGACATCGAGGACTTGCTGTTCTACGGTGTCGTGGGGGTGGTGGTGGGCGGCCGCCTCGGATTCGTGGTCTTCTACGGACTGGCGCACTACCTGTCGAATCCGCTCGAGGTGTTCTCCGTCTGGAAGGGCGGCATGTCCTTCCACGGTGGCCTGCTCGGCGTGATCGCCGCGATGGCCGTCTTCGCCTGGACGCGCAAGCGCCACGTGATGGACGTGTGGGACTTGATCGCGCCCTGCGTGCCCACCGGCCTGGCCTCGGGCCGCATCGGCAACTTCATCAACGGTGAGCTGGTGGGCCGTCCGGCCGACCCGAGCCTTCCCTGGGCCATGGTGTTCCCAGGTTATGACAACGTGCCTCGCCATCCGTCGCAGATCTATCAGTTCCTGCTGGAAGGGCTGCTGCTGTTTGCGGTGCTGTGGTGGTACGCGAGCAAGCCGCGGGCGCGGGGCCAGGTCTCGGCTGTTTTCCTGCTGGGCTACGGCGCGCTGAGATTCATCGCCGAATACTTCCGGCAGCCCGACAAAGGCCTCGAGGACCTGGTGCTCGGCATGAGCCGGGGCCAGTGGCTGTGCCTGCCGATGATCGCTGCGGGCCTCGCGATGTGGGTGTGGGCCTCGCGCCATGCACATGGAACTGACGCATGAGACAAATCTTTTTCGACACCGAAACCACGGGCCTGAACGCCGAATCCGGCGACCGCATCATCGAAATCGGGTGCGTGGAAATGGTCAACCGCCGGCTCACCGGCAAGAACCTGCACTTCTACCTCAACCCTGAGCGCAAGAGCCACGAAGACGCCGTCAAGATCCACGGCCTGACCGACGAGTTCCTCGCGGACAAGCCCTTGTTCTCGTCCATTGCCGATGAGCTGATGGATTACCTCTCGGGCGCCGAGATCATCATCCACAACGCCGCGTTCGACGTGGCCTTCATGAACGAAGAACTGCGGCGCCTCGGGCGCCCGAAGTTTCCCGAGCATGTGACGGCCATCACCGACAGCCTGCTCATGGCCCGCGAGATCTTCCCGGGCAAGTCGAACTCCCTCGACGCCTTGTGCAAGCGCCTCGAAGTCGACAACACCAACCGCACGCTGCACGGCGCGCTGCTCGACGCGGGCCTGCTCGCCGAGGTGTACATCCGCATGACCCGCGGACAGGATTCCCTCGTCATCGATGCGACGGATGCAGGAGGCCCGGGCGAAGTCGTCATCGAGGCCGTCGACTTCAGCCAGTTCACCTTGCCGGTGCTGCTGGCCACCGAGGCCGAGACCGAGGCCCACGAGGTTGTGTTGAAGGATCTCGATAAATCTTCAAACGGAAAGACAAAGTGGCGTTCACTTGTGGCATAATCTGAGGCTCTGCAAACGACTGCGTCTTTGCAGACCCGGTTACCGGGTGGTTAGCTCAGCGGTAGAGCACTGCCTTCACACGGCAGGGGTCACAGGTTCAAACCCTGTACCACCCACCAAGAATTTACTTGGTAGATCAAGGACTTAGCGGAAACGTTAGGTCCTTTTTCTTTGCCCGTTTCGCGCCCGGTGTAAATCCCCGGTGTAAATCAGCCGAAGGCTTGCGCAGCGCAGCCCGCTGATCCTTGACCTTATGGTGCGCGTGCTTGCGTGGCCGAGAATCTCCGAGATGGTGTAGAGGTCCGCGCCGCTTGAGAGAAGGATCGTGGCGCAGCTGTGCCTCAGGTCGTGGAAGTTCACGTCCTCCATCCCCGCTGATTCCCTTGCTCGGCGGAACCCAGTCTTCAGCCCTTCGAAGTTGATCGCCAGGGGTATGAACTTCAGCCATGGCCGCAGGGCTGGGAAGATGGGCACCTCGCGGTACTTGAGCGTCTTCGTGTTGCCAGCCTGGATTCTGATGGTGGTCTTGCCGATGTCGTCGGCCGTTAGCTTGCAGATCTCGCCGCGCCGGCAGCCGGTGTAGAGCGCGATCCAGATCGCCGAGCGCACCTGCTCGCTCGCCTGGTCGGCAATCTTCTGCACCTGCTTGAGCGTCAAGTAGGTGGTCCGCGCGTTGTTCTCGGGTACGCGCTTCACCAGAGCGCTGTAGTCGATAGCAGTCTTCTCCTGCTCGAACGCGATGGCAAGAGCCTTCTTCAGCGCGCCCAGGCTGCGGTTCACGGTGGCGGGCGCGTAGGCCTGCAGCAGGTCGTCGCGGATCTTGGCGGCCACTGCTCGAGTTTCCGAGGCGCGCTTGCCCTCCAGCCAGCGGCCGATGCGGTATCCATGGAACTGGGCGGTCTCCGGGCTGCGAAGGGTGAGGGCATGCCGCTCGGTGTAGTCGGACATCAGGTCCGACAGCAGCGGGTCGCCTGGAACGTTCGGCGTGCGCACGGTCGTCTGCGAGTGCAGCGCCCGGCGCAGCTCAGCTTCTAAGCGCTTGGCATCACCCGCAGATGAACCCGCCGGGAGGCGGCGGTGAAGTCGGCGGCGGTTGACGCAGACTTCGGCGTGCCAGAAGCCTTGGTCGTCTTTTCGGGTTGGCATGGGGCGTTGATTGCTTGTTCAAGGGTCCAGTTGGTAACGGCGGTCAGGTCGAATCGTCGCCGTTTCCCGACCAACATGCTTGGGCACCCATCGGCAACCATTCGGGCTACCGTGCGTTCGCTCACGCGGAGATGGGCGGCGAGTTCCGCAGGGGTCAGCATGGGTCCACCTTGGCCAAGAAGGGCTGCAGCCGGCAAGACGACGGCAACATCAGCAGATGTGCTGGGTAGCCGCTGCGCGTGATCCGCAGGCACTGCAGGTCGCCACGAACGTTGCGAAGCAAGGGCAGCACGACATTGGGCCGCTCCAGGCCGGCCACGTTTGCTCCCCATGCCAAGCACACCGCTGCGGCGTTGCCGGCCGCCTCGACGAGCACGTCGTCGTTACCCGGCCCTACGGGATAGCCGGCACGTTTCAGTTCCTTCGGGTCCGAGGCGCGGTAAGCGAACAAAGTGACCACCTCCAGCGCCTGGAAGTCATGAGCCTTCGCAGATTTGATGCAGCGCCGAATGGTGGGGTCGTCGACCTCGGCGTCCGCAGTGCTAGGGTTGAGCATCACGAACAGCAACGGTTTGCCGTCACCCCAGTGCCGGCCGAGACGGAATCGAAACCTGCCGCAGTCCGAAAGAGTGGCTGTCATGATGGGGTTCTCGACGTCTGGGGAATGGCATGGAATCTGAGGCGGGCAACGAACCCTGGTACAGGAGCCAGGCACTCTGGTGGATTGCGATCGGCTACGCAGGCCTGATCGTGGCGCTTTGTTGGGCTTGGTTGCCGCGCGTGGAATTCATCCCAACGCCTGCACTGGGAAGCCTTGCAGATTGGAGTGCGGCCGCAGGTTCCTTCGCAGCCGTAGTGACGGCTCTGTGGCTCTCGCGCGAATCGCGTAGGCAAAGCGAGAGAGAGCAGAAGATCAAGGCAGAAATTTTTGCCGCCCGAATCGCGGACCGACTGAACCACGCAGTTCGGACGGTGCGGTTCGAGAGCAGCGAAGCACGTTGGAGCCCCCCTGTCTCGCAAGGCGATGTCTATGTCGGTCAGTGGCAGAACGAGCGCGTGAAACTTCTTCAAGCGGCGGCGGCCTCTTCCGCATTCAATGTTGATGCAGACACACTTATGGCTTTGGCGCCTCTGCGTGATTCTGCAAAGCTGGTAGCGCGAGCTTCCGTCGACTTCGCGTCGCTTGCGCAGGATATAGAAAGGGTCCTTTCGTTCCCTGCGTGGCGAAATGCAAGCCCCGCGATACGCGATCCCCAACTCAGGCGCTGGCGGACGACGGCCCAGAAGGCCTGCCATAGGGTTGAACCAGCCCTTCGCGAGTGCCGCATCGCGGGTTCTGTTTTCACCCCGGCAAAGTCTGACGAGTAGAAAGCTCACGCCGCCTCCCTGAGCGGCACGCGCTCGCTGTAGTTGGCAGCCACAATCGCGCGAGCCAAGGGCGGGCAAACGCTGTTGCCGCACATGCGGACCTGAGCCGCCTTCGAGAGCAGTCGGCCGTCGACCCCGCGGTCGATGAGGTAGGTGTCAGGGAAGCCCTGCGCGCGATACAGCTCGCGCGGCTGCAGCATGCGCATCCCAATGTCGGCGATGAAGTACTCTTCTCCTTGCACGGTCACGAGGCCGAACCGATCCTTCGTCGTCACGGTGTGCAAGGGCTCGACGAGCTGCGGGTCCTGGTCGGTGCCGTAGTACTTCAGCAGCAGCGCGCGTACTTCCGCGTGATGGAAGCCCTGGGCGCTGATCGTGTGCAGAGGCTCAGCCGCCGAGGCGCTCGAACTCGTGCCACGCAGCTTGGCCAGATGCGAGCTCACGAGGTGATGGTGGTCCTGCGTCGTAATGGTGCTGATCGCCTTGTCGAGCGGCCAGCCAGGCGTCTCGTTGCCGCCGTAGTGCTTGGCCAGAAACGCTGCGACGAGCGCATGTTTCTGGCCGTCGACCGTGGTGCCCAGCGGCTTGCCGAGGCCGGGCACGCGCGGCGCTTGGCCTGCCCGCTCGCCGTACCCCGCTTGGATCAGGGTAGGAGAGGCGAGCAGGTGCTCGGCCTTGCTCGTGATGGTCGACAGCGGTTCGTCCACACCATGCGTCTTGCCCGCGTCGCCGTGTCCGGTGTGGCCGATCCGCACGATGTAGGGCTTTGCCGCGTCGAGGACGTACCGCTTGATCCCGTGTGCGATTCGGCGCATCGTCGCCTGAGCCAGCGGCCGCTCGCGCTCGAAGATGGACGGGCATGGCAGCGTCCAGTCGATGCACTCGGCCGCGGTGCGATACGGCTTCAGGCCGGCGCCGTGCGTGGGATCGGGCCAGACAATCGGCAGGCCATCACAGCGAGCCACGAGAAACAGTCTTTTGCGGATAGTCGGCGCCCCGTAGTCGCACGCGCGCAGCTCCTTCCACTCAACGACGTAGCCCAGGTTGCGCAACTGCGCGACCCAACGCTGGAAGGTGCTCCCCTTGCGTTCGGGGCAGGGGCGGCCGTCGGAGGCAAGAGGGCCCCAAGTCTGAAATTCCTCGACGTTCTCCAGGCAGATGACGCGAGGCCGGACCGCCTTCGCCCAGCGGACGACCACCCACGCCAGGCCGCGGATGTTCTTTGATACCGGCTTGCCGCCCTTCGCCTTGCTGAAGTGCTTGCGATCGGGCGAGGCCCACAACAGGCCGACTGGCTGGTCGCCACACACGCTCACTGGATCGACTTCAAACACATCGGACACGAAGTGCTGCGTCTGCGGATGGTTGGCCTGGTGCAGGCTCACGGCCTCCCGGTCGTGGTTCACGGCAATGTCGACGTGCCGGCCGATGGCCTGCTCAATACCGGCGCTGGCACCGCCCCCGCCGACGAAGAGGTCGACCACGAGCTCGGACGACAGTGGCAGGATGAACTGGGGCTTCAGCATCGAACCACCTCGCAGCATGGTTCAATCGCCTCGCGCACGGCCTCCAGCGGCAAGCAAAGCGCCGCTGCGACAGCCTGCACCGCCGCCTCGAAGTCGCTGTGCTCGTCCAGCAGCATGGCCCGCTCCACGCCGGCGCGGACGTTTTCTCAGGGGATGATGGTCATGCTTCTGACCCTCCCTTGCGCATCAGCTCCTCGGCATAGACCGCCAGGACGCAGTACAGCGCCACGGACGGCCGCAGCGGGACGCAGAGCACGCGAGTGGCGTAGGCCATGCCCCGATAGGTGGTCGGGCTCATTCGCCATCGCCCTCGATGGATTCCGCGAACAGGTCGGTGGCGTCCGGCTCTTCGGCCGGGTGGTCACGCTCGAACGCCTCGGTGGTGCCGTCGATGGGCTCCGGCTTGGCCTCGGGCGCGTGCAGGGTGATCATCACCTCGCGCCCCAGCTTCATGCCCAGGCGGCCCAGGTAGGTCTCGTCCACGTCCGAGGTGCCGACGCGGAATGAGATCTCGCAGCTGCCGCCCTCGAAGGGCTCGACCACGAACTTGTCGGCTTTGACATCGTGCAGGTCGATGCAGCTCAGGAGCTGGCCGGGATGTATGACCGGTGTCGGGAGGCGGCGCTGGCCCGTTAAGTAGGTGCGCATGCCCGTATGTTCGACTCCCGTCACTAATTCCGGTTTGGCAGTGTTTGGATGCCTTCCCCCGCTCGCTCTGATCGTTGCGTCAAACCGCAGAAAGAAGCGTACTGTATTGCCACTGGCAGATGTTCAAAGTTCTCTCAAAGGAGAGCCATTATGCGCTTCTTGCAGTCCGTTCTTGCCCTATTCATCGCGACGGTACTTGCCTCGTGCTCAAGCCGAATCCCCTTCGCCTACTGCAAGGGCGATGCGGATTGTCCTGGCTCGTCGAGATCCCCAGAGGAAGATATAGCGAAGCACATACTCCATACCGCCCAGGTATTGGACTGCTTATCCGAGGGGCAACGTGCTTGCGGCCACATATATCCGCAAGGAGCCCTCGAGCTGTGCAGTTTGAAGACAATTGTTCAGCGAAAGAGCGACGGGCAGCTTATTTCCGGCCCGGACATCGGATGGGTTGGCCCCGGCAGGCACGAGGGGGTGTTCATAGGAATCAACGTGGTGGGTGATCCAGCGCTCCACCGAGAGGCGTACTACATCTATCACATCGGAATGGACGTCTATCGGAATGACCTTCCGCCTGAAACCGTTGGGGCGCTACGTGGGTACTGCACTGGACAACCAAATTACATTGGTGGCGGTGACTCCTCCACCCATTGTGTTTGCGGCGTTGGTGCAGGAGGCGTGCGACGGGAGTTTTGCCACGTCTACAAGAATGGCAAGATTGTCGACACTATCCCAGGGAACGATTCACGCTGTGGGCCGTAGCCTTTCCTAGTTGCGGTCATGAGTTGTGGACGATTGGAGCATGATGCCCGGTGTAAATGCGGGTGAAAAATCCTGTCGGTCAGCGTCAAATTTGTGCGGCCACTGGCTGTCCTACCACTGAGTACGACGTGTTGCGATTGACTGTCACTTGCGTTCACACGGCAGGGGTCACAGGTTCAAACCCTGTACCACCCACCAATTGAAATCAGGCGCCCAGCGGCAACGCTCGGTGCCTGATTTGCTTTTGGGGTCCCAAAGCTGTTCCAAAGTGGTGGGCGGTTCTTCCTTTGCCCTGAGTACTTCCGTGCGGTTTGACGAGGGACGCGCCCTCGGCCCGTAGATCAATGCGCCATTGATTGATCAACTGCTCGGCCTGCTCAAGCAGCGCGGTGCGTACCTGCTCCTCGGTGTCCCCGAATGGGGCAATGGGGCAATGGGGGTCCAGTCCATCGTGCAACCTCCGTGAACCTACGCCAGTCCCGCGAACCGCCAGGCCTCTGCGACACCCAGGCGGCGGCTCAGAGCCCCCCGGTAGGACGCGACGCCTGGATCATGTGGACCCATGAAGACCATGGGGCGTTTGTCCTCCAGCTCGGCGATGCGGGCGCGCAGTGCCTTGACTTCAGTAATGAACCCGTCGGCGGTGACCATCAGCTGGGCGCCGTCGGCTTGACCTTCTCCTTCTATTTGATGAAGTATTCTCTGTAAAAAAAACGCCACGGGCCTTTGAACCATGACCATGAAGAAATCCTTCCTCGTACCCGCTGTCGCGGCGATGGCTCTCCTCCTGACCAGCCACGCTTTCGCCCTCAAAGTGATGGGTGAAAAAGTCGTGAAGCTGGAGTCGCTGGACGACTACATCACCTGCCAGTCCCAGAGCTATGCGGGCGAGTGGTGCCACGAAGCGCTGAAGGATTGGGTCAAAGCCCACCCGCGCGATGCCTTCAAAGCCGGCAAGCTGACCCGAGCGAACATGAACCACTGGGTGGCAGTGCCCTTCTTTGCGCAGGCGTTCGAGAAGAGGGCTGGTCAATGCGGTGACGAGGACGTGAGTCTGGCGTTGAAGTCCGCCTTCGGGCTTCCGCCGGACTATCCAGTCGTCCAGCAGGCCAAGACCATCGCCTTCAACCACTGCTTGAAGGAAATGCAGAGCAAGTTCGAAGGCTGGGCCGCGGAGGGTTCCTTCGAGAAGGCCAACCTGTGCCACGAGCTGGGCAAACGCGGTCTGAGCGCGGCTGCGTGCAGGCCGTAAGGCCGACGCCGGATCCTGGTGCCGGCCGCGCGCTGGCGGCACCCACCCACCTCACCTGGGCAACCCCACGAAATGTCCTCCTCGCAAGCTCTCCAGGCCCTGGTCTCAGCGATTCAAATTGCCGACGCAGACCAAGTCGCTCGATTGTTGTCGGAGCATCCCTCGCTCCCACTCGATTGGGATCAGGACGAGAAGGACGCCTCCCCGCCGCCCTTGCTGCTGGCTGTGAAAAACCGCCAGCCGGCGATCGTCTCGCTGCTGCTCGACGCGGGCGCCCGCCTGGAGGTTCGCGATCACATCCGGCGTACGCCGCTTTTCCTGGCGTATGCCGACTCGGACCTGGCCATGGCCGCCCTGCTGATGTCACGCGGAGCAGACACACGGGCCAGAAACAAACTCGGCACGCGCATCCTGGACGCGGCCATCGCTTGCGGCGACTTCACGACCGCTCAAGCCATCGTCGCGCAAGGCGAGCCGCTTCAGCACATGAACGAGGAAGGGACCACGACCCTGCATCGCGCCTGTGCCGCAGACATGGACATGGTGGCGTGGGTCCGGGCGCACACCGACCACAGGCTCGACCAGCGCAATGACCAGGGCCTGCGCCCCATCGACTGGGTCGAGAATGTTGCGCTGTACCGTGCCTGCATTGAGCTTCAGCCCGGCATCGAACTCAATCCCCGCTTCAAGAGCGGCAACCATCCCATCCACCGCTTCGCTCGCAACGGGCGCACGGACATCGTGGCCGAACTGCTGGACCGGGGCGTCGACATCCACCTGAAAGGCAGCGACGGCAACAGCATCCTGCACAATGCCGTGATCAGCGGCCGGCGCGACCTGGTGACGCTGCTGCTGGACCGCGGCGCCAACCTCGAAGCACGCAACAAGCACAGCTATCGGCCGGTTCACTGGGTCGCCGATTCGGATGACGTGGACATGATGGCCCTGCTGATCGCGCGCGGCGCCAGGTTCGACGCCAAGGCGAGCACATCCTTCATCATCAGAGAGATGCGCACGCCGCTCTATCTCGCCATTGACGAGAACCACGAGGCCATGGCGAAGTACCTGATCGAACAGGGCGCCGACCCGAACGTCATCTGCGACACGTCCCACGCCACCGCACTGGTTGCCGCCTGCCGCGGCAACAAAGTGGATCTGGTGCGCATGCTGCTGGCCCATGGCGCGCAACCCAACGGGGTGAACCGTGGCGACAAGAGCATTGACTACTACTATTTCCCCTTGGCCGTGGCCCGCAGCGCGGAGGTGGTGGAACTGCTGGTGAACGCCGGCGCGGACGTCAACGCAGCCAACCAATACCAGGAAACCGCCTTGCACTGGCTGGCCCAACTCGAAAGCGACGAGCTGGCGCACCCACGGGGCCAGGGCCAGCTGGCGGCCATGGCAGCCCTGATCCGGCTCGGCGCGGACCCCGACCTGCGCGACATGCACGGCCGAACCCCGCAGTCCTGGGCCAAGACGAAGGAAGTGACGGCCCTGCTGCTCGAAGCACGCCAGCACCGGCGTGCATCGTCCCCAATGTCCGCCGATCAGGACGGCCGGCAGAAAGACCTCAACGTCTACCGCAGCCTCGTCACGTCGCTGGCGGAAATGGTGACGGGCCGCACGGCCCCCGAGCGGCCCAGCGTCCCGGAACTCGGCAAGGAGATATTCGACCGTGCGCACGATTGCACCAAACCCTCTGAGGTGGAAGCCTTGATCGAGATGATCAAGCATGCGTCGAAAGGCGACGTGACGTATATCAGCCCCGATTCCTACTACAACGACGAGACGATCCTGCATCGTGTCATCAGCAGCGCCCGCAGGCTCGATGACGACCACGAGGTGGCACCGCTGGTGCTGTTCGACGAAGCGGTGCAACTGCTGGTGGCGCGTGGGGCCGATGTGAACGCCGTCGAGACGCTCTACGACGAAACGCCACTGCACAAGGTCTGCAGGATCGCGCTGTCGAAACACATCATCCAGGATGAGGCACAGGATGTCGGGCACCTGCAATCGATGATCCAGGCCCTGCTCGACAGGGGGGCCGACATCAATGCGGAAAACGAGAACGGCAGCACACCGCTGGACTTCATCCGGCACGAGCCGCTCTTCAAGTTCATGCTGCAGCGCGGCGCGCGGTTCGGCGCGCGGAACGAGGCCTTGTTCTACATCGTGGCGTACGAGTTCGAGGTCGACAGCGTGCGGCTCCTGCTGGACAACGGCGTGAGCATCGATGCGCGCAACGGCGAGGGCGACACGGCCCTGCTGGTGGCGGCCAAGGCCAATGAGGTCGACACCGTGAAGGCGCTGCTCGCGCTGGGTGCCGATCCTCGTGCACTCGGCGAAGACCAGACGACCCTGCTTCACGCGGCTTGTGACGAAGGTGCCCTCGACCTCGTCCGGTACGCGGTCGAGCAACTCGCCCCCGACCTCAACGCACAGGACGCCTTTGGGCAGACGCCTCTTTGCCTGCTGCTGGCCCATGCGGCCGGGCTGGACAAGGACGAGCGAAAGCGCGCTGAGGACGCGGCGCTGTTCCTGGTGGGCCAGGGTGCGCGCCTGGACATCCTGGACGAGGACGGCGACACGCCACTGGCCTATGCGGCCACGAAGAAACTGGAAGGCGCCCTGAAGAAAGCTGCCAAGACACACGGCCGGTGAAAGGCGCCGCTGAAGTATGAGCCCCTGGTTTCCCTACGACGTCTGGGTCGCTGCCGATCTTTTTATCCAGGCGGGTGTGCCGCATGACGCGGTGCTTGCGCGCCTCGGCCTGGAGCCCGCCAAGTGGGATCGCATCAGCGCTTGCTACCGCTTGCTGCACCAGTGCAACCTGTGGTGGCTCCGCGGCACGGATCAGCCCAACCACTGGGGTGACTGCGAAGAGGTGCGTGGCGACATGGAAACAAATGCTGCATTCTTCGCGCTGATCGGCGCACCACGTTGGCAGTGGCCAGCCGATGCGCCTTCCCCGTTCAGCATGACCGCAGCCACTCGACACATCCGCCAGGTGGTCCACGCCGCCCCCCACATCGGCCCCTTCACGGACTGTGGCTGGACCGCCCGGATGATCGGTGAACACCATCGCGTGATCGGCGATCTGTATGCCCACGACGGCCGCACCGTGTACCTGGCTGGCAAGCCGCTGTGGGGCCGTGACGGGCTGGCTTTGGCTGATATCGACGCGCCCAGCTTCGAGATGATCGGTGCACGCTGGATGCGCGATGCTCGGCGTGTCTACGCCCAGGCGCAGCGAGCCACCGCCGATCATTTCTACGTGGTCGAAAAAGCCGATCGAGACAGCTTCAGGCAACTCAACGAGCGCTATGCCTGCGATGCGCAGGCCCTCTACCACGTGACGAACAAGCGCGTGCGAAGCCGCAGCCCGCAGGCGCTGGCGATCGTGCCGCATGCCTACACGCCGGTCGTCACTGCAAAAGCTGGCGTGATGCAGCACTCGACCTGGATGAGCCAGGTCGCGTGCGATGCCGAGCACGTCTACATGGCCGGCAGCGTGATGAAACTGGCCGATCCGGCAGGATTTCACCAACTGGCGGACACCGACTTCTACAGCGATGGCATGCGCGTCTGGTACCACAAGGTCCTCCTGCCGGAGGCCGATGTTGCCACCTTCACGGTGCGCAACAAATACAGTGCCTGCGATCGGTTTCGGCCTTACTCGGGGGCGAGGGCGGAGTCCACTTCCGAAGCCTTCGACGAATGGACCGCGCATTTTGAGGCCAGTCCGGCCCTGCAAGGCTGGTGGTGGCATGCGGAACAGCAGCGACGCGCGACGCCGCCGGTGGTCGGGACGCTCAGGCCGCTGGGTGGCGCGTACTTCAGCGATGGACAGCGGGTGCTGTGCCGGCTGCGATCGTGGCACCAACTCGAAGGCTTCGAGGATGTGGTGCTCGATGGCGCCGACCCCGCCCGCTTCGAGGTGCTGGCGCATGGCTTTGCCCGCGACGACCGGCACGTCTATTGGATGCACAGCGATCAGCGGCACTGGCGGTGTCTGGAAGGCGCCGACGCCGTGAGCTTCCAGGTGCTGTCGGCCTCCTGGAGCCGCGACCGCACGCGTGCCTGGTACGACGGCTGGAAGTCGGTGAAGATCGACGGCCCCACCTTCGAGGTGCTCAGCGAATGCTATGCGCGCGACGCCCTTGGCGTGCTGAGCCGTGGCGTGCGCAAGAAAGACATCGACGCCCGCAGCGCACGTGCCCTGGGTGGCGACTACCTCCGTGCCGGCGACGTCATCTACTGGGGAGGCAAGCCGGCCAAGACCGGCAAGCTGGACCTGGAGACGGCCCGCGGCGTCGGCTTCGACCTGTTGATCGATGCGGCCGGCCACTGGCTGCACCGCAATCAGTACCGCAAGCCGCTGGCCGACGGCCGCACCCTGCGTGCGCTGGGGCTCGACTTCTTCGCCGACGCGCGCCAAGTGTTCTACCTCGATTTCTACGGTCTGCGCATGGTGCCCGGCGCCGATCCTTCGAGCTTCGTGCCGACCGGCCCGGGCCGCGGTCGTGACGCGCAGGGGTCCTATGAGGTGGAGCTGCGCGGCGGTGATTGACTCACAGGCGCCAAAATCTCTGTCACGTGGGTGAACGGTTGCCGATGGCACAAGGAAATGTCAACGAACGAGCAACTTCTCCTTTTGTGCAGCGCCATCGAGCACCCCGGCCGAGGTCGGCCAGAAGGAGGCAGGTGATAGAAGGAGCTATGGACTTCTGTGGACAATGTCCACGCGCTTGACCTATGAAAATCACGTCCAGGAGCGTCCGCGGAAGTTTTGTTTTTCTGCCTTCACGCGGCAGGGGTCACAGGTTCAAACCCTGTACCACCCACCAATGAAAAAAGGGGCTTCCAGCAATGGGAGCCCCTTTTGTTTTGCGGACCTGGATCAAAACGCCGTAGGCTGCGGCGCTCACGACGTGCTCGCCAGGCATCGCATAGAGAACCACCGCTTGTCCGGCCCGCAGCTCCGCGGCCGCTCGCCGTCCAGATGGATGCGGTGGGTGCAGCCACCGCCCATGAGGCCACTGTCACGCTTCACACCATGCGGCGCGACGAGGGGTAAGTGCAGGAGGCTGAAAGTCCTGCCAGGAGGGGGACAAAGCTCCGGGGGAGGCTGGCGTTTTCTCACTCGCCTTGCGTTCGGGCACTCCGTACCCTTCGGTCTCACTCACGGCATATGCCCTCTTGGTCAGAACTGAAGGAGTTCGCGATGGAAAGCCTGACCTTTATCACCTTCTTCCTGCTCGCCTACTCGCTGCCGACGGTGTGCGCCATGACAAGGCGGCACAGGGACACGAACGCCATTGCAGCCTTGAACCTGATGCTGGGCTGGACCCTGGTCGGCTGGATCTTCGCCCTCGTTTGGTCGATGACCGGAAATGTCGAACGCTTCGGTTCAGGCCCGACGTCTTTCTCGCACATGACGTGCCCACGCTGCCGGGAACGGATGTTGAAGGAAGCAGTGAACCACGTCACGCCGGCTGATCGCGACTTGTGAGGGCGATGCAGAATCAAGCAAGCCCCACTCGAATGCTGGCGGTTTGGAAGGGGCGTGGTTCCCAGGCAAACCTGCGATGGCCAGCGAAGCGGGCCCAGCGGCATACGCGGTAGTCCGCGACTGCAGCCCCGGGTCAAGACAAGGCCGGCGCCGGATGGATCGCCAGCAGGTGGTTGGAGAACCCTTGTTCCGTTTCACAGCGCCATGTGGCCCACAGCCTCGGGCCCGTCGCTTCGTCATGCTCCGGATCGGATTCCAGCGCGAGCCAGTTGCGCGCCGCCATGACGTACCGGTGGTGGGCCGGGAACAGCATCATTTCGCACTGGTGCTCGGTGTCGATGCGCTGAACTTTCTCGGCCATCGCGTTGAGCAGCTTGACGAACAGTTGTTCGATCGGGCCGCTGGGAGGCGGATGCATGACGGCCGATGAGGTGAGTTGCTGGATGCTCAACCAGTTCTTGTCGGGTGACGCATCCTTGCGGTACAGGCTCCCCCATGCAGCCACGTGGA
>Ga0207679_10001457_pt1 | contig 14845 bp, 17 predicted proteins | sample KBSC73metaG_FD_184320 | JGI IMG/M metagenome (GOLD analysis project Ga0207679, IMG submission 184320) | Corn rhizosphere microbial communities from Kellogg Biological Station, Michigan, USA - KBS C7-3 metaG (SPAdes) (version 2) | ecosystem: Host-associated > Plants > Roots > Rhizosphere > Soil ... | reverse complement strand
CTGCTGCAGCGGCTCTCGCCATCGCGAGTCCCGCGGCTGCGCAATATTCGCCCGAGCCTCTGCCGCACTACGGCAATAGCTATGCCTATCCGCCCACCAACGGGGGCGTGACTCCGCCGAGCTGGGGCCAATATCCGCCGACGAACGGCGGTATCGTCCCTCCAGGCTGGGGACATTGGGGCCAGGTTCGACAGCTCCAGGCGCGTATCGATGCGCTGCAGAACCGAATCCGGTTCCTCGACCGTCGCGACGTCATCCGCAATCGTACCGCTGACCGTCTTAAGGACGAGGCTCGCGACATCGAGAAGCGGCTTCACAAGTCGGCGCGCTACGGCCTCAATCCTTACGAGATGAACAACCTTCAAGTGCGCATCGCGAGGCTCGAGCAGCGCGTGCAATTCGCCAGCAACCGGCTCGGTGGCCGAGGATACGGTTATAACGGGTCCAACAACGGCGGTTATTACGGCGATCGCGACCGCGACGGACGCGACGACCGCTGGGAAGACGACCGCGGCCACGATCACGACGATTAAGGCTGAGCGGTTCGAAGAAGAGGGCGTGTCGAGGGCAACTCGGCGCGCCTTTTTCGTTTCAGCGCTGAACCGGAGATAAAAATCGCGTTCAGCGCCATCTCACCCGGTGAAGCCGATAGTGTTCGCACAAGTTGCTCGAAAGGAGAGCTAATATGCGTAAGTTTCTTATTCCGATCGTTGCCGCCGCTTCGGCGTTCGCGGTCGCCGCGCCGGCTTCGGCACAATATGTCCAGTGGGCTCCGCCGATCTATCAGTACAACCCGTACAATTTCGGCTACGGCTTCAACGGCATCAACTTTGCCCGTTCGATGGCCGCCCGGGTCGAGCGCGTTCGGCGCGACATCCGCGTGATGCACGATCGCCGGGTCCTGACTCGCAGCGAAGCCCGCAGCCTCGATATGCAGGCGCGGAACCTGGAGCGGCGCATTTTCCGCGCCTCGCGCTATGGGATCAATCCATACGAAGCGCGGAGCCTCGAAGGCCAGATCTTCAGCCTCCAACGCCGTGTCGCGCGTGAGGCGAACGATTGGGATCGCCGCTACGGCCATCATCGCCGCTACTAATCGGCGAACGACTTGAATGAGAGAAGGAGCGCTGGAGAAATCCGGCGCGAAAGCGCCAGTTCATCCTGCCCCCGGCGGGCCGAACTGGCGCTTTTTCTTTTCGGGCTGGCTGGCTATAGGCGCGGAAGCGGCCGGGGGCCGCTCCCATAACCAGATTCCAGGAGCTGCCGTCCATGGCCATCACGCCGCTCATGCCCGTTTATCCGCGTTCGCCCGTCAGACCGGTACGCGGCGAGGGGGTCTATCTCTACGGGGAGCAGGGCGAGAAATACCTCGACTTCGCGGCGGGCATTGCGGTCAACATCCTCGGCCACGGGCATCCCCACGTCACCAAGGCGATCCAGGACCAGGCCGCGACGCTGATGCACGTGTCGAACCTGTACGGCTCGCCGCAGGGCGAAGCCTTTGCGCAGCGGCTCTGCGATCTGACGTTCGCAGACACGGTGTTCTTCACCAATTCCGGGGTCGAGGCGATCGAGTGCGCAATCAAAACGGCGCGACGTTACCATTACGCCAAGGGCAACCCGCACAAGCATGATTTGATCAGCTTCTCGAACGCCTTCCACGGACGATCGATGGCTGCCGTCAGCGCGACGGACCAGGCGAAGATGATCGACGGGTTCGCTCCGCTACTGCCCGGATTCAAGGTCGTGCAGTTCGATGACCTGGATGCCGCGCTCGCAGCGATCGACGAAAATACCGCGGGTTTCCTGGTCGAGCCGGTCCAGGGCGAGGGCGGCATTCGCCCGGCGAGCCACGAGTTCCTGGCCGGGCTGCGCGCAGCCTGCGACGAGCATGACCTGATGCTGGTGTTCGACGAGGTGCAGTGCGGTGTGGCCCGGAGCGGGCAGCTCTATGCCTATCAGCATTATGGCGTGACGCCGGACATCATGGCGTCCGCCAAGGGCATCGGCGGCGGCTTCCCGATGGGCGCTTGCCTCGCCAGCGAAAAAGCGGCTGCGGGCATGGTGATCGGCACGCACGGGTCGACCTACGGAGGCAATCCGCTGGCGATGGCGGCGGGCCAGGCGGTGTTCGACATCGTCGCCGACGAGGAATTCCTGGCGTTGGTGCGGCAGAAGGGCGAGCGGCTGCGCTCCGCGCTCGAGCAGATGATCCCCAACCACGACCATCTGTTCGAGAGCGTGCGGGGCGTCGGGCTGATGCTCGGCGTCAAGATGAAGTCCGACAGCCGGGCGTTCGTCAATTACTTGCGCACGCGCGGACTTTTGACCGTGGCGGCAGGCGACAATGTGATGCGCGTGCTTCCGCCGCTCAACATCGAGGAAGAGCATATCCGCGAGTTCGTCGACACCTTGTCCGCAGCGGCCGCCGAATATGAGGTGCCTGCCGCGGCGGCCTAGGCAGCTGCGATGAGGGCCGCCTGTCCCTCGATATTCGTTTTTGATAGAAGGCAGCCCTGGGGGAGGACGGATGGCCGCTATCCGCTCTGTGGATCGCAAATATTTGATCGCCTGTGCGATGACTCTGGGGCTTGCCGCGGGCGGATATGGGCTTGCGCTGTTCCTGCCTCCGCTCGGACCCATCGCGGGCACCATCGCTCCGCAGCTTTACGTCGATTCGCTGCCAGACGCGCAAATCCCGCTGAAGGGCCGCTACATCCTCGTCGATGCCGCTTCCGCGCGGTTGTACATGATAGAGGACGCGCGCGTTCGGGATTCGATGAAGGTCATCGTCGGGAAGCCTGAAACGCCGACGCCTGCGCTGCGAAGCGCCATCAACTACGCGACGCTCAACCCCTATTGGCATGTGACCGCCGATCTCGCCCGGACGCTTGTTGCTCCGCGCGTGCTCCAGGAGGGCGACGCCTATCTCACGACGCGGGGGTATGAAGTCGTCTCCGGCTGGGGGCCCGATGGGAAAGTGCTTTCGCCCGACAGCGTCGACTGGAAAGCGGTCGCCAGCGGTAAGGCCGAGGTTTATGTCCGCCAGCGGCCCGGCCCGGCCAATTCGCTAGGCCACTTCAAGTTCGACTTGCCGGACGGCGACGGGATCTATCTCCACGATACGCCCAAGAAGGAGCTATTCGAACAGGATCAACGCAACCTCAGCCATGGCTGCGTGCGCCTGGAGGATGCTCCGAAGCTCGCGCGTTGGCTGCTCGGCAAGGATCCGCCAGCCGCCGCCGCCCCGGAGCAGAATGTTCTGCTCCCGAAGCCGGTGCCGATCACCATCAGCTATCTCGATTCCGACAGCCAGACGCGCCTGGCAGCGCTGCAATAACGGTTCGCTTCCGGCCACGTGCCGGTATGCCGGGAGGCGACTAGCGGGGGATGGGTCCATGCCGATAAGGCTATCGCGTCGATGGGGCGTGCCGGGTCGGGACCAGAACTGGTTAGCTGTAGCCGTTGATTTCCTGATCGTGGTGGTCGGCGTCTTCCTCGGCATTCAAGCGGCCAACTGGAACGAATCCCGAAAGGCGAGGGTCGAGGAACGCCGCTATTATGCGCAGATCCTCGATGATCTGCAAAAAGACCAAGAGGCTCTGAAGGGGGCGCAGAGGCGAGCGGCTAACTTCGATCTAGCTGCTGAAGACACGCTGCTCGCCATGAGGACGGGGCTATCGCCGAACGTCAGCCCCGGACGGTTCGCGGTTGAAATCCATTACGCGGGCTTCCTCTACATCCCGCGCTCAGCGCGGAGAACCTACGACGAGCTGATCAGCACCGGGAACCTCGGCCTATTGCGAGATCAGGCAGCTAAAGCGGCAATCGCCGACTATTACGCTACCTTCGAGGAGCTGCGGCAGTGGGACGATCTGCTAAGACTGCAGCAGGATCGCTATTGGGGAGTCACGGCAGGAGTCCTGCCACGACCTGTCCTCAAGGCTGCCATACGCGGGCGGGAGCCCGACATAAGCGCTGAAGAGGCATCAGAGATCCTGGCGCGCCTTCGTGGCCGCACGGGCGTCGATGACATCCTGGTCAGTATGGCCGCGCACGAAGAACGGGTCCGCCGCGACAGCGAAAATGTCGCCGATTTGGGACGTAAGCTCATCGCGAAGCTAAAGCCGCTCGCGGCGGGTTAAGGCAGATCGAAGCGGATCTAAGCCCTTAATGTCCGCAATGGGTGGAAAGCGGACGCTAGCGTCTGTCGCGGGTCAGCCCATTCACCAACTTTCGCGTCAGCATCCGACCGGGATCGCCACAGCTACTGTGAGCAGCATGACCACTAAGAACCGCAGCCCTTCGCCGCGATTGACATTGCTCGCTGTCAAAGCAGTCTCCGTAGAAGGCTAGGAACATTGATGCGCCGAAGACCGGAACGCCTGCGAGGAACCCGTGAGGCAACCCACCTTGCCACCGAGCGTCGTGGCGGAAAGCTCGTCATGCTCGCCCATCAACGTTCAGCTTACGGTCCCTGCTCACGTCTGTAATGCGTGGAAAGCGACACTAGCTGTTTGGATTGATGGCGACGGCGATGGGTCGCGTGCGGAAGCGCTGAGCGGAGCAGAATGGGTATTCCGAATACCTTTTACGCTTTTCGGGCTGCTGCTCCGCTTAATCGTCCCTAGGTCTGCATCTGATCTCAAGGGCGGCGTAGTGTCTGCTTTGGGTGGAAAACAGACGTTGCGCCAAATTCATTGGACGAGATCAACTCGCCCTCCTACGCCTCGGCCAGCTCCGTTGCGACGGTGCGGCGTTATGGCCTCCGGGTGCGGGGCTCCTGAAGGGAACATTCTATGGTAATCATCGCTCGTGCCGCGCTTGCCGCGGCCGCTATCGCATTTGTGTCGAGCGCCGCACTCGCGCAGGACGCCACCAAGGTTGATCCAAAGCACTATAAGGTCATCACCGAAAACGCGCAGGTGCGGGTGCTACGAATTCACTACGGACCCCACGAGACAAGCGTCCGTCATTGGCACCCTGACTCGGTCGTGACCTACCTCACGGACGGCAATATCAAGTTCGTGCTGGGCAGTGGAAAGACCATCACCGCGAAGACCAAGGCCGGTGAAGCAGAGTTTGCCCCCGCTGGAATTCACACTCCCACCAATCTCAGTAACAAGCCGTTCGAGGCCATCCTCGTCGAGCTGAAGCGCAAGGGAGTTCCGAAGAAGAAGTAGCCGTCTGCCCCCGGTAAGCTAATGGCAGCTTTTGGTCGAAAGCAGACCTAAGCGCTAATGCGGTAACTGGGTGGAAAGCTAACGCTAACCCATCGGACGAGCTTCTGTTGACGTGCCATCAAACGGAACGGGTGATGTTTCGAATCGCGCGCTTGAAGCTTTCTTGAGTTGAGCGCACAAGCCCCGCGCATTGGGGGAAGGCCGTGAGCCGTGTTTTTCTGAGCTATGCGCGAGAGGATGTCGAAGCGGCGAAGAGGCTCGCGGATGTTATAGCGCACGCTGGACACGAGGTCTGGTGGGACCGCCACATTCAAGGCGGCTCGCGGTTCACCAATGAGATCGACCGGGCTCTCAAGGAAGCCGAGGCAGTCGTGGTTCTCTGGTCCGAAACCTCGGTCCAATCCGCTTGGGTGCAAGACGAAGCTGCGGAGGGACGCGACAGCGGCAGGCTAGTGCCGGTGGCGCTCAATTCTGTGAAGCCGCCACTCGGGTTTCGCCAGTTCCACACTGTCAGTCTCGGCTCGTCGAAAGAAAATGAACAGTTCGAGGGGGTCGACGACCTCCTCAACGCCATCGCAAGCACGTGTCGGTCGGACGCGCAAGACGGCGCGGAAAAATCAACATATGCCGCCGAAACGCAGAAGAAGTTGTCCATTTGCGTGCTCCCGTTCCTCAACATGAGCGGTGAGCCAGAACAGGAATATTTCAGCGATGGGATCAGCGAAGACATCATCACTGATCTTTCCAACGTTTCTGCGCTATCCGTAGTCGCCCGCAACACCGCCTTCACGTTCAAGGGTCAGTCGCTGGACGTGAAGGAGGTCACTAAGAACTTAGGCGTTAGTCACGTCCTTGAGGGAAGTGTCCGCAAAGCGGGCAACCGCGTCCGGATCACTGCCCAGCTCATCGACGGCACTGCAGGCGACCATGTGTGGGCGGCCCGATATGACCGCGATCTCGACGACATTTTCGCGATCCAGGACGAAATCTCAAAAGCGATCGTCGAAGCCCTCAGGATCAAGCTGCTCCCGCAGGAGAGGAAGGCCATTGAGCAGCGTGGCACAAGTAACGCCGAGGCCTACAATCTTTATTTGATGGCGCGTCAGCAGTGGATTCAGGGATCATACGGAGATTTACGACGGGACAAGTCGATTGCCCGGTTTTGCGAGCAGGCAATTGCGCTCGATCCCAATTACGCTCAGGCCTGGGCGCTGCTGGGACTAGCGCAGCTGGAACTGCGTTTCTTTCACGGCCTCGACGAGAACGCGTTGCCGGCGGCAGAGCGCGCCCTGCAAATCAACCCGAATCTGCCGGAGGCCCACTGCATCAAAGCCAGGTACCTGGAGGAGGATGGTCGTGCTGAAGAGGCCGAAAAACAGGCGCACACCGCACTGAAGCTCGATCCGGAATCGTGGGAAGGAAACCGCGAAACTGCGCGGATTTTGTTCCGATCAGGGCACATCCGCGAATGCATCCCTTTCTTCGAGAAAGCTGCCTCGCTTATGGAGACTGATTGGCGCAATGCCGCCATGCTCGTCGGTTGCTACCGCGCAATAGGGGACGATGCTCGGACTCGAAGCGCGGCCAAGAATGCGATCTCCCGAGTAGAGGCGGTGATTGCCAAGGACCCGACGAATTGTTCGGCCATTGCAATGGGCGCAACAGCCTTGGGCGCATTGGGAGAGCAAGATCGCGCACGCGAGTGGATCCGACGTGCCCTGATGCTCGATCCGGAAAACCTCTTGGGGCGATACAATATAGCGTGCGTGTTGGCTTCCGACCTGGAGGACCATGATGGTGCGATTGAGGCGCTGAAACCATATTTTGAGCGGACTAGCAGCACGACGGAGATCCGACACCTCGAGGCTGACCCGGACCTCGACCCCGTCCGGACCGATCCGCGATTCGTTGAAATGCTTGCCTCCGCGAAGGAGCGTTTGGGACTGGCGACGGCTTCAGCCGACTAGGCACGACGCGTCCGACATATCCGCGTACGACATCGTCGTAGTCGCGTTGTTAAGGTCAAGGGTCAAAAGCGAAGCTGCGCCGCTAATGTCTGCTTTGGGTGGAAAGCGGAGCGAACACGGACGGGATCGAGTGCGGGGGCAAAAAAGTTGAAGCTTATTGGTCCGCCACGCGCGATCGATGCGGGACCACCGCTGGTGGGATTGGGTGTAAAGCGGGGATGGGCGAAAGTGCCGTGAAGAGCTGCCGGTGAGATGTATAGCGTGCGGCTACGGTGGACCGCAGGATATCTAATCGCCCGCTGCTTCAGGTGCTGGTCGGTAGATTGTTCCGCCGTCGCCGGCCCGACCCAATAACCGGCAAGTTCCGCCGATGAGCGAGACGATACATTCCGCCCGAGATCGGACTGGAGCCATGGCGAAGGCATCGGCGATCGAGGGGAATTTACTCTGGCTCGATCCGCTCGGTGCCGCAGAATCTCTGCAGCGACGCCTTGCTTGGCGCCCGCTAACTCAAGACCTGTCTGACCGTTGCCGCCGGGCAGGGCCTTCCCTATCTTTGCGCCATGCCGGAAACCCAGTTGAATACAGACGTCGCGCTCGGCGTGGCGATCCCCTCGCGTAATGCGCGCGGCAGAATCGCGCGCCTGACGAGCGTCGTCGACTCCGTCCTGTCGAGCCACAAATATCCGCCGGTCATCGAGAAGCTGATGGCGGAGGCGCTCGTGCTGACGGCGCTGTTCGGCTCGCTGCTGAAGGAGGCCGAAGGGCAGGTGACGCTCCAGGCGCAGACCGAGAACGGCATCATCGACCTGATGGTGTGCGATTATCTGCGCGGCGAGCTCCGCGGCTATATCCGCCACGATGCAGAGCGGCTGGCGGACGCCGGGCCCAGTCCCTCTCTATTTGCCCTGTTCGGCAAGGGATACCTCGCGGTCACATTCGATCATCCGGTCATGAATGAGCGCTATCAGGGGATCGTCCCGCTCGAGGGCGATAGCCTGGCCCAGGCCGCACAAAGCTTTTTCGCCCAGTCCGAGCAGATACCCAGCCTCGTGCGTCTCGCGGTCGACAAGCAGGACGGCCATTGGGTTGCCGGAGGGCTGCTGTTCCAGCATTTGCCCGAAGGCGAGGAAGGCCGGGACCGGCTTCATACGCGGCTCGACCATCCCGACTGGCCGCACGTCGCGATCCTCGCCGGCTCGGTGAAGGCAGAGGAGCTGACCGATACGAATCTGCCGCTCGACGACCTGTTGTGGCGTCTGTTCCACGAGGAAGATGAGGTTCGGACACTATCCGCGGTTTATCTTACGCGCGGTTGCCGGTGCGATCCTGAATATGTGCGCTCGGTCATCGCGCGCTTCCCGCCCGAGGAGCGCGAAGCAATGGTCGGTGAAGACGGGCTCATTCGTGTCGACTGCGAGTTCTGCTCTTCGAGTTTCTCAATGAAACTGAGCGAATTTTCAGTCGATTGAGCGCTATACCGTTAACCGCCGTATGATAAACTGTCGGGCATGAGACTCAGAGCGACTCTTACCTTGGCAGGAGCGGCGGCAATGCTCGCCGCGGCCGGCGTGCCACTCGCCTTGTCGCAAGCCGCTCCGGGCGTGTGGGAGGTGACGGGCGTGCCCGGCGCCAAGGCCCCCTTTCGCCAGTGCATCGGCAACGTGCTGGCGCTCGCGCAGTTCGAGCATCGCAAGCTAAGCTGCTCGCGCACCGTGGTTCGCGACGGGCCAAGCGCAGCGATCATCGAATATAGCTGTCCGGGCGGCGGCTTCGGGCGGACCGAGATCGACCTGGTCACGCCGCGCTCGCTGAGGATCGATACGCAGGGAATCTCCGAGGGGCTGCCGTTCCACTACGTCGCTCAGGCGCGCCGGGTCGGCGATTGCCCGTCGCAGCAAACCGCCACGCGCCATTAAGGCGTCGTTTAACCATTGTATCGTAAAGGGGTTGTGTGCCGGATTTGGCACGCTTTCCTCCCAATCGGGTGAGTATGCCCGATCACTGGGCCGCCAGTCCCGCAAGGGCCGGCGGCCCTTCTTTTAGGAAACGCGACGCCCTAAAGGCGCGCCGTGCTTTATCTGATCATCAAGGCAGGGATCTCCGGCGTCATCGTCGCCGCCGTTTCGGAAATCGCGCGTCGCTACCCCGGGTGGGGAGGGCTGCTCGCGTCCCTGCCGCTGACGTCGCTTCTGGCGATGATCTGGCTCTATCGCGACAGCGCGGATACAGAGCGGGTGGCTGAACTATCGATCAGCACATTCTGGTTCTTCCTCCCGTCAATCCCGCTGTTCATCGCCTTGCCCATGCTGTTGCGAACGAACTTGGGTTTCTGGCTGAGCATGGTGCTGTGCATAGCGGGGACCCTGGCGCTTTATGCCTTCTGGTTCTGGGCGGCTCCGCGACTGGGGCTCAAGCTGTGAACAAGAGCGCGGTCGTTCTCCTTTCGGGCGGTCTCGATTCGATGGTCTGCGCCGCGATCGCCAGAGAGCGGGGTTTCAGGGTCCTCGCGCTCACGATCGATTACAATCAGCGGCATCGGATCGAACTGGAGGCTGCAGCGCGTATCGCAGGACAGTTGGCGGATCGGCATATCGTCCTGCCGCTCGACCTGCGGGCTTTCGGGGGGTCGGCGCTGACAGCCGACATCGAGGTTCCGAAGGATGGCTTAGGTGAGGGGATCCCGGTCACCTACGTACCGGCACGAAACACGATCTTCCTGAGCCTCGCACTGGCTTGGGCAGAAGCGGAGAGCGCGCGGGATTTGTTCATTGGGGTCAATGCCCTCGACTATTCGGGATACCCGGATTGTCGGCCAGAGTTCATTGAAGCATTTGAGAGACTTGCGAACCGCGCGACACGGGTGGCGGACCCGGTCAAAGGCATTTGGAACGCCGTCAAGGGCGGGTTCGCCAATAATGACTTGTTCAGAATCCACGCACCTCTTCAGCACATGACGAAAGCGGATATTGCCCTTGAGGCTCGGCGGTTGGGTCTGGATGCCGCGCTGAGCCACAGCTGCTACGACCCGATGCCCGACGGCCGCCATTGCGGCCAGTGCGACGCTTGCAGGCTCCGCGCCAAGGGGTTCGCCGAAGCAGGGCTGGCGGATCCCACGGTCTACGCATGACCTACGCCGTCAAGGAATGCTTCCTGACGCTCCAAGGCGAGGGCGTTCAGTCCGGCAGCCGCGCGGTGTTCCTTCGCTTCGCCGGGTGCAACCTGTGGACCGGGCGGGAGCAGGACCGCGCCACGGCGCAGTGCAAATTCTGTGACACGGATTTTATCGGTACTGACGGCGAGGGCGGGGGCAAGTTCACAGGTGCGACCGCTCTCGCGGACCATGTCGCGTCCCTATGGGGCGATGCCGAGCGTCGCCTGGTGGTCGTCACGGGCGGAGAGCCGATGCTCCAGCTGGATGCCGAGCTGTTGGAGGCCTTGCACGACCGGGGGTTCCGCGTCGCCGTCGAAAGCAACGGAACGCTGCCCGCGGTCCCCGGCATCGACTGGCTGACGATCAGCCCCAAGGCAGGCACGCAAATCGTTCAGCGATCGGGCCAGGAGCTCAAGCTGGTGTGGCCGCAGCCCGGAATCGATCCGGAAGAGCTCGAGGATTGGGACTTCGCACATTTCCTTGTGCAGCCGATGGACTGCGTCCAGCGCGACGAAGCGCGGGAGGCCGCCATCCGGCTGGCGATGGACCGCCCCAAGTGGCGGCTTTCACTTCAGGCACACAAGGTCGTTGGGCTGCCCTGAAGGCTAGTCGGCGGCGTTGTTCGATGTAGCCGTTTTCGTAGTCGGCTCATCCGGAGCGGCGCCTGGGCTGGGTTTCGCGGCAGGGCGTTGCGGTGCGGGCTTGGTAGCATTTTCGACATTGTCGGCGAGGTTCTCTGTCTCGGCGTAATTCACGTCGGCTGCCATATTGGCCGCATCGCCGGTAACGGCGTCGATCGCCGTGATGTCGTTGGAGACAATGTCCTCCGCCGTGAGGTTCTCGTCGACGTTCTGGCTGTTGTCGGTTTGGTCGTTGTTGCCGCAGGCGGTGAGCGCGAGGGCCGCTCCGGCGATGATGATCAGGGCTCGCATGCTTGCAGCTCCCAACGAATCTCATGAGCCAAAAAAAGAGGCTGCCGGCATAACCGGCAGCCTCTTCAAATGCCAACGCCTCCTGAAATCAGAAGGCGTTACGATTACTGCGCGTTGTTGGCCGCAGTCGCCGCAGCGTTCGCAGCGTCGGCAGCGTTGTTCGCAGCGTCAGCAGCGTTGTTCGCGTCCATGGTCAGGTTCGCGTCGGTCGCATTCATGTCCGTCGCGTTCATGTCCGTCGCATTCATGTCCGTCGTCGTAAGATTCTCGTCGACGTTCATCGTATTGTTGGCTTCGTTGTTGCTGCTGCAAGCCGCAACCGCCAGGGCCGCACCAGCGACCAGGATAAGAGCACGCATTCAAGACTCCCTAGTTATTGCGATCTGCAGCGGTCAGACCGCTTCGCAAATCGCGCGGACAATAGTCTGAAGCGCGCGCTTCCTTCAAGAGACTTTGCACGGAACTTCCAAGCCCTTGAGAAATGGAAGGAAACTGCGCTTCAAGGCCGCATCAACACGCTCCAAGGCGATTTGTTTCCCCAATTCGGCGAGGCTTGTGACGCCGAAATCCGCAATCCCGCACGGTACGATGCCACGATAATGTGACAGGTCAGGGGCGACGTTGAGGGCAAAGCCGTGCAACGTGACCCACCGCTTCACCCTCACGCCGAGCGCGCCGATTTTCGCTTCTGCCTCGCCCTCGCCGACCCAGATGCCGATACGCCCATCGGCCCGGTGCGCGTTTACGCCGAGCTGAGCCAGGGCATCGATCATCCACCCTTCGAGGCAGTGGACGAAGCGCCGAATGTCCTTCCCGCGCTTTTCGAGGTCGAGCATCACGTAGCCCACGCGCTGACCCGGGCCGTGGTAGGTGTAGCGGCCGCCGCGACCGGCCTCATAAACGGGCAGATCGATCGCATTCAGGAGCTCCGAGCTATCTGCGCTGGTCCCCGCCGTGAACAAAGGGGGGTGTTCCAGCAGCCAGACGCACTCGCTCGCTGTGCCCTCTCGGATGGCGCCCGCGCGGCCCTCCATAAAGGTAAGCGCCTCCTCATAAGGAACTGGCGCATCGCTGACGCGCCACTCGATGTCCTGGATGGTCTCCATTCCGTGCGCGACATGGTCGCGAGCGGAGGGTCGGGCAAGTGCCGTTGCGCGAAGGCGCTCCGCTCCGCATAAAGTACGGGCAATAGTCTTGAGAGGAATAGCGTGGCCAAATTGTCGATCTCGCAAGCCTGGGATGAAAGCCGCGCCGTGCTCGCCCGCGACGGGAAGCTGATCGGGACGGTGGCCCTCGCTCTCTTCGTGCTGCCAGGGATCGTCCTCGACCTTGTGATGCCCGAAGCGCCCGCGGGGCAGTTCCCACCTGCTGGATGGTGGATGGCGGTGGCGGTGGTCGCGATCGTGATATCCTTGGTGGGCCAGCTGGCGATCATTCGCCTGGCCATGGGGCCGCATCTTACGGTCGGCGAAGCGATCGCGCACGGCGCCAGGCGGCTGCTCTCCTATCTTGGAGCAGTGCTGATCTGGGCCGTTCCACTGACCCTGATCATTGGGGGTCTCTTTGCCTCGGCAGGCGACGATCCGGAGAATCCCTCGCCGGTGGCTGCTCTAGGCCTGATCGTGGTTGGGCTCGTCGGCATCTTCCTTGCCGTGCGGTTCCTGATGATGTCGTCGGTTGCGAGTGCCGAAGGCAGTGGTCCGCTGGCAATTCTGCGGCGGAGTTGGGCCATCACCGGCGGCAATTGGTGGCGGTTGTTCGGCTTTCTCGTTTCGTTCGCGATTGGCGCGCTCGCGCTTCTGTGGGCTGTCGGAACCGTGGCAGGGGTGCTGTGCCAGCTCGCGTTTGGCTCCATCGCGCGGATGACGCCGGGGGGCCTCATCGTAATTATCGTCTCGCAGTTGGTCAGCGCGCTGGTTTCGCTGGTCTTCTTCGTGATGCTGGCGCGGCTTTACACGCAACGCTCCGAAGCTGCGGCTCAGGCTTCCGTCCCGAGCAGCGGAACGTGAGGCGCGCAGTCCTTCGGCAGAATCCCTAATAGACGCGGATCCGGGAAGCGCTCGATCGCGCGCTTGTAGGGTGTAAAGCCAGCGCGGCGATAGGCAGACATAGCGGCGGGATGGTCGAGCGAGCAGGTATGGACATGCACGCGTTCCACGCCTTCGCGCCAGGCCCTGTGAACCGCTTCGCCCAATAGCCAGCGGCCGTGCCCTTGGCCGGCGAGTCCGGGAACGAGCCCGATGAAGGCGAGCTCGCACTGGCCCGGTTCGCGAAAATCGAGTTCCAGCATGCCGACGACGGCTTCCACGGCGGCGACTGCGAAGAGGTCGACATCAGCGTGGCCGATAACGGCTTCCAGCTCATCGTCCTTCATGACCAGTCTCGAAAACCACAGCCATGGGCCGCCGACCTTGCGGAACAAGGCGCGATACTGATCGGGGGTCGGGCGGGCGACGCGGCGTAATTGCAGGGTCGACGGCGGAACGTCGGCGGCCGGCGCTTGGCGCATCTCGAGGTAGGTTACGACCGCCGCAAGCTCATTGTCAGGGACAGGATCGTAGCTCATCTCCACCTCGCCAGCGGCGGCAGGCTCATCAGGATCGCGTCGATGTTCCCGCCGGTCTTGAGGCCGAACAAAGTGCCGCGGTCGTAGAGCAAATTGAACTCCACGTAGCGGCCACGGAATTCGAGCAGACGTTCGTGGTCGGCCTCATCGAACGGCGTGTCCATTCGCTTGCGGACAATCGCAGAGAAAATGTCGAGGAAAGCCTCGCCGACGTCCCTGGTGAATGCGAAATGGGCGTCGAAATGACCTTCGAGATGGTCGTAGAAGATCCCGCCGACGCCGCGCGCGACGCCCCGGTGCGGCAGCCAGAAATATTCGTCCGCCCATTTCGAAAAGCGCGGATAGAAGGTTGCGTCATGTGCAGCGCAGGCCGCCCGAAGCCTCGCATGAAAGGCTTGCGTGTCCTCCTCATAGGGAATCGCCGGATTGAGGTCCGCTCCGCCGCCGAACCAGCGTCTCGTCGTGGTCAGGAAACGGGTATTCATGTGTACCGCGGGGACATGCGGGTTCGCCATGTGCGCGACGAGACTGATGCCGGTTGCAAAGAAGCTCGGATCTTTCTCTGCGCCAGGAATGCTCGCTGCGAATTCAGGGTTGAACTCACCGCCCACCGTTGAGACGTTCACTCCGACCTTCTCGAAGACCTTGCCTGTCATCTGGCCGCGAACCCCGCCGCCGCCCGGTGCTCCGGTGACGTCGGTACGGTCCCAGGGAGTATAGACGAAGCTCGCCTGCGATCCCGCTTCGCGCTCGATCTCTTCGAATGCGGTGCAGATCCGGTCGCGCAGCGACTCGAACCAGTCACGCGCGCTTTGTTGCTGATCGTCGAGTTCGGACATGGCCGTCCTCATTCGCGAGGAGCGCCGCCGGGCGCAAGACCGGGCATTACAGGTTTGTAATGTCTGCATAAATCAACGGTTCACCGGGAAACCCGCAGTGACTTTGCGGCACAGGAGCAACGGCTGCGCGAGCGAAACGCGCGATCGAAGGGATTGAGAAGCATGAAGAGACTGCTCGTCACGGTCGCGCTGGGCGCAACGTTC
>Ga0207679_10001455_pt1 | contig 14860 bp, 14 predicted proteins | sample KBSC73metaG_FD_184320 | JGI IMG/M metagenome (GOLD analysis project Ga0207679, IMG submission 184320) | Corn rhizosphere microbial communities from Kellogg Biological Station, Michigan, USA - KBS C7-3 metaG (SPAdes) (version 2) | ecosystem: Host-associated > Plants > Roots > Rhizosphere > Soil ... | reverse complement strand
CCGTTTTCCGCCCAAAGCGGACACCAGAAAGTCCTGTCCTACAGCCGCTGACATGAGATAACTGCTTCGCCTCCTTTCTCCGGAGGCCCCATGAGCGACCGACCCAAATTCCCGCCATTCCCCGCCTGGCCCGAGCCGGCCGTCACCGGCCTCGTCGACGTCACCGACGAGCCGATCCTTTTCACGCCGGTCCCGCGTCAGCGAAAGCGGCGCGACGGCTGGACCCCCGGACTCGCGCGCGCGTGTTGAGGTGACAACTTTGACAACTTTCGCCCGTGGCCTTGCGAAGCGTTGGGAGGCTGGCACTATGCCGGCGATGGAAACGATCTTGCCGAAATGGGTTTTCGGAGCCTCGGCATCGCTGCTGCTGAGCGCTGCTGCCGCTGCCCAAACCATGGATGTCCGCGCCGGGCGGCTGATCGATCCGGCGGCGGCGCAAGTCCTGACCGACCAGCGCATCCGCATTGTCGATGGAAAAATCGCGGCGGTCATGCCCTGGCGGGATGCCGACGGCGCCGCGACCGTCGACTGGTCGGGCGAGACCGTGCTTCCCGGTCTGATCGACCTCCACACGCACCTCGCGGACGGGGCGATCGATCCGGATGAAAGCGACCCCGCGGCTCCATTGAGACGCAGCGAGGCAAGGACAATCCTCAAGGGTGCGAAAGCGGCCGAGATTGAGCTTCGCAGCGGCTTCACCACCGTCCGCGACGTCGGCGTCTATCGCGGCCTCACCGACGTCGCGCTGCGCGACGCGATCAATGAAGGCGACGTCGAAGGACCCCGGATGTTTGTCGCGGGCGGCTACATCACCACGCCCGGCGGGGGCGGCGAGATCGATGCGCTGGCGCCCGACATCCCGCTTCCCGAGACGTTCCGCATCGGCGAGGTGCATAACCCGGCCGATGCTCGCGACCGCGCGCGCTATTTGCTCGATCACGGCGCCGACTTCATCAAGCTGATCGCAACCGGCGCCGTGCTGGCGATCGGCAGCGAGCCGGGCGCTCTCGAACTATCGCCTGAGGAAATGAAGGCGGCGTGTGACGAGGCGAAGCTCCGCGGTTCCTATTGTATCGCTCATGCTCACGGAGCCGAGGGCATCAAGGCGGCCATCCGCGCCGGCGCCCGGACGATAGAGCATGCGAGCTACCTAGATGCGGAAGGGATCGCGCTGGCTAAGGCCAATGGCGTCTGGCTCGACATGGACATCTACAATGGCGACTACATCAACGAGGTGGGGACGAAGCAGGGCTGGCCGGCCGAATATCTGCGCAAGAACATCGAGACGACGGACGTGCAGCGGCGCGGGTTCGCGGCGGCGGTGAAGGCGGGCGCGAAGCTCACCTTCGGGACGGATGCGGGCGTCTATCCCTACGGCACCGGGGCACGGCAGTTCGCCTACATGGTGCGCTATGGGATGACGCCCATGCAGGCGATCCGGTCGGCGACGATCGAGGCGGCTCGGGCGCTGCGCATGGACGGGCAAGTCGGGACTCTGCGAGAGGGGGCCCACGGCGATTTGATCGCGGTGAAGGGCGATCCGCTGGCCGACATCCATCTCCTCGAGCGGGTTGATGGCGTGATTAAGGAGGGCCGCCAGATACGTTAATATGTTCCCCTATTGTTCTCACCGAACAAATGGGATACGAAGCTCGTCAGAGGCGGGGCTCGGCCGCCGATGCAACAGAGCGGAATGACCGCTTGCATTGACGAGGGAGACAGGGAACATGGCGGCGCAGTTGAAAGTCATCGGAAGCGGATTGGAAGCCCCCAGCGTGCAGAATTCGGGCGTGGACCGGCAAAAGGCCCTTGAAGCGGCGCTCGCCCAGATCGACCGCGCGTTCGGCAAGGGCTCGGCGATGCGGCTCGGAAGCCGCGAGAAGATGGAGATCGAGACGATCTCGACCGGCAGCCTTGGGCTCGACATCGCGCTGGGCGTCGGCGGCTTGCCACGCGGGCGCGTCATCGAAATCTACGGGCCTGAAAGCTCGGGCAAGACCACGCTTGCGCTGCATGCGATCGCCGAAGCGCAGAAGACTGGCGGCTCGGCCGCGTTCGTCGACGCCGAGCACGCGCTGGATCCGGTCTATGCCAAGAAGCTCGGAGTCAACATCGACGAGCTGATCGTGTCGCAGCCGGATACCGGCGAGCAGGCGCTGGAGATTGTCGATACGCTCGTGCGGTCGAATGCGATCGATGTGCTGGTGGTGGATTCGGTGGCTGCCCTGGTGCCCCGCGCCGAGATCGAGGGCGAGATGGGTGACAGCCATGTCGGCCTCCAGGCGCGCCTGATGAGCCAGGCGCTGCGGAAGCTCACCGGTTCGATCAGTCGCTCGCGCTGCACCGTCATTTTCATCAACCAGGTGCGGATGAAGATCGGCGTCATGTACGGCAATCCGGAGACGACGACCGGCGGTAACGCTCTGAAATTCTATGCGAGCGTGCGGCTCGACATCCGCCGCACCGGCCAGATCAAGGACCGCGACGACATTGTCGGCAACGCGACCCGCGTGAAGGTGGTCAAGAACAAGGTCGCGCCGCCGTTCAAGCAGGTTGAGTTCGACATCATGTACGGCGAAGGCGTCAGCAAAGTCGGCGAGATCCTCGACCTCGGCGTGAAGGCCGGGCTGGTCGAAAAGTCCGGGTCCTGGTTCAGCTATGACAGCGTGCGGATCGGGCAGGGCCGCGAGAACGCCAAGGTGTATCTCAAGGAAAACCCGGACGTTGCGCAGCGCATCGAGAATGCGATCCGCGGACGCACCGAGGAAGTCGGCGAGGCCCTGATGACCGGCGCGTCCGAGGAGGACGACCTCGCAGCCAAATAGTCCGGGGGATTATTCTGACGAGGTTGCTCGCATCCGAATGGCCGTCAGCAGAGATCGTCGGGCATCAGCGGGGTTGGGTCCGCGCTGGTGTCGACGCGGATCGCCGCGAACATCTTTTTGGGCTCTGTCGCGAGGACCATGAGGAAGCCGGCGGTGGAGCAGGCGGCGATCCCGATGAGGAATGGCAGCGCGGTGCCATCATAGGCTTGGCCAATCAGAAAGCCGATCAGCGCCGAGCCCAACGTGCCGATCACGCCCTGGACCGACGAAGCGGTGCCGGCGATCGGCGCCATATGCTCCATCGCCAGCGTTCCGAAATTCGAGGAGGTGAAGGCGAAGCAGCACATGGTCAGTCCCTGCATGACGACGAAGGCCGGGAGCGTCTCGTAGCCGGCAAGCGCGATCGCCACATGTGCCGCGGTCACCAATGCGAGCAGCAGCGCACTGACGTGCCCGACACGCCGCAGACCGAACCGTTCGACGATACGGCTGTTGCCGTAGGAAGCGAGCGCCATCGGCGCGGCGATCGACGCGAAGACGATGCCGATCAGCTTCGGAGCGTCGAACACTTCGAAGACGATCTGCTGGATCGACGAGATGTAGGCGACGAGCCCGGCGAAGGTCACCGTCATGGCGAGCGTGTAGCCGAGCGACTGGCGCTCCATGACCGTCTCGGCCATCGCGCTCATCATCTCGCGCATCCTGAGCGACCGGCGATATTCGGGATGCAGTGTCTCAGGCAGCCGGATCCAGGACCAGCTGAGCATCGCCACGGCATAGACCGCGAGGATGATGAAGATCGCTCGCCAAGACGCGAACAAGAGGATTCCCTGGCCGATGTTGGGTGCGAGCACCGGGACGAGCATGAAGGTCATGAACACCAGGCTCATGACGCGGGCCATGGATTCCGCTTCGAACAGGTCGCGGACCATGGAGATGACGAGCACGCGCGTGACGGCAGCCGAAGCGCCCATCGCGATGCGGCCGGCGATGAGCAGCGCGAAGCTGCTCGCGAGCCCGCACAGCACGGCGAAGACGGCGTAAAGCGCAACGCCCGCAGCCAATATCGGCTTGCGCCCATAGCGGTCGGCCAAAGGGCCCCAAACGAGCTGCGTCGACCCGAAGCCGAGGAAATAGGCGATGACGACCAGTTGACGGCGATTCTCCTCGGCGACGTGGAGAGAGCGGCCGATCTGCGGCAGCGCCGGAATCATCGCGTCGATGGCGAACGCATTCAGCGCCATCAGCAGCGCGAGCATTCCCGTCAGCTCGCGCGCTCCGGGTCGACGGGTGGCACCCGGCGGATGATTGAGCTCGAATGGCATGAGGATGGCGCTGCTGGCGCAGCCGCCGCCGACATGCAAGAGGGAGCGCAAGAAAGGGGAGGGCCGGTGCGCGAATCGCGGGTCACGGTGCGGCTGATCGGGCTGCCGACGGACAGCCACTCATCCTTCCTTCGCGGACCTGCTTCAGCGCCCGCCGTTATCCGCTCCGCCCTGTGGTCGGACCATGGCAACACGGCTTCGGAGTGCGGACTCGAGCTCGGCAGCGACATCCTGGTCGAAGACGTGGGCGATTTGCCACTCGATGAAACCGAGCTGGACCTCGAACGGATCTCGAGCGCAGCGCGCGAGGCGAAGGCCCAGGGCGCCGTCCCGATCTTCCTCGGCGGCGACCATATGGTCACCTTCCCGATCGTCGCCGGGCTCGCGGAGGCATATGGCGCGGTCAACATCCTGCATTTCGATGCGCATCCCGATCTTTACCAGGACTTCGGCGGCGACCCCTTGAGCCATGCCTCGCCGTTCGCGCGCATCAAGGAGCGCGGCCTTGCGAATCGATTGGTGCAGGTCGGAATTCGTACCTTGAACCGTCATTGCCGCGAGCAGGTCGAAACCTACGGTGTCGAGGTGGTTGAGATGCGCAGTTTCTCCTCGACCCAGGTGCCGATTCCGGAAGCACCGCTATACATCAGTATCGACATGGACGCGCTCGATCCGGCTTTCGCGCCTGGTGTGTCGCATCACGAGCCGGGCGGTCTGTCGGTTCGCGACGTCCTGTCCGTGCTTCATCGCGTGCCGGGACCGATCGTGGGCGCAGATGTTGTCGAGCTCAATCCGACGCGCGACATCAACGGCATGACCGCCGTCGTCGCCGCGAAGTTCGTCAAGGAACTCGCCGCACTAGCGGCAAGGGGAGGATAGGCATGCAAATTTCTCGACGGATGTTGCTCGGCGGCGCTGCGGCGGGCGCAACGTTCGGGCTGACTGGCCTTGCGCGCGCGTCGGTAAAGCAGGCGCGCGACCTCCCGAAGATCAAGCTTCCGCCGCCCATCGGCACGCCTGAGCGGCTTCGGCGCCTCGCCAAGGCGCGCGCACTGATGCAGCAGACCGGGATCGGGGCGATTATCGTCGAGTCCGGCCCGAGCCTCGATTATTTCACGGGCGTCCAATGGTGGCGTTCCGAACGTTTGACCGGCGCCGTCATCCCCGCTCAGGGCGATCCGATCATCGTCACTCCCTTCTTCGAGAAGCCGTCGGTTTCGGAGAGCTTGAATGTCCCGGCGGAGGTGCGGACCTGGAACGAGGACGAGGAGCCGCTCAAGCTCGTGGCGGATTTCCTCCGCGAACGCGGCGTCGCGCAAGCGCCGGTCGGCTTCGAGGAGACCAATCGCTTCTTCATCCTCGATCGGCTGCAGCAGCAGCTTTCCGGCGTTCGCGTCGTTTCGGCCAATACGGTGGTGCGCGGCTGCAGGATGATCAAGTCGCCGGCGGAGCTCGCGCTGATGCAGGCGGCGGCGGACATTATGGCCGCTTCGCTGCGCTATGCCGGCGAACGCACGCGCGCGGGCATGGTCCCGGCCGACGTCGACGCAATGATCGCCGCTGCGCACAAGAAGCTCGGCGCGGCCTACGACGGCGGACTGATCCTGATCGGCGAATCCTCGGCCTATCCGCACGGAAGTCACAAGCCTCAGGTGGTGAAACGCGGCGAGATCGTGCTGATGGATTGCACGTGCAGCGTCCACGGCTACCAGGCCGATATCACCCGCACTTTCGTGTTCGGCGGCAACGCCAACTCCGAGCAGCGCAAATTGTGGAACCAGGTCCATCGCGGCCAGCAAATCGCGATGTCAGCGGCGAAGGTCGGAGCGCCTGCTGGAAGCGTCGACGATGCGGTCCGCCGCACCTACGAAAGCTGGGGATACGGACCGGGCTACAAGCTGCCCGGCACTTCCCATCGCACCGGACACGGGATCGGAATGGAGGTCCACGAGCCGGTGAACCTGGTGCATGGCGAGACGACGCCGCTGGCGCCCGGCATGTGCTTCTCGAACGAGCCGGGGATCTACATTCCGGGCAAGTTCGGCGTTCGGATCGAGGATTGCTTCCACATGACCGAAGCGGGCCCGAAATTCTTTACCGAGCCGCCGCCGAGCATCGACCGCCCCTTCGACTGAGCTCAGGACAGGCCCTTCGACTAACGCCTGTCGGCCAGGGCGAGGCGGAGGGCCAGGGCGCCCATCGCTGTCGCCGCGAACCAGCGCGCGGCCGTGCCGAGCCAGGAAACGTGGCGCAAGCGCGCTGCGGTGTCGGCGGCGGCTATCGCAATGACGCAGTTGACCAGTGTTCCGACCAAATCGAACCACAGGCCAAGGCAGAGGATCTGCAGCGCGGGAATCTTTGCGTTCGGGTCGATGAATTGGGGCAGGAAGGCGAGGAAGAAGAGCGCCACCTTCGGGTTGAGTATGTTTACGAGCGCGGCGGCGCGGAACAGCCGCCATCCTGACAGGCTCGGCCGTGGCTTATGTTCTGCGCCGCTTTTCCGCGAGAGCACGAGCGAAAGCGCAATGTAGAGTAGATAGGCAGCGCCGACCCATTTGATCATCGTGAACGCCGTCTCTGAAGCCGCGAGCAATGCGGAAAGGCCAAGGACCGCCGCAAGGACATGGACGAGCGCGCCGCCACCGATGCCGAGTGCGGCAACGATGCCATCGCGGCGATCGCCGCGCGCCGCGCTGGCGATCACGAAGGTCATGTCCGCTCCCGGCACGATGTTGAGCGCCAGCCCGGCGAAAGCGAAGGCGAGGAAGGTGGCGAGCGGCGGCAGAAGTGCGATGCCGGCGATTTCCAGCATGTCAGAAGTGGTCGTGCACCGCGCCCGTCCGCTTCACGTGCGACGGCGCGGGAGCTGGCTCTATGTCCGGGGACTTCTCGGGATTGAGCGCACCCTCCCAGCGCGCGATGACGCTCGACGCGACGGCATTGCCGACGACGTTGGTCGCCGAACGGCCCATGTCGAGGAAATGGTCTACGGCAAGGATCAGCAGCAGTCCCGCTTCCGGGATGCGGAACATCGACAGGGTCGCCGCGATCACCACCAGGCTTGCGCGAGGAACTCCGGCCATGCCCTTCGATGTGATCATCAGCACCAGGAGCATGGTGATCTCCTGGCCGAGGCTTAAATCGATCCCATAGGCCTGGGCGATGAAGATTGACGCGAAAGTCATGTACATCATCGAGCCGTCGAGGTTGAACGAATAGCCCAGCGGAAGGACGAAGCTCGCGATGCGCGGCGGAACGCCGAAACGCTCGAGCTCTTCCAGCGTGCGTGGATAGGCGGCCTCGCTCGAAGCCGTCGAGAAAGCCAGCACCACGGGGTCGCGAATGTAGCGGACCAGATGCCGCGTACGCGGTCCGACGATGACGAAGCAGGCGCCGATGAGGATCGCCCACAGGATCGCAAGGCCGAGATAGAAGCTGCCGACGAACTTGCCCAAGGTCATGATGATCTGCGGGCCGCGCTCGGCCAGGGCGCTCGCGACGGCGGTAAACACCGCGAACGGCGCGAAGCCCATCACATAATTGGTGACCTGGAGCATGACGCGAACGAGCGATTCGACGCCGCGGACGATCGGGCGGCCCCTTTCACCGATCGAGGTCAGCGCAACTCCGAAGAAGATCGAGAATATGACGATCGGCAGGATCTCGTTGCTGCTCATCGCTTCGAAGATCGATGCCGGCACCAGGTGCGAGACGAAATCCTTGAGGTTGAAGGCGGCGGTCTCGACACCGCTTGCGGCCGTCGTTGCGGGCAGGGGCAGGTTGAGCCCGACGCCGGGGTGAAGCGCGGTGACGAGTAACAGGCCGAGCGTCAACGAAACGAAGGTCGCGAGGATGAACCAGCCGATCGAGCGAAGACCGACGCGACCTAGCGCCGCAATGTCCCCCATATGCGCGATGCCCGCGACCAGGGTCGAGAATACGAGGGGCGCGATGATCATCTTGATCAGGCGCAGGAAAAGCGTGGTGACGATGCTCAGATATTCGGCGATCGACTTCAGGCGGGCCGCGCTCTCGGGAGTGCCGTCGTCGATGGCGGCGTTGATCGCCCAGCCGGCGATCAGGCCGAGGACCAGAGCTAGAAGGATGAAACGGGTCAGTCGCTTGGCCACTTGGCTCTCCTTTGTGGCCACACAAGCCGCGAGCCGCGGCGCCGTCAAGCGCTTCACAGTAGCGCAACGGCTGCGCTAGGGGCCCGCCATGGCAAAGGACGCGACCCAGGTGCTCCAGTTCGGACGGGAGGTCTTGCACGACGAAGCCCGTGCGCTCGATGCGCTCGCGGAAAGCCTCGGCGCTTCTTTCGAGAACGCGATCGGGCTGATAGTCGAGTGCAAGGGCAAGCTGATCGTCAGCGGGCTCGGCAAATCCGGTCACGTCGGCCGCAAGATCGCCGCGACCTTCGCGTCGACAGGAACCACGGCGACGTTCCTTCACCTTGCCGAAGCCATCCACGGCGACCTCGGAATGGCCGCGAAGGGCGATGTTGCCCTGCTGATTTCCCAGAGCGGAGAGACGGCGGAGCTCGAGCCAGTGATCGACCATTTCGAGCATGCCGGGATCCCGATCATCGCGATCACCGGTAACGGCGGCTCGATGCTCGGCGAGGCTGCCGACGCGCCGCTGGTGCTGCCGCACTGGGCGGAAGTGGGTCCGGAATCGGTCGCGCCGACGACCTCGACGACCATGACGCTGGCGCTCGGCGATGCGCTGGCGATGACGGTAATGCGCCTGAAAGGCGTGACGCGAACGGATTTCGGGCGCCTGCATCCGGGCGGCGCGCTCGGCGCGCGGTTGAAGCCCGTGAAGCGGCTGATGCATTCCGAGCTGCCGCTGACCGCGGCCGACAGTTCCATGCACGATGCGGTCGTCGAGATGAGCGCCAAGCGACTTGGCCTGGTCGGCGTCGTCGACGAAGGCGGCGACCTGGTCGGCGTAATCACAGACGGCGATCTGCGGCGGAACATCGAGCGCGGCCTGGATCATAGCGCGGAAGATTTCATGACGCGCAATCCGAAGACGATCGCTGCCGATGCCTTGGTCGATGACGCCCTGAGGCTGTTCGATGAACACAAGATCACGGCGCTGTTCGTCGTCGATGGATCGAAACCGGTCGGCGTTCTGCACATCCACGACTGCCCGGCGTCGCGATGAACAGCGTCATACTCATCCCGGCGCGCTTCCAGTCCACGCGCTACCCGGGGAAACCGCTGGTCGAATTGCGGGGGTCAGGGGGCACGGCCAAGCCGCTGATCCAGCGCAGTGTGGAAGCGGGCCGAAGAGTCGCGGGAGTGAGCGGTGTATTCGTCGTCACTGACGACGATCGTATCGCGGACGTCTGCGGAAGCTTCGGCGTCGGGGTCATCATGACCTCTCCCCAATGCCGCAACGGGACCGAGCGGTGCGCGGAGGCCCTTGCCCAGCTTCACGACCCGGACCTGGTGATCAACTTCCAGGGTGATGCGCTTCTGACGCCTCCCGGGTTCGTCGAGGCACTGATCGCGCGGATGAACGAGGATTCGGACGCGCTGGTCGCGACTCCGGCAATGAGGCTTAGGAGTGATGAGGTTCGTGCGTTGCAGGCGGAAGAGGCAGGCGGACGGGTCGGGGGAACGACCGTCGTGACTGACGCTGCGGGCTATGCTCTCTATTTCTCGAAGCGCTTGATCCCGCACCTTCCGGCGGGGTCGCTGGATGCGGAGATGGCGCCGGTCCGGCTGCATGTCGGTGTTTATGCGTACAGGCCGCAGGCGCTGGAACGCTATGTGGCGACGCCCGTCAGCGAGCTGGAGACGCTCGAAGGACTCGAGCAGTTGCGTTTTCTGGTCGCAGGGGTTCCGGTCGCCGTGGTCGATGTCGAGACACCGCCATTCGCGCTGAGGGAGCTCAACAATCCCGAAGATGTCGCTCCGATCGAGGATGCGCTGAAAGAGGCCGGTCTCGAGTGAGCTATTGGGATTCGCTCGATCCGAAATACCGCCTGATCCTGTGCGACATCTGGGGCGTCGTGCACGACGGCGTGAAGCTTTACCCCAACGCAGCCGAGCGGCTGCGCGAGTGGCGCGATCAGGGGCGTTGCGTTGTGCTGATCACCAACGCGCCGCGCACCGCGGAAGCCGTCGAGCAGCAACTGTGGCGCATCGGCCTCCCGCGCGAATGCTGGGACGCCATAGCCACCAGCGGAGAAGCGGGCATCGAAGCGCTCAATGAGCTCGGACGACCGGTCGGTTTCGTGGGGACTGCCGATGACCGCGCGATCCTGGAGGGCCGGGGAGTCGAGATCGCGGATGGTGGCGATTTCACCGACCTGGCCTGTACCGGGCTGGAGGAAGCCCGGCCCCATGTCGACGACTATATCGGCGACCTCAAGCGCTGGATGGACGCGGATGTCGAGATGCACTGCCTCAACCCGGACCGGATCGTGGTTCGAGGTGGCGTGCCGGAGCCGTGCGCAGGTGCGATTGCGGACGTCTATCAAGGGCTTGGCGGCCGAGTGACCTGGTACGGCAAGCCGCACGAGGCGATCTACCGGCACGCGCTGCATCGCGCCGGCGATCCCCCCGCCGATGAGGTTTTGGCAATTGGGGATGCGCTCCAAACCGACGCCCTTGGCGCCGCGCTCAGGGGATATGCATTCGTCTTCGTGCAGGGCGGCATTCACGCGGGCGAGCCCTTTCCCGAGGACTTCGCCGCGCAGAACGGGCTCGAAGACTGGGAGCCGGTAGCCGTCGTCGAAGGTCTGGCCTAAAGAGCCGCCATGCAGTTGCTTGGACGCGAAGTCGGGCTCGACCAGCCCCTGTTCCTCATCGCCGGCCCATGCGTCGTCGAAAGCGAGCAGCTGCAGCTCCGCACGGCTGAGCGACTGAAGGGCATCGCCGACAAGCTCGGCATCATGCTGATCTTCAAGTCGAGCTTCGACAAGGCCAACCGCTCTTCAGACAAGAGCTTCCGTGGGCCCGGCATGGAAGAAGGCCTCAAGATCCTTGCCAAGGTTCGGGACGAGCTGGGTGTGCCTATCCTGACCGACGTGCACGATATTCCACAGGTCGTGCCCGTCGCCGAAGTCGTCGACGTGCTCCAGACACCCGCCTTCCTCGCGCGGCAGACGGATTTCATCCATGCCGTCGCCGCCTCGGGAAAGCCGGTGAACATAAAGAAGGCGCAATTCATGGCGCCGCACGACATGAAGAATGTCGTCGACAAGGCGCGAAACGCCGCCCAGGCGGCCGGCATCAACGAAGAGACGATCATGGTGTGCGAACGGGGCGTATCGTTCGGCTACAACAATCTAGTGAGTGACATGAGGGGCCTCGCGATCATGCGCGAGACCGGTTGCCCGGTGGTGTTCGACGCGACGCACTCGGTGCAGCTGCCAGGAGGGCAGGGGACGAGCTCCGGCGGGCAGCGCGAGTTCGTGCCGGTCCTCGCGCGCGCAGCCGTCGCGACCGGCGTTGCCGGCCTGTTCATGGAAACGCATCCCGACCCGCAGAACGCCAAGTCGGACGGACCGAACGCCTGGCCGCTGGATCGCATGGAAAGCCTGCTGACGACGCTCGTCGAGCTGGACAAGCTCGTCAAAGAACGCGGCTTCGAGGAAGCGACACTTTAAGCTTCGTCGAGAAGTTCGCGGACCGCGGAAACGGCGAGTTCGACCGGGTTCTGTCCTTCACCCGCACGCGGCGCGTCGATCGTTCCAACGAGCCCTGCCCCGGTGAGACTGTTCCACACAGCTCGTAAGTGGGGCTTCGGCTTTTGGGCAATCCCAACATGCCAGAGTCCGTAGGCGAGCCTCCCGCGCGGGACTTGCCGAACCGGGATCATGCCGACGGGCTTCCCGGTGAAGATCGCTTCGGAAAGCATCGAGACGCTATCGGCCGTCACGTGGATCTCGTCCGCGTCCTGCAGCAGGCACAGGTAACGCGGCATCTTTCCCGCGACATATTGGTGTTGCGTTCCCGCAATCGTTTCGACGACGGTCTCCCTGACGCTCGTTTCGGTTCGCGGACTGCCAATGACGATGAGTGTGCCGCCATCGTCGTCGCATCGCTGCATGAGGGTGTGCGCGGCGGCGGCCGCATCCGCTTCATCCACCCGCCAATGGCGGTTCGGGCCGCCGATCACCATCAGCCGATGCGGGCGCGGGAGCACATGGAGAAAGGACCTCTCCTCATCAGTCGCTTTCTCTTCCGGATGCGGGCTCGCCATCGCCAGCGGCAGGCGCAGCACGCGGCCAGTCGGACGCAGACCATATTGCGGCATCGTGATGACCAGGTCGAAATGCTTCGGATCGAGACGAGGGTTTCCCAGCTGAACGATCTTCGCGCGCCCGCCCGATGCATGCCGGATGTAGCGCGCTACCGGAACACTGCGGTGACCGATACCCAATACAAGGTCGGGCCATGGCGGTCGCAACCACTTGCGCGCATCCGGTTGCACCGAGACAAGGCCGCGCCCAAGCAGCTGCTTCGACAGCCGCCGCATCACATTATAGCGCAGCGAGCGGGTCTCGAACGGGAGGCCGAGGCCGTGGGCGAGCGCCAGCAACTGGTTGTTGTCGCCTTTCCGGTGGCCGAGCAGAACCCAGATCCGCGGGTGCGGCTTGGTCGGGCTCATGCGGCCCGAACCCGCCGATGCTCCCCCTTCAGCTGCAACATCATCGCAGCGACGTTGGCGACGTTGCCGAGAACAAGCGCAACGGCTGCACCCATGACTCCGAATGTCCAGCACAAGGGCGCGATTGATCCGAAGAAGACGGCGCTGGCGATCAGCTTAGCTTTCAGCGGTGCGTCCGATCGCCCGAGCGCATAGAGCATTGGGCTCAGCGGAAAGCTGAAAATCCCCAGAAATGGGATGATCATCAGCAGCACAAGGGGTGCGTAGGCGCCGAGGAACGCCTTGCCGAACAGCAACGACAGCAGCGGCTTGCCGCCGAGCAGGAGGAGAACGATCGCGAGGAGCGCCGCGCCGCTAGCGAGAACCACCACCCGCAACATCAGCTTCCACGGTTTCTTGCTCGTGAGGTCCATGCGCATGATCTCGGGATAGAAAGCTCGCCCAAGCAGATCGGCCGGCTTTTGTGCGCTGTCCGCGAGCGTCGAGGCGACGCGGAATAGGGCGGCCCCGGCAGGACCCAGGAGTCCGCCGACTGCAAGCCGGCCCATAGGACCCCAAACCGCCTGGACGCTCGCAGCGAGATTGACGTCGATCGCGAAGCGCCAGGCGCCAGGCAGGACCTTCGGTCGTAGAGTCGGACGAATGCCCTCGAGGTGCCCGGTCCGCCTCAACTCGCGCCAGGCGAGGAACCAGGTGAAGATGTCCCCAGCGAGATCGGTCACGTACCAAATGCCGACATAGACCGCTAAGTCGGCATGAGACACGAATGCAATCACCGTGAGGATCGCGCGTGAAATCGGCGTCAGCGTGTCCGCCCAGCTGATGAGGTCGAAGCGGTCCACCACGCGAAGCACGCCGCTGGGCGTCGCCGCGCCCATCGTCGGCAAGAGGGTGCAATAGAGCATTCCAAGCCAAAGATATTGCGGCTGAATCCCGATCCAGCCGGCGATGAACGGCAACAGCGCAACTGCGACGAGCATTCCCAGGATGCCGCTCACCAAGTCGAGCGAAACCGCAAAGCCGGTAGCGATTTTGAAATGCTGCGGATCGCCATGCGCGACGCCGTGCCCGCCGTAGCGGACGATCACCTGCCACGACTGGAACTTGGCGACGCCGCTTACCGCCTTGGTGTAACTGGTGATCAGGATCAAAGTCCCGAGCAGGAGCACCCCGAGGCCGCGGCCGGCAAAGGCGAGCGTCGCAATCCCGCAGATCGCAGCCACGACGCGCGAGGCCCCGAGATAGCTCGTGTTCTTGAGCAGCGATCGCAGCTGCTGGTCTTTGAACCAGTGCTTCATGCGCCGGCTCGACTAAACGAGCCGGCTGCCAGTGTCGCCTGACAATTTCCTCAAGCCGGTTCCGGGACCCGCTGTTGGATCACCTTGTCGGCGAGAGGGCCATTGAGTTCCGCCAAATGATCGAACTCAGCCTCGTAGGTAGCCAGGCCCTGACTTTGCGACCGAAGCTCCGCCTCGAGCCCGGAAAGATCGGCCTCGGGGATCAGCGCATCGATCCGGTCCCACCCGGTCCAGCCGTCGCGCGGCGCCATGCCGAGCATCTGGCCGCGGCGACCGGCGATCGCCGACGTAATGCGGCTCGTGGCGCTCGACGGGCAGACCACTCCGATCTTGTGCATGGGCTCGAGAAGGTGAGGCCCGGCCGCGGCAAGGGCCTCGTGCATTGCAATGCGACCGGCGAGGCGGAACGCGAGCTCGGAGCTGTCCACGCTGTGGTAGCTGCCGTCGACCAGGCTGACGGCCACGTCGACGACCTGGAAGCCGAGCGGGCCCTTCTGCATCGCCTCGCGGACGCCTTCCTCGACGGCGGGAATCCATTGCCGCGGAACCGAGCCGCCGTGGATCTTCTCTTCGAACTGGAAGCCCTCGCCGCGTGAAAGCGGGCGGATTTCGATGATGACGTCGCCGAACTGGCCGTGGCCGCCCGACTGCTTCTTGTGGCGTCCATGCTGGCGCACGGGTTTACGGATGGATTCGCGATAGCCGACTGCTGGCGTGTGGCTCTTCACCTCCACGCCGTAGCGGCGTTTGAGGCGCGCAAGCACCGTGTTCAGATGTTCGTCGT
>Ga0207679_10001439_pt1 | contig 14961 bp, 7 predicted proteins | sample KBSC73metaG_FD_184320 | JGI IMG/M metagenome (GOLD analysis project Ga0207679, IMG submission 184320) | Corn rhizosphere microbial communities from Kellogg Biological Station, Michigan, USA - KBS C7-3 metaG (SPAdes) (version 2) | ecosystem: Host-associated > Plants > Roots > Rhizosphere > Soil ... | reverse complement strand
AGATCACGCCGATAATGTTGCACACGCTGTTGCAGCACATTGCCGCTCGAATCGAGCTCCTGCACTTCGATCGCATATTGCCAGCGCCGCATTACATCATCCCGACGCTGCACACGCGCAGTGTCGAGGGACAGAAGATTCGCATTCGTCAGAATGCGCACCTCCCCCGCCGATGCCGGCAGCACATATTCGACAGGAGCTCCGCCCACTTTCAGCACGCTCCCGCGCGTTGCATCGGCAAAGCTAGTCAATGCGCGAAAATCCGCGCTCAATTGCGCCGCCGCTTCCTCGTCATCCAGGGAGCGGCTTGCAGCAAACGCCACAACACCCACGGCAAACGCCGAGATAATTATTTTATGAATCAGACGTAAATTCATTTCACCACCAACCAACGTAAGCGCCCCATCACGAAACGTGCTGCGTTTTCCGCAGACAGCGGTCCGGATTCGGCTGCCAGTTCAGAACCGTTGCTGCCGGAATGCGCAGCAAGCGACATTGCTCCCAACAATGCCTGGTTGCTGTCAGCGATCAGCAAAAATGCCCCCCGCCCTTCGCTATCTTCCAGCCGCTCGAATCGCAATTCGGGATAGCGATGCCTCATGGTAGAGAGCAAGACCACATCCTTTGCCGCCAAATACCGCTCGGCATCGCTGCGCAATTCGGTAGGCAACCGCTTGTCGCTCATACGGCGCTTCGACAATTCGGCAACCGCAACCGCCTGAGTCACCCGTAATCCAAGCGCGGTGAACTGGGCGCGTTCCGCGATAAGCGATTCCTCGTCGAGATGACGACGTGCCAATGGCGAAACCCACAACACGGCAAAATGCTTGTTGCGCGTCTGGTTCATATACGCGGCTTGCGCGCCGTTAGTCGCCTCATAGCCGGCAGTATCGATTGCGCCTGTGCCAAGCCGTATGGCGAGCCCCGACTTTTCCAGACCGTCCAGGAAAGCGGCTGCAGCAGCGGACAAATCACCGCGATTCACCTCCCCGGTATTCAATGTCAGAAGCGCATCCTCACGAGGCGACGGTTGATCAGGCCGAACGCCGAATGCACGCACCTGTGCCGCAACGCCGGATTGATCGCCCATGTCACGCAAAACAGCCTGATGCGCCAATGTGAACAGGCTTTTTGCATTGTTCATCGTCAGCACATCCGCGCTGCCATCCTTGTTGGCATCCGGCGCAGCCCCGGCAATGACCAATGCTCGCGCGCGCAAATCGCCAAACGCATTGATAGCCATTTCCAGCGTGCCCGATTCAGAAACGGGCCGCGGCACTTCAAGCACGACATTCCCGGCTGCACCCGCTCTGATGACGATCCATCCTCCATGACGGCGTTTATCCGAGATGAGGAAATAATCGTTGCGAGCGTCGCTCTTCGCTTCGGTGAGCCAGCGCAGTTCAAGCCCTAAGGCAAGGCCGCTGGCTGCAGACGACGCAAATGCCGCCACTGCATCCTGGCCCGGACTCTTTCGCGAGTCCAGCGTTGATGCCAATGCAAGCAGCGGCGAAAGGACTTCACGATCGATACGAAGCAGCTCTTCCTGTCGTGGTGGCAGATAGGCATTGCTCCCCGGCGCAGCCATCTCCTGCAACGTCACCGACTGCCTGAGCACAGATGCAATACTTTGATCGATCGGTTCGCGCACCGCAGGCTTGTTTGCCCGTCCTGCCAACCGCACCCGATTGGCATCTGCCTGGCTCATCCAGATTTCGGAAAAATCACCGCTCGTGGTCTGGCGCTGCAAATTGCGTTGAGCCGACGGCGTGAACTCAACCTTGAGCGCAGCCATTGAGCTTTCCAAAGCTTTCAAACCGACGCCTTCCGGTAAATTGCCGGACACATGCAGGACAGATGGCGCATTCTCGCGAGTGCGCACCTGCAGCACTTCGCGCAACGCCAATTCGCGATGGAATGCCTGGAAGATGGTCTGAGGCCGCTTCAACACATCGGACGATCCGTCTTCATTGGCAAAGCGGGAAGCCGCAGCCGAAGCGAAAGCGCGCGCGTTAAAGCGAGTGAACAATGCAGTGCCCGCTTCAAATGACCCGGCTTCGTCAAGCGGCGCAGGAACGGAAACAAGTAACTGCGACTCGCCATCGAGACGCAGAACATAAGTGCCCCAATGATGTGCCGGTTGGCGCTCGCGCAATACAAGGTATTGATCCGCGACGCGCTCGATGTTGTAGTTTGCGGCGAGCAACGCACGCCGGGCACTTTCCAATGCATCAGGATCGGCGGAATGGCGATACTCCATGAGCTTGCGCACTCCTGCGGAGAAAGCGTCGACCTCCCGTTGCAAAGGCACCGTCATCGACTGACCCAGGCTAGTCACGTAGTAATCGGTTTTTTCCGCATCGAGAACCGCAATGATGTCGCGCACATCGCGCGCCATCGGTTCCAAAGGCGCAGTACGGCTGGCAGCGGAGCCATCCCAAGCCGGCTCCGGCAGGATAACAAGAAGGAAACCGATTACCGTGGCGACAGCCACTCCAGTAAAGGAAGTCTGAAGCGTGGCACGCGTCACCCTTGCAAAGATGCCTTTGTCATGGATTTTCAGTGCGATCAGCGTCGCCAGCAGATAGCCGAAGCCGAACCAGTCGCTCACTTTCACATGTGGCATGAACAAGATCAGCCCCCAGGAAAGCAGGTACTTGTACGCAAAGCTGATGTTAAAAAACAGCAGCAATTTGCGTGCGCCTTCCATTGTGATATTGCGGAAAACAGGTGTACGCAACACCAGGTCGGCAATGACGAGGATGACGATCGACTCCACGAAGGTGGTGGCGATCTTGTACGGCTCATACCACTCAAGGGCAAGCAATGAGGGAATCAGAATGCCGCTGAAGTCCCAGCCATAGAACAGATTGAGACGCGAAGCGATGAATGCCGTGACCAGCAGCACGATGTAAGACTTGGGCGCGGCAAGGAAGGCCGTTGCATTGTCTTCATACATGAAGGAGAGCGACGCCATGTTGAAGTTGGTGAACTCCATCAGCACGTAGCGCACAAGCAGCCATGTAAGGCCAACCTGCGCCGCCATCGGCCATATGCCTCTGCGCACGCCGGTCTTCCAGAAATTGTTTGCGATCAGCGCGACGATGATCAGGCCGAAGCTGTGCAAATTGCTCCGGTAATCGAATGCATAGTCATAGTTCTGTAACAGCCACGTGCCGAGCGCGGGCAACAGGAAACCATCGTTGACGATGCGTACCGCGGCGCTCACCAAGACCAATGCAAAAAAGCGGTCGCGCCCGAAGAAACTCGACATCCCGGTAAAGCGGGTCGAATACTCCGAATACAGCCACACCAGGCAGTATGTCACCACGCCTTCCGCAAACACGACGGCGGCCACAGCGGGCTTCACGATCAGCAAGGGCACCATGTAGCCGGGGATGATCAGGCCCGACAGCACCCAGCCCAACCGCAGGTTGGAGAGCGCCACGACAGCGATGCCGACCCACACGGTCACCATGACCGAGGCCGACAACGCACCTTCAGGAAAAATAGGAAATGGGAACCAGCTCAATTTCGCGTCCTAGTCTGCCAATCGCATGGTGGCCTGCGCCACATATCCGCCACCTACCGTACTGCGCAAAGCGAGCCGCCCGTGGTTGCCAAAAGCGCTGTTTCGCAACTGCTTGATACGCCGCAGGTAATCCGACTTCGGCAAAGCAGGGCCGTCGAGCATCGCTTGCAATTTTTCGTTTGGCATGCCGAACCCGTTGTTCTGCAATGCGATGACGAGCCCCTCTTCGCTGGTATCCAGGTTGACAGTGATCTTGCCTTGCTGTTTTGAGTCTTCCGCCAGGAACTGAATCAATGCTGTCAGGATGGCTTTCAACTTTCCAGGATGGGCAAGCGCTTTCGCTTCGCTTTTCGGCGCATTCACAGCGAAGCTCAATGCGCCATGTTCAGGAGACGAAGCTGTTGACGCGATTGCTTCCTCCACTGCATGCAGCACATCAACGGCTTCTTCCGCTTCTTGCGCGGGCTCCCGCATTTCCAGATTCGTTGTAGGGAATAGCTGGATCATCAAGCCATGAATATGCTGCAGCACTTCCTGACCTGTCATGACCCGGGCAGCGCTGTTGCGCAGTCTCGACACATGCAGCAGATACCGTGTATTACCTACACGCGCTTCGCGCTCGAAACTGTCACCATTGAATACCACGCTCACCAGCGCGGCACGCGCCTCCTCGGAAGACAACGCGCAGACCGATTCCAGCAGATCGGCAACCGATTGCGCTTCCGCCTGAACTTCCGCAGCCTGCAGCAAGGACTTCATGCGTGCGTTGGAAACGAGGGGCCGGCCGAAAAGGTCGTACACCATAGTGGGCGCTTCCAGCCCGTCGAACATGTCTTCGAGCACATTGATATGCCGGTCGATCATATTCAGATGCTGAGTGAGCGTTTGAATGGAAATGTCGCGTTGATCGACCAGATGCTCACGCCAGTTTGCAACCGCCGCCGATTGCATCATGCTCTGCCTGCGTTCGAACATCAGTTCCGACAGTTGATTGCACAACATGTCAACAGCACGCAGGAGCGTGGCTCGGTTCGCCATCTGGCTCCGATGAATCCCGAACACCCAAAAGCCCAACACTTGCCCGCCCCAGACCAAAGGCACCAGGAATTGATGCTCGCCAGGCTCCGCAGCCATCAGATATTTCCCGACTTCGATCGCCTCGCCTTTCTCGATTGCCGTCGAATAAGGAGCCCGCCCGAAATCGCGCCGCCGCTCTTCGATGACATCAGCCGTACACCGCAAAGACCGCACTTCCCGTACATGCTTGCTGCCATCCATCCGTTCCAGCAGCACCACACGAGTAAGCGGCAGGATCTGGTCGATCATTGCCAGCACATGCGACCAGAAAGCATCGTCGAACGGCACGCGCTGCCCGGCCAAGCGGCCTGACGCGGCAAGATTCGTTTCCGTCGCCAGGCGTGCGAGTGCTCGATTCTGGGATTCGGTTTTGCTTAGGAAGATAGAGACCAGGGAAGAACCGATGACCAAGATAGGACCAAGCACAGGAAGATAAAAACCTTGCGACAGCAGCAGCCAGGCAAGCGACACAAGGCCCAGCGCCAGCAAGGACGCCGTCAGCACGGCCTTACGGAAAGGCATGGGCTGCAGAATCAGCAAGCAAATCATCCAAATGCCGATGACTGCCAACCCCTTGACAATCGGATGGAGTGCGGCAACCGGCGCGCCGCGCAACAGCGTGTCAAGCGCATAGCCATGGTATTCAAGCTCTGTCACCTGACGATCGCCTGCCGTCACCGGAGTGACGACGGTGCGATAAAAACCTTTGCCCGCAGGGCCGATCAAGATGACGCGCCCGCGCACCATATCGTCGATCAGATCCCGATTGAGGACCTGATTCAGCTTCATGCGGGGAAGACCGCTTGCCTCGCCGCTGAAATCAACGAGGTATCGTCCTTCTTTTGGAACGGCGATGCCAAGCCGGGACGCGGCCAGCGCTTCCAGGCTTGGAATATCCTTGTCGCCGGCGCGATAGGCATAGCGCTGGTAACGATGCACGCCGAGCAGCGGATCGGCAATGACCGATACGGCATGAAGAGGAAGCTCACCAGAAGTATCGGTGCGTTCAGGATCGGAAACGGGATCAGTCCCCAGGATGACTTTCGGATTCTTGCGCAATGTTTCGACGCTTGCGTTACGGCTCGTTGGCACATCCGTGAAAACGACTTGTGCCGCACCACGCGAAATCAGATCGTTTGCAAGCGCGTCCCAAGGGATCGTCGAATCGGATGAGAAAGCGGAAGTGGGGCTTTCTACAAGCACCACCTTTCGCGCGACAGAGTCGGGGCCCGAAGAATTTCGAACGAAAAGGTCGTAGAGAAGGCCATCAAGCGGTTCGAAAATCCCCAATATCGTAAAAAGGGCGAGAACGAAGGCAAAAATGAAGCTTCGCCAGAAACCGTATACACGCCTGGGTCGCGATGAAGTGAGTGCATTTTCAGTGAGCTGCATGATTGGTGTACGTAAATCTGCAACCAAAACTCAGAGACGGCTACGCCGTTTGCACGGGTAACCTCTCCGGTTTCAGGTGATGGTGAATTGGGTTAGCGGAAATATCCGAAAATGTTCAGACGGATATATTCAATTCGCTTTTGTGAATTGCCAGCCGCAAGCTGCCTGGCGGCCAAGCAGAAAATGCAAGCCATCGTGTTATTCGCCGGCTTGCATGGATGCGTCGAAGGATTTACAGCATTATTGAATGCGACAAGCTTTTCCGACTCATATTCTGCAAAACGGATGTATCAGTAGACACACCCTGCACCGGGGCGGGTAAAACGGGATTACCCACCCCAACTGCTTTTATCGATGTAACGACAAACAGGATCTTGCCTTATTTCACAAAGCGCACTGTCACGCCGGTCACTTCGAAATCATCGTAGTCCGTGCCGCCGCTCATGCATTGGCCAGTGCTCGCAACGAAGTTAATTGTGCTGCCGACAGGGAAATCAGTCAGATCGACCGGAACGCTGATCCAGGTGAAATCGCCATTGGATGCGCTTGCCTTCGGCTCTGGGCGGACAACTTTAACGATCGGCGAGGAAACAGATGCCCCGGTAGCAGAGAGACCAACCTGATTGTTATATTCGGTTGCGCATTGCAGAGACTCTTTTTGCATTCCGCGCGCGAAAAACTCGACACGAGCGGTTTTGAATTGGTCTTTCAGGTTTTGCGTCAGCACACCAACGGGCTGCGAAGTCGTAAGACCTGATGCCGCAACCTGAAGCCTGGAATTTGCAGGACCGCCATATCGGTCATCACCCAAGTGTGTCAATGGCTGCCAGAAAAACTCATTGGGTTTCAAGTCACGCATTGTTGTTACAATCGTGCCGGCATTGCCCTGACCTTGAGAGCCCGTGGTCGTTGAAGAGCCCGTGGTCGTTGAGGAGCCAGGGGTCGTTGAGGAGCCAGGGGTCGTTGAAGAGTCCAGCGTCACTGGAGAGCTCGGGGTCGTTGAAGAGTTCGCTTCTATCTCAGTATCCGCTGCCGTTGGCACGTTCACCACTGCGGGGGAGGTCGCAATATTTTCGATAAAGATAGTTTCGGGCGCACACTTTTCAGACTCGACAGTAAGTGCGACAGGATTGACACCATCAAATTTAGATGGGTCGATTTGCAGAACGTAATTCCCATTTGCATCGGTCGTCGCTTCATACTTTTGCCCCTCTCCATATGCAAGGCTGACTTTTGCTTTCGAGCTTGAAGCAGCCGGGCAAACTTTCACTTGGCCCTGCACGCTGGTAGCTTCACTGCTCCCCGAATTGCCAAGCGCGCTTACAGTGCCGCCACTCCCCGAATCAGGAGCATTGCCTCCGCCGCATCCTGCTACTGAAATCATTGAAATAACTAACAGAGAAAGCTTCTTCATAGATCGAATATAAAAATTAAAAGTAAAAGTGAGATATTGAGAACAGTTTGCTGATCATGCAGAAAATCAAGGCCAAGCCAACGGCGAAGGAGGGATCATGAATGCTGAGCGCCTCAAGATTGGCGCACACTGATCCGTTGATTAGCAAACTGCTCTAAAGCCTGCTATATGCACGCATATTTCCGGTTGCGTTTGAATGGCGCTTCGCTAATCTCCTCTTCACAAGGAAGACGAGCAAAGGATTTCAGAAAACATACTTTCACCAGACGAACTCAAACCATCTGCCAGCTAAAAATAGGGACGAAAAGAAGAGGGATTCCTGCGATGCGCTATTCAGCTCCTAAAGCTGAAGGGCGACTGCTTTATTTACTAAGCAGCATTAAGATTAATATATCGCAATAACTTCGTATCACGTAATTGATTTATTTTGTAAAAACCCTAAACTGCAAAACGGTTTGTACTATAGCAACTCGCTAGCATTTCCGCAACACATTATTTCCGTAACTCACTGTCCTTAATGCAATGGACGCCACCCTCCTAGTGACGGCATCATGATGTGCCAAGCTTGATGGACAAGCGATACCAAAGAGAAAGAGTCCAGAATGAATGATATCGCCACGGTTGTGGGGCTGGGCTAGATATAGCAAAGGCTGTATTTGTCGCAGTGTGAATGAATGATCGAGGAAATCACGTTGTCTATTAACTCGATTCACGGCGCCACCGGAATATTCTCTCCCGATTGTCACCATGCACACGCACAAGACGCGATGGCCGGTGAGGCCGTACACGCAGCGCGGCGACGACTTCGTGCTGGCGCGAGATATTCACCACCGCACCACCTTGCCCGGGTTCATGATGTTCCTGGGATCGAAAGCATGCTTCAGGATGCGCATCTGTTCAATCGCCTCTTCTCCGTGCTCCTGTACAAGAAAGTCCATCTTGTGCATGCCGATGCCGTGCTCGCCGGTGCAGGTGCCGTCCATGCCGATGGCGCGTGTCACCATGCGGGCATTGACGGCTTCGGCCTTGGCGATGTCTTCCTGATCGTGCGGATCGACCAGCATGAGAACATGGAAATTGCCGTCGCCGACATGGCCGATAATGGAATGGACGATGCTATTCCTCTCGCAGTCGACTTGCGTGTCGAGCATGCATTCGGCCAGACGCGAGATGGGTACGCAGCAGTCGGTGGTAATTGCACGCGCGCCGGGGCGCATCTGCAGCATGGAGAAATAGGCATTATGACGGGCGGCCCACAGGCGGGAACGGTCTTCGGGGCGAGTGGCCCATTCGAAGCCGATTGCATGGTGCGTACCGGCGATCTCCTGCACTGCTTGCGCCTGCTCCTGCACACCGGCCTCGCTGCCATGGAATTCGAACAGCAGCAGCGGCTTTTCGGGAAGCGCGAGCCTGGCGTGGGCATTGATAGCGCGCACGCTGTTTTCATCGAGGAATTCGACACGCGCCACCGGCACACCCATCTGGATAGTCTGAATCACAGTGTTGACGGCATCGGCGGTACTTAGGAAAGAGCACACCGCCGCCGAGATCGCCTCCGGTTGCGGATAGAGCTTCACTGTGACTTCGGTGATGATGCCTAACGTACCCTCGCTACCGACAAAGATGCGCGTCAGGTCGTAGCCCGCCGAGGATTTCCTGGCACGCGTGCCTGTCTTGATGATGCGACCGTCAGCAGTGACCACCGTCAACGCCAGCACGTTCTCGCGCATCGTGCCGTAGCGCACGGCATTGGTGCCGGAAGCGCACGTCGCTGCCATGCCGCCTAAGGAAGCATCCGCGCCCGGATCGATAGGAAAGAAGAGGCCGGTGTCCTTGATTTCCAGATTCAATTGCTTGCGCGTGACACAGGCCTGCACTGTTGCGGTCAGGTCTTGCGGATGCACCGCCAGCACTTTGTTCATCTGCGACAAGTCAATCGTGATACCGCCACACAAGGCGAGGATATGGCCTTCCAGCGAAGTGCCCGTGCCGTAGGGAATGATGGGCACTTCGTATTGCCCGCACAACTTGACCGCTTCGGCGACTTCCTCGGTTGTCTGCGCAAAAATAACTGCGTCCGGCGGCATGGGATCGTAAGATGATTCATCGCGCCCGTGATGTTCGCGTACTGCACGCGCTGCGGAGAAACGGTCTTCAAACAGGGTTTGCAGCGCTGTCAGCAGTGCTTCGGGAACAGGCTTTTTGAGCGCGGCTGGCTGAATGGAATGGTTCATGAAGCATCTCCAGATTTAAACGATTGTACTCCCGCACCTGATGCGGCCATTTTGCCTTATCCTCGACGTTTCACTTTTTTGTTTTCAGCAAGCGATGGGAAATCGACTTTCGAAGATCGCCACGCGCACCGGCGATAACGGCACCACCGGGCTTGGCGACGGCAGCCGTGTGTCCAAGGACAGCCTGCGTGTGCATGCCATGGGCGATGTGGACGAAATGAATTCGCACATAGGCCTGCTGCTGTGCGAGGAATTGCCGGATGCGTTGCGCGAGGAACTGGTTTCGATCCAGCACGACTTGTTCGACCTGGGCGGCGAATTGTGCATTCCTGGCTACACGCTCATCACCGATGCGCATGTGACGCGACTTGACAGCCTGCTTGCCAAATACAATGCCGATCTGCCGCCGCTGAAGGATTTCATCCTGCCTGCCGGGTCGCGCGCGGCATCGCTGGCGCATGTGTGCCGCACCATCTGCCGACGCGCCGAGCGCACCATCGTCACGCTTGGCAACAGCGAAATCATCAATGACCAGCCACGGCAATACATGAATCGTCTGTCAGACTTAATGTTCGTGATTGCGCGTGTGTTGAATCGCTTTGCTGGCGGCAGCGATGTGTTATGGGAACAAGGCAGGAAGCGCGATGTTTAACCTGGGGCTGTTTGTGAAGATCTGTTTGCGAATCCGTAGGGGGCGCTCCGCGCACCAATACCGACGCAAAAGCAAAAGCACTGGTGCGCAGAGCGCCCCCTTTTTATCGAAGAGATAGACACTCTAGCGCTACTCATTTTCATCATTGGAACCCGGCAGCCAGCGCCACCATTTCGCTGCAACTTTAGTATTTGCCTTGAGTGCGTAATCGACGGAAGCGCTCTCTTCTTCCTTCGCCTCCTGCCGCACGCCACTTGCATCAGCAACCGGCAGCAGGTGCAGACAGACATTGCTGTCTCCGCCATCGCGGCATATCTCCATTCTCGCCTTGCTGGCAATATGGATCATGGCTTGATTCGATGCCAGGCAATGCATGAACAGGATATCGACGTCTTTATTACGGCAATGAAACGCGGCTCGCTGGAACAGCTTCGTGCCGATTCCTCTGCCGCGTGCGTGAGGGAGAACAGACACGCCGAATTCGGCAATGCTCGTCTTGGTGGTCACGCGGGAAAACGCCGGATGCGCCTCTCTGGCGACAAAAGCAAGAAGACCGGCTCCGAGCAAGTGTTGATCGTCGTCATAGACGCCAAACACGCTATTACGCGAAAAATCCAGCATCTGCACGTAACGAGTCATCGCTTCGTCAGACAGCACACTACCGAAGCGCAACAACCTGTCGTCACCATCAAGCGCCAGAAAATGCATGAGCAAATTCCGACGGTCGCGCTCGGACAGCTCTTTGACGCGGATTGCCGGTTTGTCGCCCCCGGGAGAAGCTGTGACCATGGCAATAACAGGGATGGGATGGGTATTAGGCAAATCAGTCCTTTTCATCTGCAAGCCCCCATAAAATCGCATCGAATTGTGCAGCGCACAATTCCATTCTACGCAATATCCGCCTCTCCGCCTGCTCCACATCAATCACCTTGGAATGTTTTGAGAAATCTCAATAAAAATGCCTGCCGGAGGGGGCGATGTGTCACGTAAAAGTCACAATCGAATGCCTTGACGTAATGCTCAAACGGCAACATTATTTCAATTCAAATAATAGAACTTCAAGGAGACAAGCCGATGTGCAGAAATTGGCATAGATACCTGATTGCCGGATCGCTAGCGTTTGCAACCTTGGTATCCCGTGCGGAGAACGGGGTCAGCGACGACAGCATCCTGTTAGGACAGACGATCGGCGTGACCGGCATCATCGCCGGTCCGGTCAAGGAAATGAACGAAGGGGCGCAGGCCTGCTTCAACATGATCAACCGGCAAGGCGGCGTGCATGGACGCAAGATCGTGCTGCACACGCTGGATGACAAGTTCGAGCCCGCGCTGGCTGCAGCCAATGCGGAAACCCTGATCAAGCAGAATCATGTCTTCGCCCTCTTCCAAAGCCGGGGCACGCCCCATACCGAAGCGATTCTGCCGATTCTTGCGGCAAACAAAGTACCGTTGATTGCCCCCAGCACCGGCGCCGTCATCTTCCGCAAGCCGGTCAATCCCTGGGTGTTCAACGTGCGGGCAAAGTACCAGGACGAGGTGGCAAAGGGGGTGGAGCATTTCACGACCCTGGGGCTCAAAAGCATCGCCCTGCTGCATGTTGACGATTCTTTCGGGTACGACGGACTGGAAGGTTTCGATCATGCGATGAAGGCACGCCAGCTCCCGCCTGCCATCATTGTCAAATTCCCGCGCGAGGCTCCTAACTACGATACGACCGCCGATGAAATCCTTCGGGCCAAACCCAATGCCCTCATCATCGTCAGCTCGGCAAAAAACACGGTCGAAATCATCAAGGCCATACGCAAGCGCGCCAGTCCCATCCAGATCATGACGCTGTCAAACAACTCCTCGCAAGCCTTCGTCAAGGAACTCGGACCGGCAGGCGTCGGTGTCATCGTCACCCAGATCATGCCCGCGCCGCACATGCTGTCAACGCAGCTCGGCCAGGAATTCAGGGACGCTGCCAGGATAAGCAACGTCACGATGTCCTATGCCGCCATGGAAGGCTTTGTGAGCGCCAAGGTGCTGGTCGAGGGGCTCCGACGCGCCGGACGCAACCTGACGCGCGAAGGCTTCATTCGGGCGATGGAGTCGATGCAACACACCGACTTCGGCGGCTTGATGACGACCTTCAGCCCGCACAACCATACAGGCAGCGAGTTCGTGGAACTGACGATGATCGGCAGGGATGGGAAGTTCGTGCGGTAACGCTTGTACCATGCGCAACCTGCATCAGACGATCCCGGGCAATGTCCTCATTCGTCCCTCCCAGCGCGGATATTTTTTCGCCACCCAATCGCGTTCGAACTGCTCCGTCGGCACTGGCTGGCTGAGGTAGTAACCCTGCATCAAATCGCACGACTGTTCGCGCAGGAAACGCAACTGCGACTCCGTCTCCACGCCTTCGGCGACCACGTCCAGCCGCAGGCTGTGGGCCAGCGCGATGATGCCGGTGACGATGGAAGCATCATCGGGGTCGTGCGACACGTCTCGCACGAAGGAACGATCGATCTTGATGATATCCACCGGGAAGCGCTTCAGATAGGACAGCGACGAATATCCTGTGCCAAAGTCGTCGATCGCCAGGCGCACGCCCAGCACACGCAAGCGATGCAAGGCTTCGAGCGTGTGCTCGGCTTTTTCCATCAAGGTGCTTTCGGTAATCTCCAGTTCCAGCAGTTGGGGCGCCACTCCCGTGTCCTTCAGCACTTCCTCGACCGTCTGCGCAAAGTTTTTCTGTAACAGTTGCTTGACCGACAGATTCACCGAAACACGTATCTGCAGCCCTGATTGCACCCAGCGCTGCAACTGCCCGCACGCCGTGCGCAACACCCACTCGCCGATCGGGTTGATGAGGCCCGTCTCTTCCGCCAGCGGAATGAACTCCAGGGGAGAGACCATGCCTCGCGTGGGATGACGCCAACGCAGCAGCGCCTCCGCGCCGACGATCTCACCAGTCTCGACGTGCGCCTGCGGCTGATAGAACACTTCGAGCTCACCGCGCTCGATAGCGCGGCGCAAGTCGTTTTCCATCCGCACGCTCTCGGAAATCGAATGCTCCATCGAGGCTTCGAAGAACTGAAAGCCGGTGTTGGTTTTCTTGGCGCGATACATCGCCGTGTCGGCATGCTTCAAGAGCGTGCCGACGTCGGTGGCGTCATGCGGATACATCGAAATGCCGACGCTGGTGCTGACGAAGATGTCGTGACCGTCGATCTGGAACGATGTCGATAACGCCCGGCAGATGTTCTGCGCAGCGGCAATGGCAGCATTGGGCGTAGCGATGTTGGCCAGCACCACGGTGAATTCGTCGCCGCCCAAGCGGGCCACGCAATCGGCATTGCGCACGCTACGGCGCACACGCTGCGCTACCGCGACCAGCAGGCGGTCGCCGACATCATGGCCCAGGGTGTCGTTGACGTTCTTGAAGCGGTCCAGATCGAGGAAGAGCACTGCGACGGCCTCCCCGGCTGCGCGCGCCTGCTCGATGCGCCGGCCAAGCTGGTCCATGAACAAGGCGCGGTTTGGCAGGCCGGTCAACGAGTCGTTGTAGGCGAGATGACGGATGCGCTTCTGTGCCTGGTTGGCTTCGATGATGCGGCGCACGCGCTGCGACAGTACTGCGAAGTGGATGGGTTTGGGGATGTAGTCGCTGGCCCCTGCCGCGAAGGCGCGTTCGACCGAGGGCTTGTCTTCCAGCGCGGTAATCATCAGCACCGGAATAGTATGCCCGTTCGGCATTTCCTGAATTCGGGCGCAAGCGGTGAAGCCATCCATCACCGGCATCACGGCATCCATCAGGATCACATCCGGCTGCATGCGCTTTAACATCTGCAACGCCTGCGCGCCGTCGGCTGCCTCCTCCACACGGAAGCCGTCGCGCTGCAAGGTGTGGCGCAGCGAATTGCGCGTGCTGCGGTCGTCATCCACTACCAGTACCCGCGCCATTTCCTCACCCGGGCGGATACTCAAGCGATCTTCGGCATACATTTCCGCGGCAAGCACCGCAGCTACCGCCTCATAGGCTTGATGCAGGCGCGGCATCAGCGCCCGCACCTGGTCGAGGCGGTGCTCAATAGCGTGCTCTTCCGCCTCCTTGGCCAACTGCGTAAGCGTCATTGCACCGAGATTGCCTGCACTACCCTTGATCGAATGCGCCGCCGCACGCAGGATGTCGGCGTCGCCAGTCGCCAGCCCCTGATCCATCTGACTCAGGTAAAGCGGCGTGTCTTCCAGGAATGGCGTCACGGTCTGCGACAATGCCGGGCCGAGAATGTCCCGCAGCTTCTCGAATACCCCATCATCGAGCGGGTTGCCCTCCGCATCGCGGACGCTCATCTCAGACAACGCGGGCTGGCCGCGCTCCGCGTGCCTGCCAAGCCAGCGATCGAGTTTCTGGCGTAACTCGACCAGCGTAATCGGCTTGGCCAGATAATCGTCCATCCCCGCCGCCAGGCACTTCTCGGCATCGCCCTGCTGCGTGTTGGCCGTCATGGCAACGATGGGTGTGCGGCGGCCAAGCGGTTCCTCGAAATTGCGAATGTGGGCTGTCGCCTCGTAACCGTCCATTTCCGGCATGCTGCAATCCATCAGGATCAGATCGAAGGACTTGCGGCGCGCGGCATCGACCGCCTCGCGACCGTTGGCGGCGAACTCGCAT
>Ga0207679_10001418_pt1 | contig 15080 bp, 18 predicted proteins | sample KBSC73metaG_FD_184320 | JGI IMG/M metagenome (GOLD analysis project Ga0207679, IMG submission 184320) | Corn rhizosphere microbial communities from Kellogg Biological Station, Michigan, USA - KBS C7-3 metaG (SPAdes) (version 2) | ecosystem: Host-associated > Plants > Roots > Rhizosphere > Soil ... | reverse complement strand
GCAGGTGATCGACGGTGCACGCGGCCTCGGCGACTGGCCCGACTACCGCCACTCGCAATTCGAGTTCGGCGACTCACCGGTGTCGATCGCTCGGATCAGCCAACTCGGGGTGCCCGGGTTCTGCGTGTACATGGAGCTTGGCCGCGTGCCTGAGGTGGTATCGGCCCTGAACGATGCTGGTGCCGCGTCTGTTCCCGACGATGCCATCACGGCGGCGCGGATCGAGGTGGCATATCCCGTGTTCAGCGTCGACATGACCGACGAGACGATTCCGCTCGAGGCCGGCATCGAGTCGCGCGCGATTTCGTTCACGAAGGGGTGCTACGTCGGGCAGGAAGTGATCATCCGCGTTCTGCACCGCGGTCACGGGCGCGTCGCGAAGAAGCTGGTCTCTATTCGTATCGACGGTCAGCGGCCGGAACATGGCGCAAAGCTGTATGCCGGCGATCGCGAGATCGGATGGGTGACGAGCGCAGCGGAGTCACCGCGTTCGGGCACGATCGCCTTGTGTTACGCGCAACGCGATTTTGTCGCTCCAGGTACGCCGCTCGAAGTGGAAACTGCTTCGGGACGCGCGCCCGCCGTCGTGACCGAGGTTCGCGTGCCGTCAGCAGTTTGAAAATCGAGTCCTCGGTCCTTCGCGTCTACTGGGCGGTCAATCTTCTGATCAACTCTTCATCCGCAGGCGGAAAGTCGAGCGCGCGCAACTCGTCTCGCGGCACCCACTTCATCTGCTGGCCAAGCAGGGGCCGTGGCGCGCCGCGCAGAGAGCAGCGATAGAAGTGCAATGAGATCGACCGGTCGGCGTAGGCGTGTTGCGTCTCGAACACTAATTCGCCGATATCGATGTCCGTGTCGAGCTCCTCGCGGATCTCACGGGTCAGCCCCTCTTCGTGGGACTCGCCGCCGGCAATCTTGCCGCCCGGGAACTCCCAGAGGCCGGCGAGATGTGTGCCTTCGAGCCGCCTCGTGACCAGAAAGGATCCGTCCTGTTCGATGACGGCCGCCACAACGACAACGTTCACGATTCGGTGCCTGACACCAGTTTCGTGAACGAACGGCACATGCGGGCCATCGGACAGGCCGAACATTTTGGTTTTCGCGCGACGCAGACGGTCGCACCGAAGTCCATCAGCCCCTGGTTGAAATCGAAGACATGCTTGTGCGGCACGAGCGCCGCCGACAGTGCCCATAGCTGCTTGCGCATGGCGTGCGACTTGGGGTCACCGCGCCCGACGAACACTCGGAACAGGACGCGAGCCACGTTGGTATCGAGGATCGCTGCGCGCTGCCCGAAGGCGAAGCTCCTGATCGCGCCTGACGTGTACGCGCCGATGCCCTTGAACGAGCGCAAGGTCGCCTCATCCGAGGGGAGCTCGCCGCCGAAGCGCTCCACCGACTCGCGCGCGATGGCATGCAGACGGCGCGGCCGGATGTTGTACCCGAGCGGCCTCCAGGTGGTCGTGACGTCATGCTCGTCCGCAGTCGCCAGCGCCTGCAGCGATGGATACCGCTCCAGCCACTCGTGATACTTGGGCAGCACCCGGTCGACCTGCGTTTGCTGCAGCATCACCTCCGACACGAGGATGTGATACGGGTCACTCGTGCGCCGCCACGGCAAATCACGACCATTGGCGCGATACCAGGTGAGCAATCGACGACGAAAACGCTGACGCGCGGGAGGTGTGGGTAACGAAGACGCGGCCATCGAGCCCATATACTGTATCGCTCGCCCGTGTTGAGGCTTTCGCAGCGAGTTCTGAGGATAATTCACGGGGCGGAGTCGAAGCGTGAAGATCTACACGAAGACAGGTGACGCCGGCGAGACGTCGCTCTTCGACAAGTCACGTGTGTCGAAAGCCGACGCCCGGGTGGATGCGTACGGTGAAGTCGACGAGTTGAATGCGACGCTCGGCGCCGCACGCGCCGCGGGACTCGACGCCGATCTGGCCGTGACGATCGAAACGATTCAGAGGGAACTCTTTGCCGTTGGCGCAAGACTGGCCGATCCCGCCAGGCGTATCGCCGATCGTGTTGCCAAGGCAGCCGTGCAGGAGTCTGACGTCGAGCGACTGGAGCAGACGATCGATCGTCTTGAAGGGGAGCTGGCGCCGCTGCGCCGATTCATCCTGCCCGGCGGCGCGCTGCCGGGTGCCCTCCTCCATGTGAGTAGGACGATTTGTCGTCGCGCGGAACGTCGAGTGGTCGGCCTGGGCGCCGACGCGGTCGAGCCGATTGTCATCGTCTATCTGAACCGGCTATCCGATCTGCTGTTCGTCATGGCGCGGGTGGCGAACCGTCGCGCAGGTGTCGTCGAGACGGAATGGTGAGTCTGCAAACACCTGACGCCGCGAATCGTCCTATAGGTGCTGGCGAGGCGGTATGGTAGATCTCGATGCCGCCTACGCCGCGTGCGTTCGCGATTGTCGCGCGCATTACGAGAACTTTCCGGTGGCGTCGATACTCCTCCCTCGACGGATGCGGCCGCATGTCGCGGCGCTGTACGCATTCGCGCGTGCTGCGGACGACTTCGCCGACGAAGGTGACTGGACTGCGGACGAGCGTCATCGGCTCCTCGATCTGTGGCGCGCGCGGCTGCAGGAAGCCGTGGCGGGGACGACATCAACCGTGCAGCGGCCCCCGGAGCGGGGCGAGCCGGCGCACACACGAGAGATCTTCTTGGCGCTCGGCGTCAGCATTCGACGGCTGCAGTTGCCGTCCGGGCTGCTGGAAGATCTGCTAAGTGCGTTCCGGCAGGACGTGACCGTCACGCGTTACTCGAGCTGGACTGCGCTGTTCGACTATTGCCGACGATCCGCCAACCCAATCGGCCGTCTTCTGCTCCGCATCGGTGGATACGCGGCCCCCGACCTCGATGCATGGTCGGATGCGATTTGCACCGCGCTGCAGCTGACCAACTTCTGGCAGGACGTGAAGAGCGACTACGAAACCCGCGGTCGCATCTACCTTCCGCTCGATGCGATGCGCGAACACGACGCTGATGAGCGCGCGCTCGATGCCGGGCGAATCACGCCGGAATGGAAGCAGGCGATCGCCGCCGCCGTAGCCAGAACACATGCCCTGTTCAGCGATGGCCTCCCTCTCTGCGATCGGTTGCGGGGACGCCTGCGATACGAAATCCGCCTGACGTGGCTGGGCGGGACCTCCATCCTCGATCGCATCGAGGCGGCTGGGTTCGACGTCTTGAGCCATCGGCCGACGATCGGCGCGGCGGACATACCACGTCTGCTGGGAATGGTCCTCGGGTGGCCCAGGTCCATTCAGCATCGCGCGGCGCGCGTATGAGCCGCGACACTAACTTCTACTACTCGTTCCTCGTCCTGCCGCCGCGCAAGCGTAACGCCGTCATCGCGACATGGGACTTTTGTCGCGCGGTCGACGATGCCGTTGACGAGGTGGTGCCTGAGAGTGAGTGGGGGGGCGGGTTGAGTGACGAGGCGCGGGCGCTGGCAACCTCGAGACTCGCGGGTTGGCGCAGCGAGCTCGCGGCGATCTATGAAGGGACGCCACGCACGCCGCAGGGCGCGGCGTTGCAGCCGTTCGTTCGCGAATTCAATCTGCCGCGCGCGCAGTTCAAGGATTTGATCGACGGCGTGGAGATGGATCTCGAGCAGATGCGCTACGAGACGTTCGCGTCACTCGTCGAGTATTGCCGTCGCGTCGCGTCGGCCGTCGGCCTCATTTGCCTCGAGATCTTTGGCTATCGCAACCAGGGCGCACGGACGTACGCGGAGAACCTCGGGCTGGCGCTGCAACTGACGAACATCGTTCGCGACGTCAAGGCCGACGTGATCCGCGGTCGCATCTATCTGCCCTCCGAGGATCTGCGGCGGTTTGGTGTCACCGAACACGACCTTCGTGCCGGCCGCATGACCGGCGCCGTCGCACAGTTGCTGCAATTCGAATGCGAGCGCGCGCACGGCTACTATCGTCGCGCCGCTGCACACCTGCCGCCAGAGGATGCGCGAAGTCTGGTCGCGGCCGAGATCATGGGCGGCATCTATTTCGAGATCCTGCGACGGATCGAGCGCAACGGCTACGACGTGTTCAGCGCGCGCATCCGTGTGCCGCGACCTCAACGTGCGGTCATCGCGCTCCGTTTGTGGATGAAGGCGCTGCTGCGTTGACGAATGACGTCATCGTCATCGGCGGCGGCTTTGCCGGGCTGAGTGCGGCAACCGCTCTCGCCGAGAGGGGAGTGCGCGTCCTCGTCCTCGAGGCGCGCCCGTCGCTCGGCGGTCGGGCGTCGGCTTTCATCGATCCATCCACCGGCGAGCGCGTCGACAACGGGCAGCACGTCCTCACCGGGGCGTATCGCGAGACTTTTCGTTTCCTGCGGCGCATTGGCACCGAAGCGCAGGTGTATGTGCAACCGGGTCTCGCCGTCGACATCATCGACCGGGGTGGGCGGACGTCCCGGCTGGCCTGTCCGGCGCTTCCGGCGCCGCTGCACCTGCTCGCCGGAGCCTTGCGGTGGGATGCCATCGACTGGCGGGATCGGCTCGCGCTCGTTCGCTTGCGGCATGGTGGCCGGCGTGGCGGCAACCCGCGTGCAACGGTCCGTGAGTGGCTCGAGTCGCATGGACAGACGACTCGCCTTGTCGAACTGCTATGGGAGCCACTGGCAGTGGCGGCGTTGAACCAGTCGATCGACGAAGCGGCGGGCGAGATGTTCGGTGAGGTGCTTCGGCGCACCTTCACCGCCGAACGAAAGGATTCCTCGCTCGGGCTGGTGCGGTGCGCGCTCGACGAGTTGTACGTGAATCCGTCGAGGGTGTACATCGAGCGATCGGGAGGCGAGGTGCGCGCGAATGCGGTGGCGCGTGTTCGCGCCGACTACGCGGCGGCGTCGGTTCGTGTCAAAGGCGAGCTCCTTCGTCCGAGGGCGGTGATTTGCGCGACTGCGTGGTACTCGTTACCAACGTTGTTCGAGAACAATCCGCCCGCCGTGGCCAGCGTGGTTCGCGCGGCAGGTGCGACTGATGCCTCGCCCATCGTCACGGTCAATCTGTGGTTCGACCGGCCCGTCACATCGAGCACGTTCGTCGGGTTGCCCGGGCGGGCGATGCAGTGGGTGTTCGACAAGCGCGCGTTGTTCGGGGAATCGACGTCGCACCTGTCGCTCGTCTCGAGTGGTGCGACGGCGCTCGTTGGCTTGAGCAACCAGGACCTCGTCGACCGTGCGCTCGATGAGCTGAAAACGGCGATGCCGCCTGTTCGTTCAGCCACGTTGCGTCGCGCGGTCGTTGTGCGTGAGAAACGAGCGACATTTTCGGTGGCTCCGGGTCAGCCTGCTCGACCAGCGACGGCAACGCCCGTTCCCAGCCTGTTTCTGGCCGGCGACTGGATCGATACCGGGCTGCCCGCTACTATCGAAAGCGCCGTAGTCAGCGGTCACGCTGCCGCCGCAGCAGTAATTGATTTCTTGCGCGCGCGCTGAAGCCGGGACGAAGACCACAAAGGCCACGAAGCTCACGAAGGACACGAAGGGCTAACTGCGGAGTCGCGGAAACGCGGAGGTATTCATCTTGTTGCGGCGATCAACGCGCCACGCCGGGGCCGCCCGATCGGGCGGCCGACGGTTCGCGCGACGGCCAAGCGCAAGCCACGACCATTTCTCAGTAGCTTGTGCTTGGCCCGCCGCGCGAACCTTCTGAGGCGAAGCCTCACCGGCGTGGCGCCTCACCCGCTTGTTCGATTTCAAGTTCTTCGTGTTCTTCGTGGCTTTCATTCTTCGTAGTTACCGATCAGGGTCGCGAACCAAATATATTGGGAGTTGGTCGTTGGGAGTTGATCTCGATCCGTCCATGAACTCAATCGTCGTCCACTACCAGGAGCTCGCGCTGAAGGGGAAGAATCGCCCCTGGTTCCTGGCGCGGCTCGTGCGAAATCTGAGGGAGGCACTCTCAGACCTCGACGTCCCCCGCGTGCGCGCGCTGATGGGGCGCATCGAGGTGGTCGTGGGGCCAGGGGCCTCCCGCGAGATTGTCAGCGAACGCATCCGCCGCACGTTTGGCGTGGCGAACTTCTCCTACGCCGGCCGTACGGTGCTCGACCTCGATGCCATATCAACGGCGATTCTGAACGACCTCGGCGATCGGACCTGCTCCAGCTTCCGCGTCTCGGCGCGCCGCGCTGACAAGCGCTTTCCGATGACGTCGCCGCAGATCGAGCGCGAACTTGGCGGCCGCATCCAGCAGGCGCGCGGCTGGCGTGTGAACCTCGATGAGCCGGACTTGACGATTCACGTCGAGCTGCTCACGGACCAGGCGTTCTACTTCTTCGGCAAGGAGCGCGGGCCGGGAGGCCTGCCGACCGGCACTGCCGGTCGCGTGGTCTGCCTTCTGTCTGGCGGGATCGATTCACCCGTGGCCGCGCACCGCATGATGAAACGCGGCTGCGCGGTGACCTTCGTGCACTTCCACAGCTACCCGATTCTCTCGCGCGCGTCACAGGAAAAAGTGCGAGAGCTCGTCAACCTGCTGACCACGTGGCAGCATCGCTCGCGCCTCTACCTCGTGGCGTTCGGCGAGATCCAGCAGCAGGTCGTGCTCTCGGTGCCCGCCCCCATGCGCGTCGTGATCTACCGTCGCCTGATGATGCGCATTGCCGAGGCGATCGCGAACGATCGCCGTGCCCAGGCGCTCGTGACGGGCGAGGTCGTTGGCCAGGTCGCCTCGCAGACGCTGGAAAACCTGTCGGTCATCGGGAGTGTCGTGAAGCTTCCGGTCTTCCGGCCGCTCATCGGGATGGACAAGGACGAGATCACCGCCGAGGCAACGAAGATAGGCTCATATCCCATTTCCATCATTCCGGACCAGGATTGCTGCACGCTCTTCACGCCCCGCAACCCGCTGACACGCGCGCGCCTGGCCGATATCGAGGTTGCCGAACAGGCGCTGCCGATTGACGAAATTGTCGCTCGCGCCGCCAAGGACGCCGTTCTCGAGTACGTCGAATTCCCTGCGTCCGGCAAAGCTGCGAGCGAGGTAGGATCAAAACAAGAGGTGTAACCGTGGCTGCAACCGCGAGCGTCGAACTGACCGTGCCTGGCATCAAGGGTATTGCATCGATTCTTGGAGACGACGCGCGTCTCCTCGAGCATCAGTGCAAGACGGTTTCAAAAGACGATCTCCTGTTGCCGGGTCCTGACTACGTGGATCGCGCGTACGGGCTTTCGGACAGATCGCCGCGAGTCCTGGCTGCACTGCAGTCGATGCTGAACACCGGGCGCCTCGGAGGCACGGGGTACGTCTCGATCCTGCCAGTCGACCAGGGCATCGAGCATTCGGCTGGTGCGTCATTCGCGCCCAATCCCGCGTACTTCGATCCCGAGAACATCGTGAAGCTGGCGATCGAAGGTGGCTGCAACGCTGTCGCCTCGACGCTCGGCGTGCTCGGCTCGGTGAGCCGCAAGTACGCGCACAAGATTCCGTTCATCCTGAAGTTCAATCACAACGAATTCATTTCCTACCCGAACTCATTCGATCAGATTCGCTTCGCCAGCGTGAAACAGGCGTTCGACATGGGGGCCATGGCCGTTGGCGCTACCATCTACTTCGGGTCGGAGGAATCGAAGCGGCAGATCCAGGAAGTGAGCGGGGTGTTCCAGCAGGCACATGAGCTCGGGATGTTCACGGTCCTCTGGTGCTATCTGCGCAATCCCGCGTTCAAGACGAAGGAGAAGGACTATCACGTCGCCGCCGATCTGACCGGCCAGGCCAATCACCTCGGCGTGACGATCGAGGCCGACATCATCAAGCAGAAGATGCCGGAGAACAACGGCGGGTACAACGCCATCAACTTCGGAAAGACGCACAAGGCCGTCTACTCGCAGTTGTCGAGCGACAACCCGATCGATCTCACGAGATACCAGCTGATCAACTGCTACATGGGGCGTGCCGGTCTCATCAACTCTGGTGGCGCGTCTTCAGGTGAAGGCGACTTGAAGGAAGCCGTGAAGACCGCCGTGATCAACAAGCGAGCCGGCGGGATGGGCCTCATCTCCGGGCGCAAGGCATTCCAGCGCCCGATGAAAGAGGGTGCCGCGCTCCTCAACGCGATCCAGGACGTTTACCTCACAAAGGAAGTCACGATCGCGTAAGCGATAGCGCGGAGCGGCGAGTGTTACAACGGCGGGGCGTTTGAAGCCCCGCCGTTGTCTTTTGTGGAGTGAGCCGCGCGCTTACTGAATGCTGACGATCCTGACCACGGGCTGCATCGTGTAGTTGCTTCCGTTCTGGATGATTGACGACTCGCCGTCGAAGTCGAGCAGGACGGTTGTCGCCGCAGTGCTCGTCAAGTTGAACGATCCATTCAACTTCACTTCACCCGACGGAATCGTCAGAGGAGACGACGCACCCGCGGGCGGGTCGATCGATGCGGCGCACGGCGTTGATGATACCGCCGCGTTGTCGAAATAAATCCTCGCGCTCTGAACGATCAGCCTGATCATCGTGTAGGTGCCGGGGCCAATAGTGCCTCCGCCAAGCAGATCCTGAGCACTGTTCTGCAGCTTCTTCAAGTCGCAGGTCCGGGTTGATCCGCTCAGGAACGGCAGTTTCGTCCAATTGCCGTCTCGATGCACGGACACATCGGAGAACGTCACCAACACTGCCTTCGCACTGCCGTACGGGCTATCGGTAATGCGGACATTGAACGAGCCGGCTCCTCCGCCCGTCGTGTCCGAGGGACTTGTCGGCGTCGAGCCACCGCCGCACGCAACGGTCATGAGCAGCAGGCCGGCCGCGGCGAGTACAGAAGTTGATCGCATGAAATCTCTCCTGGAGTGCTTCTGGGGCAAGACACGATCCACCCGGCTGTCGCATTCAAATTGTTCCCGCGGAAGAACTTGTCGGTGATTGCGCCGAATGGGGGCCGTCAGACCGGACTAAAACCGTTACCGACCTTTCAATTCAGGCAGCAACCTCTACTCCAGCAGGTACTCGCGAAGCGCCGCCCTGGTGCTCGGGAAGGCCAACTCCTCCCATGGGATTTGATCCGGCGCAAACAGCCTCACCTCGAGACATTCATCGTCGCAGGCGAGTGTCCCGCCGGTCATCGTCGCGACGTACACGATGATCACGGGCGCGACGCCGGGGTACGAGTACACGTTGAGCAGGCGATCGATGCGGATGTCGACTCCTGCTTCCTCGCGCGCTTCACGAATCGCGGCGGAGAGCACTTCTTCACCGCGATCGACGAATCCGCCAGGACAGACCCACTTGCCATATCCCGGCTGGATGGCCCGTTTCACCAGCACGATCTGATCGTTGTCGCTGCGGATAATGGTCGCCACGGCGACCTTGGGATCCTGGTAGAAGATGAATCCACACTGCACGCAGACGAGCCGGTCTGGCTCGGTTGGTTTCAGCGTGCGCAACTCCAGGTCAGCGCCACACAACGGGCAGAAGCTGTAAGGGCGCTCATCATGCGGATGCATCCGGCTCTCGAGCCATATAATTTACATCTATGTCCATCCTCAAGGTCGCGCGCATGGGGCATCCGGTCCTGCGCGAACGAGCGCGGCCCATATCGAAGTCGGATCTGCGCGATCCGCTGATGCAGAAGCTGATCGACGACATGATCGACACGATGCACGAGTATCACGGCGTCGGCCTGGCCGCGCCGCAGGTGCACGAGGGGCTTCGCCTGTTCGTGGCGCTGCTCGACGATGAGCCCGGCCCGAAGAGCGAAGCGACCGTCATCATCAACCCCGAGATCGTGCCGTCCGGCTCGAAGGAAGACGGATGGGAGGGCTGCCTGAGCATCCCCGACATCCGCGGCATGGTGCCGCGTTTCACCGAGATTGCCGTGTCGGCGCTCGATCGTCATGGCAAACCGCTCGAGCTTCGACTGAAAAACTTTCCGGCGCGCGTCGTCCAGCATGAGACCGATCACCTGGACGGTGTGCTCTTCTTCGATCGCATGACGTCGATGCAGTCGCTCACGTATCTCGACGAATACTCTCGGTATCACGCGAAAGACGAGGATTGATCTCAATCCATCCAATCCGTCACTTGTTGATTTGCTGATCTTTGATTGTTTGATGCCCCCGCGCTCTTCTTCGTCGATGAAGGAACATCCGTGGCGCGGTCACGGATGCGTCGGGTATCGCGTCGGTGATGTACAAGAATGCGACCGCGATGGTGACGGGCACTGGCTTTACCTGTACGGTGCCGGTGTCGAGTGGGTCGAATCAACTGCAGGTACGGGCGCAGGATGTGCCCGGCATCGTCCGGGAGCGGCCAATTAGATCCGCCGTTCGCTCGTGTGGTCCATTGCTCGATACACAAGAATGTGCGATCCTTACACATCAAGGTATGCGCACGAACATCGACATCGACGACCAACTGATGCGGCAGGCGATGCGGAGCAGCGGCGCGAAGACCAAACGCGCGGTCGTCGAAGAAGGATTGCGGCTCTTGATTCAAACCCGTGGTCAGGCCAGTCTGCGTCGCATGCGAGGCAAGGTGACGTGGCAAGGCGACCTGCACACGTCCCGTCTTGACCGCGTCCCGAAGTGAGGGCTCGTGGTCATCGTCGACAGCACCGTGTGGGTCGATTACTTCAATGGCCTGCCCAATCCTGAGACGGACTGGCTGGATGGGCAACTGGACCAGCAACGCCTCGGGCTGACGACAATCATCGTGTGCGAGGTATTACAGGGCCTTCGCGAAGAACGAAAGGCCATCGCCGTGGCGACAGCATTGCGGCAGTTCGAAGTCTTCGAAATGCCGAACCTCGCGGTGGCTCTCCAGGCGGCCAGGAACTATCGAACACTACGCAGCCGAGGTAGGACCGTTCGCAAGACTGTTGACGTCCTGATTGCGACCTTCTGCATCGAGGAGCAACACTCGCTGCTGCATCGCGACCGCGATTTCGACCCCTTCGAGGAGCTCCTCGGCCTGTCCGTCGTTCACCCGTAGGAAGCGATTGAACACTGCGCGGGCACGCGCTCGCCGAACTGAATCACCAATCACCAATCCTCAATCACAAGTAATCGCCAATCAAAGATCAACGATCACCAATGCTCTATAATTTCCCGTGCTCTCTAGCGGCGCTCCGGTCGTAACCCTTCGCACGGCGCCTCAGAATCCCTACGACGGCGCGATAGCGGCGGCGCGGACATGCTACTCGCCGCGTGTGATTGGTGCGAACGAGGTCACCGAATCGCAGCGCGATTCGATTGGCGTGCTGACCTTCGATGCCGGGCATCACACGGTGTATCAGCACGCGCATTTCGAGTTCGGTCTCGAGAACATCTCACGGCAGTTCGTGTGGACGTTCCTGCACTCGTACCCGTTCTACAACTCGGAGCAATCCAGCCAGCGCTACGTGAAGCTCAAGGAACCGCGCGCGTATGTGCCACCGCTCGCCGGGCCGGCTCGCGACATCTACGAAGCCGCTGTCCTGCGTGCGTGGGATCGTTACGCAGAACTGTCGGCGCTGCTCAAGGATGACGCGCTGGCGATTCTGAAGGAGTTGCGCTACGTCCGGCCGAATACCAACGCCGAGCGACTCAAACAGATTGAGAAGGATGCCGAGAAGCGCGCGATCGAGACCGCGCGCTACGTCATTCCGATCGCCGCCTTCACCTCCATGGTGCACACCGTGTCGGGCATCGTCCTGCACCGGCTGTACCGGATGATGAACACCGGTGACGCGCCGCACGAAACGCGACTCGTGATCTCGGAGATGGTGCGCCTGGTCAAGGAATGGGATCCGTACTTCTTCGATAAGGTCGGCCTCGCGCCGATCCCGGACGAGGACGTGCAAGAGGGCACATTCCCGCGACCGCGCAGCAGCCGTGACTGTTTCGCGGCGGAATTCGACGCGCGGCTGAACGGACGGTGGTCTCGTTTGCGCGCGGCCTCGGCCGACGCCGAAGCCGTCGTGGCCGAATCCGTGCGATCCGTGTTTGGTCTCACGGCCGGCGAGATGGACGACGATGAAGCGCTCGATCGCGTGCTGAATCCGGCACGGAATCGTTACCGGCTCGACGTGCTCAACGTCTCCTATCATTCGCCGCTCATGCGCGCGCTGCACCACGCGACCTACGTCTTCGAGAAGCGTCTCAGTCACACGGCTGACTCCCAGGACCAGCGCCATCGCATGGTCCCGGCATCTCGCCCGTTGATGACGTTCGTCGACACCACGCGGCCGGACTACATCACGCCGCGGCTGATCGCCGCCAACCCGCGGGCGCAAGCCGTTTACGACACCGCTATGCGAGAGGCCTGGGACGCCAAGAATCAATTGCTGGCACTCGACGCCCCGCTGGAGCACGCGTTGTACGTGCTGCCGAACGCGAAGACTCTTCGCTTCGTCGAGTCCGGATCGCTGCTGGCGCTGCTGCACAAGTGGACGCTGCGTACGTGTTTCAACGCGCAGGAAGAGATCTACCTCGCCTCGATGGACGAGATTGAGCAGGTTCGGTCACTGCACCCGCGCATCGGCCGCTACATCGGCCCGCCCTGTGTCATCCGCAACGGCTTGATTTCACCGCGATGCACCGAGGGTTCCCACTTCTGCGGCGTCCCCGTCTGGCGCGACTTCCCACACGCCGTACGCAGGTTGTAGCGACATCGGGCGCGCGGCGGGGGGCCGCGGCAAGCTTGACCTGGCCGCTCGTTAAGTGCACGATAAGTGCATGGCCGTCAAGACCATCACAATCGATATCGAGGCGTACGAGCTCCTTGCCGGGCGCAAGCGCGGCGGCCAGTCGTTCTCGCAAGTCATCAAGGCGCATTTCGGGCGTCAGCCCACGGCCGGCCGGTTTCTCGATCTTGTCCGGAAGGCAAGCATGAGCACCGAGGCGCTCGCCGCCATGGAACGCCAGGTTCACGACCGTCGCAGACACCGGGCTCGCGCGGTCGTCCGATGACGCATCTCGACAGCTCGTTGTTGATTGACGTGCAGCGGGAGCTTGCGCGTCAGCGTCCGGGGCCAGCATTCGAAGCGCTCGAGTCGATCGATGACGGCGAAATCCTCGGTGTGTCCGTTCATGTGGTGTGCGAGCTGCGGGCGGGCGCCGAGCTGACTCGGCGTCCAATCGAGGAGCATGAAGGCCTCGACCGGTTGTTCTCGGGGCTCATGGTTCGCTATCCCGATGAGCGATTCGCAGCTGCCTATGGGCGCCTGCTCGCGGTCATCCATCGACGCCGTCAGACGATCGCCGCAATGGACCTGCTGATTGCCACCGCCGCCATCCTCGACGATGCTCCACTGGTCACGGGCAACGTGAAGGATTTCTCGCGCGTGCCCGGTTTGCGTGTTATTGGGTACGGATAAGTGACATTCACGACGAGCGCGGCAATGTAGGCGGGGATTGGTTGATCGTCGCCTGGCTTGTCCATCTCTACACCGCGACCGGACTCATCCTCGCGCTGCTCGCGACGCGCGCCGTCATCGATTTCAACTACCGCGCCGCGTTCTTCTGGCTCTGGCTCCAGGTCGTCATCGATGCCACTGACGGGTTCCTGGCCCGGCGCGCGCGCGTCGCCGAGCGGATTCCGTGGTTCGACGGCGGCAAGCTGGACGATGTCGTCGACTACCTCACCTATGTGTTCGTTCCCGCCCTGTTCGTCTGGCGCGCGGTGCTCGTGCCGGGTGCGTGGACGATCTGGATCGCAGGAGCGATGCTCTTAGCGAGTGGTTACGGCTTCAGCCGGCGGGATGCCAAAACAGCTGACCATTTCTTTACCGGCTTCCCGTCGTACTGGAACGTCGTCGTGTTCTATTTGCTGGTGGCCGGATTGCCGTCATCGGTGAATGCAGCAATACTGCTCGTTCTCGTGATCCTGGTCTTCGTTCCCATTCGCTACATCTATCCATCCCGCACACCGATCCTGCAGCTCTTCACCAATCTGACAGGGGCCGTCTGGGCGGGGCTGATGTTGCTGATGCTGTGGCGGTATCCCGCGGTATCACGTTCCGTCATGTGGGTGTCGCTGGCGTTTCCTGCTTATTACTTCGCGCTGTCCCTCTGGCTGAACCGAGTCGCCTCAAGGGGTCAGACCCCTTGATACACGCCGACTCAAGGGGTCTGACCCCATGAAGCCGGTCGCGGTGCACGCCTTCAATCCGGGTCCGATGACCGGCGCGGGTAACTGGACGTGGCTCGTTCCCGGGCGCGTGACGACGCTCATCGACGCCGGAACGGGCGATCCCCAGCATCTTGCCGCGTTGGAGGTGGCGCTCGCCGGTGCGCGTCTCGCCCAGGTGCTGGTGACACACGCGCACATCGATCACGCCTCCGGCGCAGTCGCACTCGCGGAGCGTTTTCACGGCGCGCGATTTCTGAAGATGCCGTGGCCCGAGCGCGACGTTCGCTGGCCGGCGAACTGGGAGCCGATCGAGGACGGGCAGATGATCGACGCCGGAGACGGCGTGCTGCGCGCGGTGCACACGCCGGGTCACGCACCCGACCACGTGTGTTTCTGGCACGAGGAATCGCGAACGTTGTTTTCAGGCGATCTCGCGGTGAAGGGGACGACCATCTACATCCCGCCCAACCTGCGGGGAGACCTGGCCGACTATCTGGCGTCGCTCGAGCGAGTCCGCGCGCTGAGGCCGGCGCGTCTGCTTCCGGCCCATGGTCCGGTCATCGATGATCCCGACGCCGTTCTGCTCGGGTACCTCGAACATCGGCGCGAGCGCGAGGAACAGATCCTGGTGGCGCTGCGAGCGGGCGAGACGACACCGGATGCGCTGGTGCCGGTGATTTATCGAGGTCTCAAGGAGAGTCTGCTGCAGGTCGCGCGCGAGACCGTTCTCGCGCATCTGCTCAAGCTCGAACGCGAGGGACGCGCCGGGCGGCGCGGCGACTCGTGGCATATCATGGAGCCATGAATCAGGTCGTCGATTTCATCAACGTCAACCGCGACAGGTACGTCGAGGAGCTCAAGCAGTACCTCGCGATCCCGAGCATCAGCGCGTTGCCCGCGCATACCGCCGACGTGCGGCGCGCCGCCGAGTGGACGGCGGATGCGCTGCGGCAAGTCGGCATGGAGAACGTGCGACTCATCGACACGCCTGGTCATCCGGTCGTCTACGGC
>Ga0207679_10001414_pt1 | contig 15121 bp, 7 predicted proteins | sample KBSC73metaG_FD_184320 | JGI IMG/M metagenome (GOLD analysis project Ga0207679, IMG submission 184320) | Corn rhizosphere microbial communities from Kellogg Biological Station, Michigan, USA - KBS C7-3 metaG (SPAdes) (version 2) | ecosystem: Host-associated > Plants > Roots > Rhizosphere > Soil ... | reverse complement strand
CTCGGTCAGCGGCAGCACGTCGGGCCGCACGTTGGCTTCTTGGGCGATGCTGTCCCAGATATCCTCGACGAGTTGCAGGCGCTCCGGGATCGGTAGACCGCGATAGTCGAAGGCAGGATCACTCATATGCCAAATATGGTGCGGCGCACCGCGAACGGGCAACGACCGGTGCGCCTTACATCGGCCTGCTGCCGTATAACGCCCCAGTTCAGCTGCAAAGGAACACATAAGAATGCGCGCGCAGCGCGCATCATCAATAGCTCCTTTGTCAGCTGCAACGCATGTTAGGCCGCGATGACATGGCGCCTACGGCGCCGGATATCGAACGAACGCAATGTGCGACGTACCGCTCGAATTGTCGGTAAACGCAATGGCGCCGGGGATGAAGCCAATAAAATCAACCAGGCCGTTGCGTCCCTGGCGAGTCGTTGGAATCTGAAGACCGCTCCGAATCGTCTCCACAAATTCAAATGCCGTCCCGCCAGGGCGAAGCAATGAACGCGCAAAACCGAATGGCAGCTGGTTGCTGGAGTTGTAGTAGCCGACATCGACGGTGCCATCGGCTCGCACGGCGAATGCGGGCTGTGAGACACTTCCGTTGACGTCGACTGGAATTGTGCTGAAGTGAACGCCGCCGTCCGTCGAACGGGCCAATCGCGCGACGTTCGCGCTGGTGGCGTACAAAACCCACACATCGCTGCCCCGGCCAACACAGGATGGAAACCACGATCCCGATGCGCCTTGGTCGAGGACGACGGGTGCTTGCCACGTTCTGTCATTGTCACTGGCTACGGTCCAAAGGCCACGCGCGCTTTGACTGAAATACACAGCCAAGATGGATTGGCCGGCCGCGCACAGCGTAATGCCAGCGGGCGCATTCGTCGCGAGGGTGTCGTGTCGCCAGTTTACGCCGTCACTGCTCGTCGCGGCAATGCCCGCACGGCTTGATGGGAAGGCCCCCTCGCCGCCGCTACCCATGAGCGAATACGTGACCAGGTATCCAGATGGCGTGCGCGCGATCTGTGGCTTGTCGAAGTAGAAGAGTTGATCCGTGGGGTCGAGCTGATCCACCGATACGGCAGGACCGAAGACAGATGCGCCTGCCGGCAGCGTGTAGATGTACACCCCACTGTGTCGAGGAATGCCTGGCAGGTTGAACCCAAGCGCGGCAAGCGTGAAGTTGCCGTTGGCATCGACGATCAGTGCCGGATCGTTCAATACCCCGACTTCTCGAGGGATGCTGACCGCGCTGGGCCGGCTCCAACTCTGTCCGAAATCGTCGGAGATCGTGTACTCGATGGTCGCGGCGCCGGTGGCCTCGTCGAGAAACCCGATCCAAACGGCGACGATGCGACCGCCGCTCGACCGGGCAAGCGTCGTTTCCTGCTGGTGCAAGCTTGATGCAGCGGCAGAAATCAGAACGGCCTTGGTTCCGCCGGAAGCGTCTCCGCTCTGCGGGGCCGAGTTGGACTCGCAGCCGTTACCGATATAGAGCATGGCGGCCGCAAGACCAAGACCGGCAATTCTTCGCTGTGAGCGGTAAGTGAGTATCATCAGCAAACGAAGGTCAGGGAGGAAATCCGCCACGCGCCTTGAACTACGCGTGGTGAAAAAAGCATTTAGCTTTGGCGAGGGACGAGCGGCCTAACGCCCCAGTTCAGCTGCGGGCGGTCGGTTCAATATGCGGATTGAAGGCAGCGATCAGAAGATCTCAACAGGCGCTCAACCACAATGACTCCTTCGATCTCGCGCCCGTCAGCTGCAACGCCCGTTAGATAGCGGGCGCATGGAGTTCCAAGTACCGAGCCTCGCGCTCGCCAGGCAACGGCGCCATTGCGGGCGTTTGACGTAGCGCCACAGAGCGGAAGTAGACATCAAACGCCCGGTACGGCCAGAAAAGAAACCGATGGGCGAAGTACTCGCCCTCAACGTCAATTTCGTCGTAGAGCAATTCCGACTTCGCATTGCCCGCAACAGATCGTACTGCTTGGACGTTGAGCCGATCAAGTGCAACGTCGTCGTATTCGAGATCAACGGTGACATAACCTGACTGTGTATCGCCGGCCCGGAGGCACAGCCCGAATCGTCGCTGGCGATGGTCGAGAGTGCACGTCTCAATCCGCGCATCGTGAAGACGGATAGAGGTCAGGCGATCCCGCATGTCATCCGGGAGGCGATCACGGATCGAAGCCAGGTGCTCCGAATAGCGAACGGGGATGAGTTCAGCCTCCTCGTTAGTCATGTCGCCGGCGTGCCATGCAGCCGTGAAAAAGCGCATATCGGTCGAGAAGAGTGTCGCTATCTAACGCCCGAGTTCAGCTGCGGGCGGCCGGCCCGACGGGCGCTGAGCGGGTTGCGATAAGTATTTCCGTACGGGCATTCAACCGCAATGACTTCCTTCGATCTCGCGCCCGACAGTTGCAACGCACGTTAGCGCGCAGCCTCGAGGAGGCCGACACCGCGCAATGCTGCGCGAGCGCGCGATGACGACACAAGCTGTGCTTCGATCCGGCGGGGCGGACCGGCGACCACCAAACGGGTTGATCGAGATGGTTCGCGCAGCGACCCACCAAACGATTTCAGCGAGATTGCTGGGCCGTGGCGCAAATGGCGCGGAGCGTGACGTTTTCCAAAGCGAGAATGGGCCGGCGCACGAGCGACGCTAACGGAATGAGGACGTCCGAGTGGAGCCCGGTGCTTTCCGCCGCAACGTCATTCACTTCTCTGTTTGCGCGCTAACTTGTTATTCTGCTGCAAACGGGGCAGCGCGACAATGCAAGGATATCCAGACCCGCCACCGCTTATCACTGCAGCAGGGCGACTCCCAAGCAGCAATATCCAATACCGCCTCCGCGTTACGCAGTGAAGCACCCGCGGCCAGGTGCCGCGCCGACGGCTGCTTTCGCATAAAAAACACCCCGTGCGAACAAGGGCTAAAGCCAAACGGCTTTAGCCCCTTCGATGGTCCGTCGAGTCGCCGCGAACAGGTAGACGACTCAGCCGCCGAAGAACCCTCCACGCCCGCCACCAGCACGGCCCGGGCGGACCTGGCGAATGGCCCGGTTGTCCAGGAAGAGCGCGATGAACGGCGGCAGCTTCCGAACTTGCTCGGACGTCAACAACTGCTTCGCCGCCGGACCGTAGATCGCCATCTGGTCCAGCGACCTGTTCTCGGCCGTACGAACACGCTCGTACGCGTCACCGAGGTCGTACTTCTCCGGCAGCGCCGCGAGAAATTTCGCGACCGGCGTCCAGATCGAGTCGATCACCTTGCCGTACGTCTTGTTCAGGATCGCGATGCTGTCGGCCACGTCGTTGCTCAGGCCGAGCGAATCCTGCTGACGAAGCATCTGCTCGAATGGGTTCGGGTACTGGCGGATGTACTGCGTCTTGAGCGCCTGCTCGCTCGCCTTGTTGCCACGGCCGCCGCGGCCGGAGCGGAGGCGGAGGAAGAGATCCTGACGCTCGCGCTCGGGGCCGACGTCGAAGCGGACGTCGAGCGTGAGCTGCATCGGCGCGAGGTTGAGCGAGCTCGCCTGGCGGTTCGAGCCGAAGCGCGGGTTCACATCGTACTTGTAGGTGTTGGTTGTCGCGTCGAAACCGCGAACAAAGAGCAGCGTGGGATCGGTGAATGCCGGCGCGCCCCAACCATGAAGGTTGTTCGAGCCGTGAACGAGCGCGTCGATTCCCGTGAGCGGATTCGCGATGCCGAGCGAGATCGTCGCCCGATCCGGCAGCTTGATCGCTTGCGAGACGAGCGAGACGCGAAGGCTGAGGCTCGTGGACCACGGGTTTTGGCAGCTGTTCTTGCCGGCGATCGTCCCCAATTGCCTGTTCAGGCACTCACGCACCGCGGCTGGTGCGGTCGACAGAAGACTCGTCATGGCCGCCGAGACCGCCGGGTCGATGGTCGCGGCGGGGTTGTAGACAAACGCGCGATCGTTGTTGTAGCCATCGCCATTCACATCGCCGGCAACTGTCGGTGTGAACGGATTGCCCGACTGCACGCGTCCGAACGCCGTGATGCTGAAGACCTGGTTCCAGTTGTAGCCGACGGTGTACGTGATCTGATGGCGAGCATCGCGATCGCCGCGCGCCCACTGCGTGAGGTACGGATCGCCCGCCGTGGTGCCGCCGCCGAAGCCGCGTGTCTTGTCGACGACTTTTTGCCAGATGTACGTCACGTTCCACTGCAGCGACGAGTTGAACGCGATCGGCGAGACGCCGAAGCTGAACTGCGTGCTGTGCGACTGCAGGTCCGACATGTAGTCCGTCACCTGCGCGAAGTTCTGCGTCACGCGCGCGTCGCGCGAGATGATCGCGCCCGTCGTCGGGAAGATGCTCGCCGGATTGACGAACACCGGCCGATTCTCCGTCGGCAGCGTGAAGCGCGAGACGCGATTGAAGTTGAGGTCGACCTGGCCCTGCTGATTCAGGTTGAGCGAATACGTCGCGCCGCTCGACAGACGAAAGCGGTTGTTGAGGACGGGCGCGTTCCAGTTGAGGTTCCCGCGCCAGCTGCGCTGCGGGATGTAGTCCGGCGTGAAGAGCGAGACGTTCGGCACCGTGCTGGTGAACGTCGACACGTCGCCGACGCACGTCGTCGGGATCATGCCGGTGCTCGTGAGATAGTCGAGCCAATTCGGTACGGGCACCGCGCTGCCGATGCAGCTCAGCTGCTGCGCCGCCGTCGGCAACCCGGTCTGATCGACAGCCGCCGAGATGAGCTGCGAGCTCGGCAAGTTCTGGAACTCGCCGAAGCCGCCGCTGATCTGGCCGCGTGACCCGCGCTGTGCGCCGTCGAAGCCGCCGATCTGCGGATTCGTTCCGTACGTCCAGCTGAAGCCAAGGCGCGGGCTGACGTAGATCCCGCGCGGCACCGCGTCGTTCCGCTGGCCGAAGACGGAATCGATCACGGGGTTGAACGACGGATTGCCCTGGAAGTGCGACGCGTCCACGCGCACGCCGTAGGTGATCTGGAAGCGCGGCGTACGTCGATACGCGTCGCCCAGCCATGCCGAGGCGCCGAGGTCGTCGCCGAGACGGCGGTTCACCTGCAGACGTCGCGTGAAGCTCGCCGGTATGCCGCTCTCGAAATCCTGCAGTGAGTTGTAGACGTACGAACCGTAGCGGTTCGTCGTGTTGTCTTGCGAGTACCGGTTGTAGCGGAAGTCGAGACCAAACTTATAGCGATGCTTGTTGTCGAGGCTGATCCACGACAGCTCGTTCTGCAGCTCGGCGTTGAACGTGTTCGAGTTGCGCGGGAGCTGGGTATTGCCGCCGAAGAGCAGACTCTGAACACCGGACGTCCCGTCGGGCAGCGTGGAGTTCACGCGCACCGTGGCGGACGGCAGCTGGATGTACGGATCGCCCTGCGTGACGCTCGTCTGGAGCGACGCGCTCGTCTGATCGAGGAAATTCTCGAAGAAGTAGCTCGAGTGGCGTCCCTGGATCGCGCCACCATAGGAGCGCGAATCGCCGCCGTGGACCGGCACGGCCGTCGTCGACAGGTTCGTTCCGTCCTGGCCGTTCCAGCGACCGCTCAACGTCACGTTGAACGAGTGCGTCCCGCTCGGCGAGAAGTCGAAGCTCGACAGCACCGACCCGTTTTTCGTCAACCGCTGATTCGGGATCGCCGTCGTGGTGAACGGGACGCCGAGGCTGGAGAGCGTCGTGAGCAGCTGGTTGACAGAGTCCGGCGACACGCCGACGCGCGCGAGCGCGAGCGGATCCGCTGTCACCAGGTCGAGCAGGTTGCTCGCGCGGCGACCGAGCTGCCACGAGAACGAATAGAACGCCTTGTCGAGGGTGATCGGGCCGGACGCGCTGCCGCTCAGCTGCAGATTCGTGAATTGCTGGCCGACCGTGCTTCCGAGCGGCGAGTACTGAAGCGTGGGCGCGTCCACGGTCTGGTGGAGCGAACGCTGAACGTAGTTCGAGCCGCTGCTCGTGCGGAGCGCGATCTGCGCGCCGGAGAATCCGCCTCGCGACGGGTCGAAGCTGGACGTCGTGACGCGCGTCTGCGTGGTCGCGTCGCGGGGCAGATCGGTGCCGCCGAAATTGAGACCGTTGAGCGTGATGTTGTTCTGGTCCGCGCCGAGGCCGAGCACGGAGAAGCCGGACGCGCCGCCGTCCGCGCCCGGAATGAGGGTGACGCCCGGCAGCGTCGCGGCCATCGCCGAGAGATCACCCAGCACGTCGATCGGGACATTGGCGGCGTTGACCGCCTGGTCACGGCCGCCGACGTCGAGCTGGTTACCGTTGCGGTCGGGGCGTTCGCGTCCCGCGGTCACCCGCATGGCGTCGAGAACAACGGCCTGCTTCGACATGGATGCATCGGCGACCAGGATGTCCTCGTCGACTTCCCGCTTGACCTCGAAACGGGTCGGTTGGAACCCGATGGAGGTGTACGACATCATGTAATCGCCGCCACCACCGTTGAAGATGATGGAGAAACGTCCGTCCTTGTTCGTCTTGGTGTTGCGCGACGTCTGATTGACGAGGGAGGTCGCGGTGACGGTGACGTTCTCGAGCGGCTTTTTATCGGGCCCCACAACGCGGCCACGGATGATATCGGCGTCCTGCGCGCGGGCGGCCTGCGGAACGTGCAGGGCCAGCAGCGCGAGGAAGCCGGCAAAGAGCGAACGGCGAAGGAACACTGTACCCTCGGAGGGATTGGTGCGGCTTGGAGCCTGCCACTGTCCATACGCACCACGGCCCCCGGGGGTTGTAGTCCCAACCCTTTGGGGCGCAAAGGTCTAACCGTTCAGTTTTCTTAGTTAGGTCGGCCGGCGTACTCGACATGCTTCCGCGTCACGTCCGGCGTGCCAGGAACGGTTCCCTATTCGTCGCGGAGCGCAGCCATTGGACCGATTTCTCGCGCTTTCCAAGCGGCGCTCGTGCTGGCGACAGCCGAGACGAGAATCAAAAGGAGTGCGACGCCGCCGATGGCCGCGGGGTCGTGCGCGCTTGTTTCAAACAGCAGTGACTCGGCGACGCGTCCAGCGGCGAGTCCTACCATGCCGCCGATCAATACTCCTGCACCGGTGAGCAGCACAGCCCCTCGAAGTAGCATCCTCATCACCTGGCCCGCCTCGGCGCCGAGCGCCATACGTACGCCAATCTCGTGACGGCGTTGCTCGACGACGTATGCGACAATGCTGAATGTGCCCACACCAGCAACGACCACTGCCAAGCCGGCGAACATGGTAAACATCATCGCGCCGACGCGCCACGACCGCGTTTGCGGCTCGACACGATCCTGAAGCACGAACGCGTCGACGAAGCGAATCGACGGATCAATGCGCCGAAGTGCCGAGCGGAGCATGGGGATCGCTGGAGCGGCATCGCCGCGCGGACGCGCGACGAGCTCTGCGTCGTCCGAGAGGGAAGGCTCCTGTCCGAGCGGGACATAGTAGTTCATCACCGGCTCTTCCCGGATCTTGCTGCGCCGCGTGTCCTGTACGACGCCAATCACACGTGTGCACGATGCCCGTTTCGTGCCGACGAGCAGGCACTCGCCGAGCGGATCTCGACCCGGCCACAGCACTCGAGCCATGGTCTCGCTGACGACCGCTGTTCGCTCGCCGGCAGTTCCCTCCTGGGGAGCGAACAATCTGCCTCGCACCAGCCGCGTGCCCATCGTCGCGAAGTAGTCGGCCGACACCGCGCGGATCTCGGGATCGGAGAAACCGCCGGCGAGATGCGGAAGCGAATCGCGTCCAGGAAGAGAAAGACCGATCGACATCGCCGTTCCGAAGGGCATGCCTGTGGTCGCCGCCGCGTGCTCGACGCCTGGGAGCGCGCGTAGCTGATCGACGACGGCCCGCGCAAACGAATTCCGCCGCGCCGTCTCCGCTTCGCGTTCGGCCGGCGATATGTCTGCAGGCAAACGAGGCCATCGTGGTGAGAGCGACACGACACGATCGGGCTGAACACCGAGCTCCGCGCTGCGAACCCGTTCGAGACTCCGCAGGAACAAGCCCGCGCCCACGAGCAGCACCATAGCCAAAGCCACCTGCGCGATCATGAGTGAAGAGCGAACGCCCGATCGCCGACCGCCACCTTCGCGAACGCCGGCGTTGAGAGATGCTGCGACGTCGACTCGCGTGGCGTAGAGCACCGGCAGCATTGCGATAACGATTCCCGTGACGACAGCCGCGACAAGCGAATACGCCAGCACTCGCTCGTCGACGGGACCGGACGTCCAATCCACCTCCGGCAGCAACACGCGACGGACAAGCAGACCGGCCGCGGCCGCGACAAGCAAGCCAACCGTCGCGCCGATCAGCGTGAGCAACGTGCTGCTCACCAGCAGCAAACGGAGAAGCCGCGCTCGGCCGGCTCCCATCGCGAGACGAACGGCGATTTCACGGCGCCTTCGCACGGAACGAGCGAGTAACAGGTTGACGATATTGGCGCAGGCGACGAGCAGGACGATCGTCGACATTGCCAACAACCAGCGTGAGATTCTCGTCTCGGTCGGTTCGGCTCCGCCGCGACCAAAACGCAGCGGGCCGGCGAACAAGCGCGCTGTCGCGTAGTCCTTGTTCGGGCCGTCGTAGGTGCGCTGGTAGGCATCAGTGGCGAGTTTCGTCGCTCGATCGAGTGTCATGCCCGGCGCGAGACGCGCGACGAGGGCGGGCCCGGACGACGTTCCGCGATCCCAGTGACGCGCTGCGGCCCCGACGCGGGTTGTGAGGGGTTGCCACACATCGACTCGCTCGAGGTCGATGCCCGTGAATCCTTCCGGAGCCACGCCAATGACTGTCGTCGGCCGACCGTTGATCGTGATCGTCTTGCCGACGATCGACGGATCGCCTCCAAAATCACCTCGCCAGAGTGCGTGTCCGAGAACGACGATAGACGGCGAGGGCTGCGAGTGTTGCTCGTCGATGGTGAAGAAGCGGCCGAGCTCAGGTTTGGCGCCGAGCGTGGACAAGAAATTGGCGGTGGCCGCGGCTACCGGGACGAGGCGCGCACTCTCGCCTTCCCCCAAGACGGCCCCCTTTGAAGCCGCGGTAAACATCGCGAGCCCGGCGAAGACTCGGGCTTCCTCCAAATTCAAGTAGACGCGCGGATCGATTGCCGCACTCGTCCTCTCGTCGCCGGCGGGGCCTCGCAGCACGAAGAAGAGGCGCGTGAGTCTGCCGGGCTCGGCGAGGTGCGCCGGGCTTCGAACGAGGAGCTTGTCGGCGATGCCGAACATCGCGGCGTTTGCGCCGATGCCGAGGGCGAGCGTCAGCACAATGAAGGCGGAGAGCAGCGGCTCGCGCCTCAGACCACGGAGTCCGTAGCGCACGTCCGCGCCAAGCCCGTCGAGCCATTCACGAATGCTCATCGTTCTCTCTCGACGCGCGGCGGAGCGGCGAATCCCGCTTCGCGACGCGTCCACGGACGCGCCCATGCGACGAATCGCCTCCGCCCTGGCATCGTCGCGGGGCATTCCGGCAGCCACCAGACGTTCGATTCGTCCTTCGAGAACAGACTCCAACTCGTCGTCCGCGTCGCGTTGAATGACGTCCCGCCGCCGGACGGCGAGCGCGAACGCACGCCTGACGCCCTCGCGGGCGAATGGATTGCGGAATTCGCTCATCGTCGCGCCCTCACGCGGAGCGGGCGGAGAGGATGGCTGCGAGCGTCGCGGTGTACTCGTTGAGCTTTGTCGTCTCGTCTTTGAGATAGGCCCGGCCCTTGGCGGTGACGCGATAGTATCGCGCGCGCCGGTTTTTTGCGGTGAGCCCCCAATCCGACGTGAGGAGGCCCCGCTCCTCCATGCGATGGAACGCCTGGAGGAGCGCACTATCCTCGATAGTGAGGCGGCCGGCGGAACGTTCTTCGAGCCACAAAATAATTTCGAGGGAGTGCATCGGGCCCCACGACAGGGATTTCAGCACCAGAACGTCGAGCGTTCCGCGAACGAGCTGCATCTGGTCGGCCATATGCTTCCCCCCAAGATTCTACCCCGAGAAGCTAGCGTGGACGATGCCAGTGTCAATGGAACGGCGCCTTTGGGGCGCAAAGGTCTAACCGTTCAGTTTTCTTAGTTAGGTCGGCCGGCGTACTCGGCGTTCTTGAGCTCGAGGTAGAGCGTGCCCACGGGAAGCTTCGATTTCAGCCGCAGCAGCGTGTGCGTGCTGTCGTCCGAGAACCACACTTCGGCCTGGCCATTCTCGGAAAAGAGTCCTTTCGATTTGATCGTCGGTTTGACGACGACCGCATCGAACTCGCCGGCCGGCACCTTGATGTGCTCCTTGCGGTCGACGTAGATGACGACCGGATTCCGGTCGGGATGGTAGTAGCGGTCGAACGAGTACGTCTTTCCAACCTCGAGCGGCTGCGAGCGCATGAAGTAGATGAACGATCCTTCGTCGAGCGGCTCGGCGACGCTCGGGTTCTCCTGTCCGTTGCGCACGTACACGCGACGGTCAGGATAGAAATCGTAGGTCTTGTCGGCGCTGTACTTCGTCTCGTCGATGTGCTGAACGTGGCGCAGCGAGACGAGGTTGGTGGTGTCGAACCAGCTTTCGTAGTGGTCGTCGACGTGAAAGAACAGAACGCCGCCGCGGATGTTGAATACCGTGTGGTACGTCGGCCGTCCGCGGATGGGCACGATGTCCTCCACGGTCATCGTCGCCTTGCCGGCGTTGACGAAGTTGACCTTGGCCTGGTACTCGAGCTTTTCGCCGACCTTGAACGGCACGCGTATCGGCGAAGGCTCGTGGCGCGGTGCTAAGCCGATGAGGCTGGCTAGGGCGATCCAAAGTAGAGGGCGCATCCGAGCGGTAAGCAATCATTTCCCGTGCCCGCGAGAACTGCGAAACTGCTTTGGATACGGGACACAGCAACAGGATTGAACGGAACAGCTACAGGTTTACCACTTCTGAGGGGACGCGGCGAGAGAGTCTTTCCCGCCCAAACCCCCTCAAAAGCAGTTAATCCTGTGGTTCTACCGTTCAATCCAGTCGGTGTTTCCCGTATCCAAGCAGTTTCGCTTTTTCACACGAGTCATCTCCACGAGCCAACGCCGATCATTGGCAGCGCGGTGTGCATTACTCGTCGCTCCCGCCGCGGAAGACGATTCTGTAGATGCGCCCGCCCCGATCATCCGACACGTAAAGCGAGCCGTCGGGACCGACCGCGAGCCCGACTGGTCGATGTATTGCGGCCGCGGGCAGTGGCGACCCCACGCCGGCAAACCCATTGGCGAACGTTTCGGCGTCGCCCGACGGCAGACCGTTCTCGCCGAATGGAACGAAGTCCACCTGGAAGCCTTCGTTCGGGAAAGGCGCCCGATCAAAACCGCCGTGGAACGCGACGAAGGCGCCGTTGCGATAATGATTTGGAAATTGCCTGCCCGTATAGAACAGCATCGTCTCCGGCGACCAATGCGCGCCGAACGTCGCGATGGGCTGGTTGAAGCTCGCGCAGTTGATGCCTTGCTGCCCGACGACGATGTGACCGTTGCCGCCATATTCCGGCGCGAGAACCTTCTTGTGCTCGAAGTCGGCATCGAAGAAGCAATACGGCCAACCGTTGTTACTGCCGCGCGCGATGCGCACCATCTCCTCGGCCGGAAGCGCCGAGTCCTGTACCGCGGTGAAAAACTGCGACCAGTTCTCGAACAACATGTCTCGCCCCTGCTGCACGGCATAGACGTCGTTGTTGCGCGGGTTCACGGTGATCGAGACCAGGTTGCGATAGCCCGTGGCGTAGTGCTCGCCGCTCGCTTGCGTTTGGTTGTTGCCGCGGGCGTCGAAGAGCCAGACGCCGGCGCGTACTGGCAGCTCCGGGCATGGGAAGATGCCCGGTGACTGGGCGACACGGTTCTGCACCTGACAGGAGTTCGTGGCCGAACCCAAATTCACGTAGAGCCGATTCCCCGTACCGAGGGCGACATCCTTGCTGATGTGATCGCCCGTGTTCGGAAGACCGGAGACGACGATATCCGCGGCGCCCTCGGGTGTGAGGCGGCCGGCGGAGACGTGGAAGCGCAGAACGCGATCGTTCGCGCCGAAGTAGAGCTGGTTGTCGTCCCAGGCGAGACCGCTACCGCCCAAGTTCGGACTGAATTGCGACTGCTCGTCGGCACGTCCATCACCGTCGCGATCGCGAAGCCCAATGATGCCGAATGCGGGCTGAACGTTTCGCGGAGCGTTGATGGCGACGAAGATGTCGCCGGCCGGCGTCACGACGAGGTGGCGGGCCGCGGCGGGAGAACCATTCACGGTGAGATCGGCGACGACGAGCGCGCAGAAGCCGGCCGGGAGCGTGAGGCCCGCATTGTCGGCGGCGCACTGAACCTTTTGCGGCGAGCGATCAGCGGCCGCCGGTGAGATTGGTGCTGCCGCGGTCGGCGATTTCGATTGATCGGAGCACGCGGCGAAGAGTGAGATGACGACAAAGGCCGCGCTCGTCGCGCGGAACGAGTGACCAACGTGCATGTTGACCTCCCATGGTGATGCACCGTCGTTGCATCAACTCATGGGACATGTAAGACGTTCGTTCACTTGAACAGGCTCGGCATCAGACTTCTCTAAAGCCGACGCCGCTTCGTGCGCGCTATTCCGCTCGCAGCGCGCTCAGGGGATCGACGCGCGCCGCGCGCCGGGCGGGAAGCCAACTCGCGACGGCCGCGACGCCGACCAGCGCGGGAATGACGAGCAGGACCGCCGTCAAATGCTTGAGCGTGAAGCCGAGCGCGCTCGCTTTCACGACGCGGATCGCGACGACGGTCACCGGCAAACCGATCGCCAGCCCGATCGCCGACACGGTTATGCCGCCCATGAAGAAATGCCGCACGACACCCGCGGGTGTCGCCCCAATCGCCAACCGTATGCCGATCTCGCGCGTGCGTTGCGCGACCGAGAACGCGATGATCGCATAGAGACCGAGTGACGCGAGCAGTAGCACGACGAGGCCGACGGCAAATGCCGCGAGATTCGACTGCACTGCCTCTCGATGCCGATCCGCGTACTGTTCGGCGAGCGTCGAGACATTCCCGATCGTGGCGAGGGGATCGACTTCGCGGATGGCGGCGCGGATGCGCGACGCGAACACGCGACCGTCACCGGCAACGCGAACGCTCAATTGCGCGGACCAGGCCGACGGCGCGGCGGACAATGGAGCATACACCGCAGGCGGTGGGGTCTCGTCGTCGTAAGCCGGTGCGCCCGCCACACCGATTACCTCTTGTGTCACCGAGGCGTCGGGCTCGCTTCGCGATCGACGCACGATGCGTTTCCCGATCGGATCTTGACCCGGCCACAGCAGATCGGCGGCACGACGGTTCACGACCACGGCGAGGGAGCCGGGCCGATCTTCGTCGTCGCCGATCGCGCGTCCGCGTCGCACTGGAATGCCAAGCGTCGAGAAATAATCGGCGGCGACATGCCACTGGTGCATGTCGACCGGCACATGGCCGGCGCCCGGGGAGGCGAACGACGCCGAGCCGCCGTCCACGAGGAGCGTGACGGTCCGCACTCCCGCCGTTTGCGCGACACGGTCGCGGATCCCGGCCAGCGTCGCGAGGCGCGTCGCGACGGCGGAGTCACGCTCGCCGCCGAAGATGAACCCTCGCACCGGGCGACCGACATCGGCCACCATCGTGAGCACGGAGGCGGGAGCGACTGCTGCATCGATGGCCGTCCGCGCATCCTCGATGACGAGCGACGTGACGACGAGCGCCGGCACACTGCACGCGAGCTGAGCGACGACGAACGTGGCATGGAGACGTGACCGCCGCACCTGGAATCCACTGTCCTTGACCACGGCCGCGATGTCGGTCCGCGTGGCGTGAAGCGCGGGGGCGAGACCGAAGACGATCGTCGTCGCCACGGCGAACGCGGCGGCATAGCCGAACGTCGCCAATCGCGGCTCGATCCCTTCGACCACGCCGGAGATCGACGCGTAGGCGATCTTCATGGCGAGGGCGTATAACGCGATGCCGACCAGCGCGCCTGCCAGCGAGTAGACGAGCGACTCGGTGAGCGCTTGCCGAATGAGTCGAGTTCGCGTGGCGCCAAGCGACAGACGAATGCCCATCTCCCGGCGTCGCGCGACGGCGCGACCGAGGAACAGCGTGCTCACGTTCGTGCAGGTGATGACGATGACGAGCGCGGCGACGATGAACACGGCCGCGACGAGCTCGTGGGTGTCGCTCGCTTCGCTCGGCATTCCAGTCAGGCGCTCGGCGCGAACGGCGAATCGCGCGCGCGTGTCCGGCGACAGGCGGGCGAGGCTCGCCGCGACGGGAGCGATGCGCCGCGCGACATCATCCGGATGAACGCCTCGAGCCAGCCGCGCGACTGCCTGCAGCCTGAGCGTGTCCGACTCGATCAAGTGACGTGCGCCGAGCGGAATCCAGATCGCCGGGCTGCCCAGGTGCTTCACGTCGACCCCGACGAAGCGCGGCGGGGCGACGCCGACGATGGTGAACGGCAGGTTCATGACGCGAATCGTCTTCCCGACAACATCCGGCACGCCGCCGAAGTCGTTCATCCACACGGAGTGCGAGATGACGGCGATCGACGCGGAGGATTGATCGGATACGTCGGCGAAGGTCGCGCCGATGCTCGCGACGGATCCAAGTGTTCGGAAATAGTTGCCCGTCGTGTAGTACGTGAGCACGGGCTCGGCTCCGGCCCCGAAATCGACCGGCCGGGACGTCGCCGCCCATCCGGCGACGTCGGCGAAGACGGCGCGCTGTTGACGCAGAGCCGTGAACTCCGCCTCGGAGAGTCGAACGCCGCCGATGCGCGTGCTCCCCTTGTATGACGCCACGGGAACCAACCGGGCGAGCGGGGCGCCGCCATCGATCCCCGGCGCCGGACTCCACGCATACACGTCGAGCGTCGTCATCAGAGCGGCGTTGACGCCGATGCCGACCGCGATGACGGTGATGGTGACGGCTGAGAAGAGCCGTGCGCGCGCCATCTGGCGGAGCGCAAACCGAATGTCGCCGGCAATGGCGGGCGGCGTGAGCCCGCTCGCGGCGCCGCGACGCAGGATGTCCCAGTGCGCGGCGGCGGCGTTCGGAAGAACGTCGGCGATGGCCAGAACCGCGACAACGAGCGCCGAGCGGCCCCGCATGCGCTGCTCGAAGGCGCGGCATAGCTCGTCG
>Ga0207679_10001406_pt1 | contig 15168 bp, 12 predicted proteins | sample KBSC73metaG_FD_184320 | JGI IMG/M metagenome (GOLD analysis project Ga0207679, IMG submission 184320) | Corn rhizosphere microbial communities from Kellogg Biological Station, Michigan, USA - KBS C7-3 metaG (SPAdes) (version 2) | ecosystem: Host-associated > Plants > Roots > Rhizosphere > Soil ... | reverse complement strand
TGGAAGGTGTCTTGCGCGCGCTGGGCATTGAGCAGGAGCACCATCCACGCCCGTTGTTCATCGCACAACTGCAAGGCCGCCGCGCAGCGCACCAGGAAGGCCACCCGGGCAACCTGGAACGCGATCGCATCGCGCACCTTGCCCTCGACGGCCATGCGGTAGTGGAATTCCTGGTCCTCCGGCCGGGCCCCCTGGGGCCAGGCGCGCAAGGCGCGCAGCACCTGATGCCAGGCGGCCGCGTCATCGAGCTTTGGCGAGATGCCGAATTCATTCAGCACGGCCTCGCGCAGGGACTTGCGGCGCTCGGCCGTCAGTGCCATCGGCAAAGCGTCCGAATCACAGGGCAGGTCATTGCGCCGAAGGAGGATGTCCGCGAGCGCCAAGGCCCACCGGCGCCGGGCCGGCTTGACGGGCGCCTCGGCCTCGTTGCCACGGCGGCGCCCCTTGCCCCACGTCCACCACAGCACGAGCCACACCAGGGGCACCAGCGTCCGCGGCAGCTCCATGCCCCGCATGACGACATGCAGGGCCATGTAGAGCAGGATCCAGACGATGAACCGAATCATGGCGCGGCGTCCGCGTCCAGCCAGCGCCCTTGGGCGGGAAGCTCGATGCCTTCGATGTGGTAGGCCGGGGCCGGGCGGTGCCACGGGCTCATCCACCACGGGCTGCCGTTCGCGCCGTCTTCATCATCGGACAACAAGGCATGGGCAGCAGCCCGCACCGCATCGTCAACCTGACGCAGGGCCTGCAACCTGTCCGGCCCCATGCCCAGCATCAGCCACTGCAGCGATGCGGGAGGCTGCGGGAAATGGGCGACGAGGTCGGGATGGAGCGCCAGGACGCTGAGCATGAGTGCCTGGTCGCGCACGTCGGCAATGAAGGTCCAGCCACCGCCTTCTCCGCCCTCGGCCTCCTGATGGATCAGGCCCATGCTGTCGCAGTCGGCATGCCGCTCGGGCACCGGCTGGACCCAGCGCAGGAACTGCAGCGTATCTTGCACGTACTTGTGCACGGGCGGGCGATTCTGCTTGCCCTTGATTTGATCGATGTGCAGCGAACTGCCGTCGACACGCAGGCTGACGGTGACGTGGGGCAGGTTGTCCGCACCGCGAAGCGTGAAGAGCCGGAGCCGGCCACGCTGCGCGGCCTCCACATACTGTTCGCCATATCCGCCCGTCAAGCGCTTGCGATCGGCGAACTGCCCGAGGCAATGCTGCATGTGGTAGCTCTCGAAGGCCATCTCCTCGCGCAAATGGGCATCCGTCCCGGCGAATTCGAAGAAGGCGCCGTGGGCCGTGCGCAGGCATTCGCGAAGCGCCTTGCCGCTGCTGGGCACCCAACCTTTGCCACGCCGCGCCTGCATGCGACGGTGCTCGCGCTCCCACATCTCGAAGGCCAGGTTGCAGGTGATGCGCTGCAGCTTGTCGGCCAGCCGGGTGCCTCTTCGGGCATGGAGGAACTCCACCAGCATGCGCTCTTTCTCGATGAGAAACGCATGCTCGGGATCGATGTAGTAGCACTCCGGCAGCCCCGAGGTTCGCGCCTGCTTGACCAGCCATGGCGGTGGTTCCGCCCCGGGGCCGAGCAGGGCCGCGCAGTCGTCGATCGAGCGGACGCGCACGGCCGATTCGAAACTGCCGATCAGCCAGCGAAAGAAGTGGTTGGCCAGCCAGGCCGCCACCGGCGCGTCATCCCCGCGGGCGGCGCTGCGCCTGGCGATGGATGCCTTGATCGCAGGCGCGTTGACGACGTTGCGAGGGAGGTAATCGGTGCCCGGTTTGCCTTTGGCGGCGATGGCCGGCTGCAACGGGCCGGGAGACGTCGGAACAGGTGCCGGATCGGACATGAAAACAGGAAAGCGTGGAACGGGGACGGCCCGGCGCCGTGGCAGGTGGGTTGCCGCCTGACGGACACGAATTCTCGCTCGACCAACGGGCATCGGCATCGCCCCAAACGGGGGGGCGACATCTGCATGGTCCTCACCCCGAGGCCCACTGCGGCCGGTGGGTACCGACTTTCGTCGGTATGACAAGGGGTGGGTGTGCTCGTTACCCTGGCGCAAGCCGGCGCCCACTGCAGCAAACCGCTTCAGCCCATGTCGTTGGACACCGCGCGGTTCTCACCCCGAAGCTCACAGCGACCAGTGGGTACCGACTTTCGTCGGTATGACAAGGGGTGGGGTGTAGTCGTGACCCCGGCGCAGGCCGGGGCCCACTGCACCCAGCCGCTTCAGCCGTTGGCCAACATAAAGACCCGCCGCGGCACCCGCAGGTGCCCGGCCGGCCATGCTGCCCGCCGCCCGGGCGGACAGCGTTCGAGCTATCTCCACTCCCAGAGCAACCCCCTCGTGTTGCCCTCGCCATCCACCTCGTATTCGAAGATCACTGCAATGCTGTTCAGCTTCAACCAGGCCGGGGAGGTGCTTTGGTAGAAGCACGCACCTCGGTAGCTGATCGTGCCGTTCTTCTTCATCGTGCCGACGCCCTGGCCGGTCCAGGTGGCTGCCTCGCCCCCATGCCCCAGCAACACGCCGTGGCCGTCACCGTACAGCGTGCCATCGGCCCGCATGGTGGCGACGTAGGTGCCTGTTTCGTTGATGTCCACACCGTAGATGGAGCCAGTGGCCTGGAACGACGTCTCCATCCTCGGTGCACCGTTGAGGGCAGGCAGCACCCGCTGAGAGGTCACCTTGCCCACGTCTTCGCCAATTCGATCGCCCAACATGGCATGCTCCTTTCCGACCACGCGGGTCATGTGTTCGACCGCGCGGGCACCGAACCGGGAGCCAGCCCTCACGCCTTCACGTCATGGCGTGACCCGACGCCTCGGCGCCGCGTATGTTGAACTTAGTCCTGGTGGCGGCGAACTGCAATGCGCTGCGGCAAAAAAAGGGCGTGCATCGACATGATTCAAGAGCCAATGAAAAATCGCCCCGGAAGGGAAGCAACATGATCAGACGTCAGGCGCTTGCCGCCCTGCTGGCCGGGCTTTGTGCCGGGGCTCATGCCCAACAACTGGTGGCCGGTGAACTCGCCCGTTTCGAATACCACCCGTCCGGCTTTTTCCAGGGCAAGACGGTGCCGGTCTACCACTACAAGGCGCAGACGGCGCGGCAAGATGCCCGGGTGCTCTTCGTCATCCACGGCGTCGAGCGCGATGCCAGAACGACCTGCTCGAACTGGATTGCGGCCGCCGAGAAGTACGGCCTCGTGCTGGTCGCCCCCGAGTTCGGCAGCGCCGACTTTCCCCAGGCACTGTTCCAGCTGGGCGGGTTGACCGCATCAGACGAAAGCCATTGGACTTACAACCTGATCGAGTCTCTGTTCGACTTGATCAGGGAGAGCAACGGCTTGACTGCAACGGGCTACCATCTGTTCGGTCATTCCGCCGGAGGGCAGTTCGCGCATCGCTTGGCCTTGATGGCCCGGCAACCGCGCATTCTGGGTGTCGTCGCGGCCAATGCCGGCACCTATACGATGCCGACCTACGGCGGCTGGACCGATACGCCGTTTCCCTACACGCTGAGCAAACAAGCAATCTCGGAAGAGCGCCTCGGGGCCGCGTTCCGGCGCCCCTTGACAGTCATTCTCGGGGAGTCGGACACGGACGCCAGCGGCGCGAATTTGCCGAACTCCAAGGCCGCTCAGTCCCAAGGTCCACACCGCTTCGCGCGGGGCCAGCGCTTCTATGCGCTGGCACAGGAGCAAAGCCAGCGGCTGGGCGTCCCACTGGCCTGGAAGCTGGTCACCGTGCCCGGCGTGGGTCACAGCTCCAAGGCCACCGGCCGGGTTGCAGCGCCCTTGCTCTTCGAGCCGTCTTCGCCGCCGAGATAACTTGCCAGACCGTCCCACTTGCCAATTCCGATCCGAACCGACCGACACGCCATGAACCTGCCCCGCCTGCTCGCATCCACTGCCCTTTGCCTCCTGAGCACCCTCGCCCAGGCTGCCGGCCTCGCCTTCATCGACGTGCCGGCCGATCAGAACGGGCCGGCGCTGCGCGGCACCGTGTGGACGCCCTGCGAGGCGCCCGCGGGCCCGATCGTGCTGGAACCCCTTGTCCTGCGCGGCGTGAGGGACTGCCCGATCGCAGGAACGCAACTGCCCTTGATCATCGTGTCGCACGGCACGGGCGGCTCCTCGCTGGGGCACCATGACACGGCGGCCGCCTTGGCCGACGCGGGCTTTGTCGTCGCAGCCATCAACCATCCTGGCGACAATTTCCGGGACCTCAGCCGGCAGGGCCACCTGTCGGCCTTCGGCACGCGGCCGGTCGACATGAAACGGCTGCTCGACCATCTGCTGGGTGCCTGGCCAGGCCGCTCCAGCCTGGACGCCGGACGCGTCGGCATCTTCGGCTTCTCGCGGGGCGGCTACACCGCTCTGGCAACCATCGGGGCCGTACCCGATTTCACGACGCGCGAGGACCTCTGCCCGCCCGCCACCACGCTGCCGCTCTGCGGAGAGATCAAGCGCCGCAACATGCCGCCTGCGCCGCAGCGTGATGCTCGCATCCGGGCCGCCGTGGTCGTGGACCCCTTGAGCTTCTTCAGTGCCGAAGGCCTCTCGGGGGTCACTGTTCCGGTGCAATTGTGGGCGTCGGCCCATGGCGGCGACGGCGTGACGCCTGAAAGTGTGACGGCACTTCGCCGCCACCTGCCCACGCCACCCGACTGGCATGTGGCGGCGAACGCCGGGCATTTCGCGTTCCTCGCACCCTGCACACCGGCGATGACACAAGCCCTGCCGGAGCTCTGCCGCGACCGTCCCGGCTTCGAGCGGGCGGACTTTCACGCGCTGTTCAATGGGGAGGTGGTGGCCTTCTTCAAACAGACTCTTGCCTCCGGGCGTGGCGAGGTGGCATCGAAAAAGCAATGAGTGACGACGACAGTCCCGGGAAAATGTATTGACAATGTACACACAGGGACGGCATCATGGCACTCAGCGCTCCAGCTTTCTGCACCCCGCCCCGAGGGCTTCCCATCATGCAATCGGCGACCACCATCAACGTTCGCGCCCCTGCCGAGGTGAGAGACCTCATTGATCAGGCCGCCCGCGCCCAAGGAAAAACGCGCACTGATTTCATTCTGGAATCCTCCATGGAGGCAGCGCAACGGGTGTTGCTCGATCAAGCGTTCTTCCAGGTGAGCGAGGCTCAGTTGAAGAGCTTCCATGCCGTGATGGAGCAACCCATTGAGCACAACAGGGCCCTGCAAGGTTTGCTGGGGACGAAATCGCCTTGGGAGCGGTGAAGTCCTCATTGCTCAAGCCGCCTGCCATCATCACCGCCGAGCATGACTACTCGGCTTTTACATGCCGGCACAGAACGCTCGCGGAATGGTTGCAAAAGCGTGCCTTGGCCAACCAGGCCAGTGGGGGCTCGAGAACTTACGTTGCTTGCTCCACCAGCGGCCAGGTCGTGGGCTATTACGCATTGGCCCCGGGTGCCATTGCGCCACAGGAGGCCACTGGTGCGGTGCGCCGCAACATGCCAAACCCTGTGCCGGTCTTCGTTCTCGGCCGCCTGGCCGTCGATGAGGCCTGGAGTGGCATGGGAATCGGCTCCGGGCTTTTGAAAGACGCCCTCGTGCGTTGCGCTCGAGCTGCCCACATCATCGGAGGAAGGGCTCTCCTCTGCCACGCCATTGATGACCATGCCAGGCAGTTCTACCTCAAGCATGGCTTTCAGCCATCTCCCATCGCGCCTTTGACTGTCATGCTGGGACTGAAAGACGTCATCAGACTCTTGCAGGACACCGCCTCTCCGTAGGAAGCCTCGCCAGTTCGGCGCCAGTAAGGCGGCGATGGCGCTGAACCGAGGAACGGCAGGCCCCATGACCAGCGCTGCTGAGGGTCTGCCGCACTCCCGTGACTCCGCGGCGTGCGCAATTTCACGTCCTGTTCCATACCGGCGCAATCGCCTTCTTCAAGAAGCACCTTGCGGCACGCCGCCACGTGCAAACGCTGCACCAGAGGCTGACTTCGAAGCCCACGGGGTCGCTGCCCGGAGAAACCCCAGGAAGGCTCAATGACCGCGCAGGGCGCGCGCTTCCCGCGCAATCGGCGCGAACAAGCCGGCACGCCGAAGTCGGGCTGTCGTATCTTGGTGCCGCGGCCTGCACCAAGGGCGAGCAACCGAAAGGAAGTACCCATGCCACTGTCTCGAATCCTCACCGTTTTCGCGTTCGGCCTCGTCGTGTCGGCCCCCGTGCGGGCAGACATCACACTGGCCGGCATCACCGAAACCCAGGGCAGCGGCGCCATCGCCGGCACGGCGTTCCGCAACGGGTACCAGTTGGCGATCGACGAGATCAACGCCGCAGGCGGCGTGCTCGGCCAACGGCTGACGATGACGCAGTTCGACATCGACAGCACCCCTGCAGCGGCAGCGGACGCCGCCAAGTCCGCCGTGGCCACGAAGCCCTTCGCCATCCTGGGGCCCGTTTTCTCGGGGCTGACGCTTGCCGCGATGCCGGCAACCCAGTCGACGGGCATTCCACATTTCACGGGCAGCGAAGCCGCATCCATCTCGCGGAAATACCATCCGACGATCGTCCGCACCTCGCTGAGCCAGCAAGGATCGATACCGCGCCTGGCCGCCTTGGCCACGTACGGGCTCGCGGCGAAACGCATCGCCTTGCTTTGCGCTGACAACGAGTTCGGCCGCGACGCCCGCCCGCTGCTCACGGAGGAATTGACCCGCAGAGGCGCCACCCTGGCATTTGCAGGCACGGTGCAGCCGGGACAGAAGGACTTCGACGCCCTCGTCCGGCAGGTGCAGGAAGCACAGCCGGATGCGGTGGTTCTTTACCTGAACGAAGGCGAGGCAGCCACCGCCCTGCAGGCATTGAGGAATCAGGCTTACCGCGGTCTGATCATCGGAGAGGGGCCTCTCGTTTCGGCACAAGTCCTCGCGGCGGCCGGGAGCGCAGCGGAGGGCGTGATCGCGCACACGGGCATCTCGGTCGAGTTGCCATCTCCGCGCATGCGGGCATTCGTCGCCGACTACACCCGGCGCTTCGGCGCAAAGCCCGAACACAATGCGGTCAAGGGTTACTTCGCCGTGCAAGTCATCAAGGCCGGGCTTTTGCGCCTGGGCAAGATCGACGCGGCGGAGTTCATGGGCCTCATCAAGAACACCCGTCTCGAAGGCCGCACGCATCCCGACTTGATGACCTCGGTGCGGTATGACTTCTTCGGGCACCTCAACCGCGACAGCTACCTGGTGCAGGTTCGCGGCGGAGCCACCGAGATCATGGCCACGATGAGTTCCCTCGATACGCCGTTCGTCGAATTGGCCAACGGCAAATCCTGGGCGCTCAATTCCAATGAGCTTCGGCGGGAGCTTGCCGCTGCGATGGCCCGTCCTGCCGCCTCGGCAGCGGCGCCGCCGACCCGGACTGCCTCCCGATAGGTACAAACCGGATGCACATGTCTTGAGCCGTCATTGACGCCGGAACAGCGCCCTGGCCGCTCCATGCCAAGGTTGCCCCTCGTCACGTTCCCACGGTCGCGCCGATACCGCAATGGCGCGAGAACAATTGCAGGTGCTACCCATGAGTCTCTTTCCCAAGACCATCACCGGCCGGCTCGGACTCGGGTATGCGGCCATGGCAGCGTTCATGGCAGCAACCATCACCATGGCCTGGGTGGAACTCCAAAGCTTGGGCGACCTCTCGCGCCACTTGACCCGTGAACTCGCATCCCGCGAACGGGAAGCGCGCCAATGGCAGGCCCTGCTCGGGCGCGATGCGCTGACGGCCAACTCCATGCTGGTCACGAGCGACCCGGACAAACTCAAGCCGCTGGCCGCCGAGATGAAGGCCGACACCACCCGGCTCCAGGAACTGCACACGGAGTTCGCGGGGCGAACCGCCGCATCGGGCGACACAGGCCGGTTGAAGCAGTCCCATGAGCGCTACCTCGCTGCGACGCGTGACTTCATGCAGGCGCTCGACAGCGGCTCGAGCGACTTCGCCCGCACGGAATTCAACGACAAATTCCTGCCCTCGTCCCGCGAATACCAGGGCTTGCTGGAGCAACTCGCGCAACGTCAGCAAGCCAACATGGACCAGAGCCGGGACAAGGCCGAGGCGCAGTCGGCGGCCGGCTTCCGGCTCATGCTGGCCGTCGGGATCTCGGGCCTGGTCATCGCCGTTGTCCTGGCCTGGCGACTGGCCGTGGGCATACGCCGCGCACTCACCGAAGCGATCCGGATGGCCAACGCCGTCTCGGATGGCGACCTGGCCGCGCGCAGCACCATCACCGTGGAAGGCGAACTGGCCGAGCTCTTCGGCGCGCAACAACGCATGTGCGAGCGGCTGCAAGACACGGTGGCGACCATTCTCCATTCGGCCGAAGCCGTCCAACGCGCGTCGAGCGAGATCGCCAGCGGCAACAGCGACCTCAGCGCACGGACAGAACAACAGGCCGGCACGCTGCAGGAGACCTCCTCGGCCATGCTCCTCGTCGCCAGTGCCGTGCAAGGCAATGCCCAGATGGCCGATGAGGCCAGCCGCCTGGCCAATGCCGCCAGCCAGAACGCCGTCGAACGCGGCGAGCAGATGAACCAGCTGGTGACGACCATGCGGGAGATGGCCGACGGCAGCAGCCGCATCGCGGAAATCACCGGCGTCATCGACAGCATCGCCTTCCAGACGAACATCCTGGCGCTCAATGCCGCGGTGGAGGCCGCCCGCGCGGGTGAACAAGGCCGCGGCTTCGCCGTGGTGGCCGACGAGGTGCGGACGCTTGCCAGGAGGAGCGCCACGGCCGCCCAGGAGATTCGAAGCCTGCTGCAGGGCAATGTGGAGCGCACGAATGCAGGCGCCCGGCTGATGTCCGCCGCGGGCGAATCGATCGGCACCCTGGTGCAGAACGTGCAACGCGTGTCGTCGCTCCTTCAGGAGGTGGCCGCCTCCATCGGCGTTCAAAGCCAGGACATCGGCAACATCCACCAGTCCATCGCCAGCCTCGACAACGTGACGCAGCAAAACGCGGCCATGGTCGAGCAAAGCGCCGCCGCTTCATCGAGCTTGAAGGACCAGGCCGATCGGCTCAAGGAAGCGGTGACGGTGTTCAAGATGGCCTGAGATCGGGGCGTTCTTGCCCGGGCGGGAGCGAAGGACTCGCTACGCTCTGCCCGGCGCCAACATCGACATCGGCACGTGGCCCGGTTGCGCCTGCACCCGCTCGATCCATTCAGTCACGCGGGGATGGTCTTCCAGCCTGAAGCCACCTTCGTGGGCCACGTGCCCATAACCGTAGACGGCCACGTCGGCGATGGAGTATGCGCCGCCGACCAGGAAATCATGCCGTTGAAGATGGTCTTCCAGGAAGGCCAGCGCCGCTGCGCCGCGGGAGAGCCAGCCCGGGAATTCGCCTTCATGCGCGCTTTTCTGCTGCGGCACGATGGCCGTGTAGAACCTCGCGGGAGACACATTGGGTTCGAAGCAGGTCTGCTCCCAGAACATCCACTGCAGTGCCTGCGCCCGCTCGAAGGGATCGGCGGGGATCAACGCCGAGCCTTCCGCAAGGTACCAGGCAATGGCATTGGATTCGGCCAGGCCTTCACCCTGCGTGCGAGACATGAAGGGCACCTGCCCTCTCGGATTCACGGCGCGAAATTCGGCCGTGCGGGTCTGGCCGCCCAGCACATCCACGAAGACCCAGTCGCACCGCTTGGCGATCTGATGCGAGACCAGAAAAGGCTTGTAGCTGTTGCCCGAGCCTTGGGTCACGAAAATGCACGGCGTTGTCTCTGCAGTAGGCATGCGCGCTGAACCTTCACAAAGGGGTTGGACCTGCCAGTGGCGGCGCTGCGTCGCATGTTAAAGGCAATCCATGGCGTTGGATCACCCTTCAATGTCATACCGACGAACGTCGGTATCCACTGCTGGCAGCGCGCTCCGGCTTTCGCCGGAGAGACAAGCGATGGATCAACCTTCCGGAAGAACGAGAATCAAGGTTCGATCGCCCGCGGCAGTTGCGACGCGAGCGTGTCGATGGCCAAGCGAACCCGCAGCGGCACGGATGGCGTGGCCGGCCACAGGGCATGGGTCTCGATGGTCGCGCCGGGCAGGTCGTCGAGGATCGTCACAAGCGTTCCGGCGCGGATCTGGTCGCGCACGAGCCATGACGACAGCCAGGCAATGCCCAACCCGGCGACGGCTGCGTCGGCGATCACGGCCAGATTGTCCGATCGCAGGCGCGAGGTAAGCGTGACTTCGGCCACCTGCCCCTTGCCGTCGGGCAGGCGCCATACGGGGGAAAAGCCGCCGCGGTTGTAATGCAAGGCATCGTGCCCGGTGAGGGCCGCGATGTTTTCGGGGCGGCCGCGAGCGGCCAGGTAGGCGGGCGCGGCGCACAACACCTTTTGCTGGACGGCCAGACGCCGCATGCGCAGGCCATCACCCTGGCCCGGCGCACCGCTGCGGATTGCGAGGTCGAAGCCGTCGGCCAGGACATCCATCGGCTGGTCGCTGAAATGCAGGTCGAGGTGCAGCTTCGGATGCTGTTGCGCCAAGCCGAGCAGGATGGGCGCCACGCAATGGCGGCCAAAGAGCACCGACATGGTCACGCGCAGGCGGCCTGCGATTTCGCGCCTGCCTGACTCCAGCAGCGATTGGGCGGCGCGCAATTCCCCGAGCGCCCGCACGCACCGTTCGTAGTAGAGCTGGCCTGCTTCCGTGAGGCTCTGGACACGGGTGGTTCGATGAAAGAGCCGCACATCGAGGCGCGCCTCCAGCCGCGCGATGGCCTTGCCCACCGCCGAACGCGAGAGGGCCAGGCGTTCGCCCGCGCGGGCGAACCCACCGGCTTGCACCACTTCGACGAACACGGCCACGCCATCCAGTGTGTTTTGCATGGGCCTGATTGTCGCCTGCAGCACGACATTCATGGGAAGAAATGTCGCCACTGGCGACCCCAGTTCGACGCTAGCATCCCCTTCCCTACACGCCCAACCCTCAAGAAGGAACGCCATGCCCAACTCGAACCCAGCGCCCGCCGCCATGACCTTGGACGACGTGCGATCGGTGTCGCCCGCCTTTGCGAAATACACCGAAGCCCTTGTCGTGAACGACCTGTGGAAGCGTCCGGCACTGTCGGCGCGGGAGCGAAGCATCGTCACGGTCGCAGCCTTGATCATGCGCAACCAGACCATCGGGCTGCTGCCCTACGTCAACAAGGCGCTGGATGCCGGGGTCACCCCTGGTGAGATTTCCGAGCTCATTACCCACGTGGCCTTCTACGCCGGCTGGCCCCATGCCTTCGCTGCAGTGGCCATCGTGAAGGACATCTTTGCGCAGCGCGGCATCGGTGCCGACCAGCTTCCGCCGGCCTCACCCGAACTGCTGCCCGTCGCCCAAGCCGTGCCGGACGAAACCGTGCTGGCGGCTGTCGTCGAGGGCCTTCGCCCGAACTTCCCGGGCCTCATGGACTACACGGAGGAGGTTCTCATTCGTGAAGTCTGGCGTCGCCCGGGTCTGGTGCCGCGAGACCGCGCCCTGGCCACCATCAGCGCGCTGGTCGCCGGTGGTCTGACCGGCCCGCTTGCCTTCTACCTCAACCGCGCAGTGCTGATGGGCATCACCCAAGCCCAGGTCTCAGAGGTGGTCACGCACCTGGCCTTCTATGCAGGCTGGCCGATGGTTTTCTCGGCCATTCCGGCCATCCAGGGCGTCTTCAGCGCCCCGGCACCCTGATCCCCCGCGATCAGGGCAGACAGGACCGCCCCTGACCCGCGGGCGGGGAGTATCCTGTCAGGAGGGGGCTGCCATGGGGCTTCTCTTCTCGCTGTTCCTGCTGCTCGCGCTGTTGCTGCCGCTGCCGCGGTCGGCCAGCGCGGGTCCGGCGGCTGTCACCGTCCTGACGATCGATGGTCCGGTGTCACCGGCCTCGGCCGACTACTTCACGCGTGGCTTGAAGCGGTCGGTGGAAAACGGTTCCCGCCTGGTGGTGCTGCAGCTCGACACCCCCGGTGGGCTCGACAGCGCGATGCGCGACATCATCAAGAGCATTCTTTCGTCACCCGTCCCGGTGGCCACCTTCGTGTTCCCGAGCGGCGCACGCGCGGCCAGCGCCGGCACCTACATCCTCTACGCCAGCCACATCGCCGCGATGGCACCGGGCACCAACCTCGGCGCCGCCACACCGGTGCAGGTGGGGCTGGGCGGGCCCGAGCATGAACCGGCCACGCCACCGGAGCGCAAGGGATCCGAGCCGGCAAAGGACCGGCCGACGCCCTCCGCGCAGCAGAGCACGATGACCCAAAAGCAGATCCACGATGCTTCGGCCTACATGCGCAGCCTCGCCCAGTTGCGCGGCCGCAATGCGGAATGGGCGGAGCAGGCGGTCCGCGAGGCCGTCAGCCTCAGTGCCGACGAAGCCTTGAAACGCCATGTCGTCGATCATGTGGCGACGGATGTGCGAGACCTGCTCCAGCATGTGCACGGCACCCGCGTGCAAGTGGGCGCGGCGACGGCGAACATCGACGTAGCGGGTGCGGACATCATCGCCATCCAACCCGACTGGCGCACGCGGCTGCTGGCCGTCATTGCCTCCCCGAGCCTCGCCCTGGTGCTGATGATGCTGGGCTTTTACGGGCTGCTCTTCGAATTCTCGAACCCCGGTTACGTGCTGCCCGGCGTGGTTGGCGGCATCTGCCTGCTGCTCGGCTTGTTCGCACTGCAGATGCTGCCTTACAACTATGCCGGCATCGGCCTGATCGCCCTCGGGCTGGCGTTTCTCGTGGCCGAGGTGTTCGTGCCCACATCGGGCGCACTGGCGGTGGGCGGCACCGTGGCCTTCCTGATCGGAGCCGTCATGCTGATCGACACCGACACACCCGGCTACGGAATCCCCTTGCCGCTGATTGTCATGCTGGCCGCGTTGACGGCCGTGTTCGTCCTGTCCGTGGCCGGCATGGCCACGAAGGCGCGCAGGCGCCCCGTGGTGAGCGGGCCGCAGGACCTGCTGGGCGAAGTGGGTGAAGTGCTGACCGATGGCCTCGACGAAGGCTGGGCAACGGTGCGGGGCGAAACCTGGCGTGTCCACAGCGCCACGCCGCTTGCACGCGGCCAGCTGGTGCGCGTGACCCGCCTGGACGGCCTCACCCTGCATGTCGAGCCAAAGCCGATGAAACCGGAAGGGAGCGCATGATGATCTTCGGAATCACCTGGGCCGTGCTGTTCCTGCTGGCAGGAGGCCTGCTCGCCAGTTCCATCCGCATCCTTCGTGAATACGAACGGGGCGTCGTCTTCGCGCTCGGACGATTCTGGAAAGTCAAGGGACCGGGCCTCGTGCTGCTCATTCCGGTGATCCAGCAGATGGTCAAGGTGGACCTGAGGACCGTCGTGTTCGAGGTGCCCACGCAAGACGTGATCTCACGCGACAACGTTTCCGTGAAAGTCAGTGCCGTCGTCTACCTTCGGGTGATCGATGCAGAGCGCGCGATCATCCAGGTCGAGCACTACCTCAACGCGACCAGCCAGCTGGCACAAACCACCTTGCGGTCCGTGCTGGGCAAGCATGAGCTCGACGACATGCTCGCGGGCCGCGAGAAGCTCAACCTGGACATCCAGCAGGCGCTCGACGCGCAGACCAACTCCTGGGGCATCAAGGTGACCAACGTCGAAATCAAGCAGGTCGACCTCACCGAATCGATGGTGCGGGCCATCGCACGGCAGGCCGAGGCCGAACGCGAGCGGCGCGCCAAGGTGATCCATGCCGAAGGCGAACTGCAGGCCTCGGAGAAACTGTTCCAGGCCGCGCAGGTGCTGGCGCAGGAGCCGCAGGCCATCCAGCTGCGGTACCTGGAGACGCTGACCGTCATCGGGGCGGACAAGAACACCACCATCGTGTTTCCGCTGCCAATGGATTTGGTGGCGCCGTTCTTGCCGAAGGGCGATGAGAAGGCGTCGCTTTGACGTTTGTGCCACGGCAAAACCAACGCACTCTCGAAACGAGTCGGCCCCTTCCTACCTGTGCGATGCGTCGGCCATGTCCAAGCGCTCGGCTTCCAACAGCTTGGCGTTGCGCTGATCTTCCGGCCCCAGGAAACAAACTTCAAGCGGCAGATGCAAACGCGGCAGCAGCCGATTCAGCACGGTGGTGCAAGCCTCACGCTGCGTGTCGCCTTCACCGGTCAGCGCGCCAATCCAGCGCAGCCAGGTGGGATCGTGAGCGAGAACAAGCAAAGTCCAGTGATCCGCCCCCCTCTGGCGCCCCAGCCACACGCCCCGCGCATGACAAAACAGGGTCTTCAGGTCATTTCGCAGTTTCGCGATCTCTGCACCATCCAGCCCGTGCGCGCCCGGAGCCGGCGGGGCATCGCCCGAAACAGCCGAGGGTAGAACCAATGCATCAGCCAGGCGACGCTGTTCGTCGGCCTCTTGCTGCCGTTGCTGGCGAAGGTAGAGTGCCGTCAAACGGCGATGACAATACCGCTGGTGCTCACCTACCAACCGAGAGGCTGACAACCAGGCGGCCTCGGCTTGTTCCGATTGACACTGTTGTTCCAATGCCTCCGCATGCAAGCACAGCAGCCCGGGGTGCTTGTCATCCAGGTGTCGTCCGGCGAGCACGTGGCTGAGCCACGTCAGACCTCCCTCCTCTTCGCGGGCCGACAAAGCGCTTCGGTACCAGTCTTCCGCATCGAACATCTGCGAGCGACGGCGACGTGCCAGATCTTGATGCTCCCTGCGGCGATCCTCCAGACGCTGGCGCTGCAACTGCCAGATTTCTCGCTGGCGCGACTGCCATTGTGCGTCCAGTTCCGGCAGCAGCGTCTGCAGCGACGCCCCCAACCACGCCGTCGCCGCCGAGTCGCCTCTGCGCTGCCAGGGCAGCGACATCCCCGGAGTGAATGGCGCCAATCCAGTGATGGCCAGTCGTTCCCCGAATGCGGGGTGAGTGTCATGAGGCGAGGTGGTCCGGCAAAGGAATTCATGCACCCAGGTGGTCGCTTCGGCTTCGTCACGCGGCGTGTTCTTCAGCGTCGCGTGCGCTGCCATCTCACTGTATGGAAACACCGCTTCAATGGCATCGGTACCGGCACGCCCATGCACAGCAGGCCAGAAAGCAGTTGCGAGAGCCTCGCTCTGAATGGCGAAGGCGTGTTCGGCCCGCCATGCGACCGCCGGACCACACAGTCGCACGCCTTTGC
>Ga0207679_10001398_pt1 | contig 15215 bp, 11 predicted proteins | sample KBSC73metaG_FD_184320 | JGI IMG/M metagenome (GOLD analysis project Ga0207679, IMG submission 184320) | Corn rhizosphere microbial communities from Kellogg Biological Station, Michigan, USA - KBS C7-3 metaG (SPAdes) (version 2) | ecosystem: Host-associated > Plants > Roots > Rhizosphere > Soil ... | reverse complement strand
TCACCTGGAGGCGGTGTTCGCCGAGGCGCAGCGGGCCAAAGGCGCCGCCGAGGTGGCCAACCGGGCCAAGAGCACATTCCTGGCCAACATGAGCCACGAGCTGCGTACGCCACTGAATGCGGTGCTCGGCTATGCGCAGATCCTGCAACGGGAACCGAACCTGACCCCACGCCAGGCCTCGGGCCTGGAGACCATACGTCGCGGCGGAGAACATCTGCTCGCTCTGATCAACGATGTGCTCGATCTCGCCCGTGTCGAGGCCGGAAAGGTGGAGCTTTTCCTGGAGGCCGTGGACCTCGTGCGGCTGCTGCGTCAGATCGACAGCATCATCCAGGTCAATGCCGAACAAAAAGGCTTGCACTACGTCTGCGAGCTGGCACCGGAGGTGCCGACGGTCGTGCGCGCCGATGGCAAGCGGCTGGAACAGGTGTTGCTCAACCTGCTCGGCAATTCCGTGAAGTTCACCGAGCGCGGGCAGATCACGCTGCGGGTGGAGCGCCTGCCCTTTCCCGACGCCGGAATGGCGCGGCTGCGCTTTGCCGTGGCCGACACAGGCATCGGCATCGTGCCGGAACAACTCCCATTGCTGTTTCGCCCGTTCGAGCAAGCGCGTGAAACGCAGAGACAGTACGGGGGCACGGGACTGGGCCTTGCCATCAGCCAGCAACTCGTGGGCCTGATGGGTGGGCGCATCGAGGTGGAAAGCACGCCCGGGCGCGGCAGCTTGTTCCAGTTCGAGCTGACGGTGCCGCTCGCGGAGATCGAGGTCCTGTCGCAGGCGCCCGCCCCGGCCGTTCGCGTTGTCAGCGGCTATCAAGGCCCGCGGCGCAAGATACTTGTCATCGATGATGTGGCGGCCAACCGGTCCAGCCTGATCGACTTCCTCGCTCCGCTGGGTTTCGAGATGCATGCGGCAGACAACGGCGAGACCGGATTGCAGCAGGCCCGGGCCGTGACACCGGACCTGATCCTGATGGACATCGTGATGCCGGTGATGAACGGGTTGGAAGCCACTCGGCAACTGCGCGCCCATCCGACATTGAGGGACATCCCCATCGTTGCCCTTTCTGCCAGCGCAGCCCCCGCGGACAAGCAGGAATGCCTGGCCTGCGGTGCCAATGCCTTCCTGTCAAAACCGATCGATCTGGAGGCCTTGCTGGCGCAAATCGGTCACCTTCTGAAGTTGCAATGGACACGCACGGCACCTGCAGCGGCGCGCAGCGATGCGGCCCCTGTTCAGCCGCCGCTGGTGGTGCCTCCCGCCGATGAACTCGAGCTGCTCTATGAGTTGGCGAGGATCGGCAACATGCGAACCATCAGCATGCGCGCCGAATACCTTGCCACGCTCGATGCGGCCTACGCGCCTTTCGCAAAGAAGCTTTGCCACATGGCCGATCGATTCCAGTCGCGGGCCATCCTCGAATGGGTGGTCGAGCTCCGAAATGCCGCAATTTTGCCCACACAGCATCCGACCGCAGGTCTATAGTCGAACGACGGGCACCGCTGGGAACAAGGGACCGCATCGTGGACGTTCAACGCGCATTCAGAGCCATCGAAATCCTCCTGGTGGAAGACAACCCGGGAGACGTGCGCCTCACGCGTGAAGCCTTGAGGGGCAGCAAGGTCCTGAACCACCTGAACGTGGTCGAAGATGGCGTGGCAGCGCTGGACTACCTGCACAAGATCGCGCCCTATGAAAACGTCGCGCGTCCCGACATCATCCTTCTCGATCTGAACCTGCCCAAGAAGGACGGCCGCGAGGTACTGGGGACGATCAAGGCGTCGCCCTTGCTCAAGACCATTCCCGTGGTGATCCTGACCACCTCGCAAGCCGAAGAAGACGTGCTGCGGGCCTACCACCTGAACGCCAATTGCTACGTGTCCAAGCCAGTGGACTTCGATCAGTTCATGCGCATCGTGCAGACGATCGAAGAGTTCTGGCTCACCGTCGTGACCCTGCCTCCAAAATGATGCATTCCCCCATCACGGTCTTGTTGATCGAAGACAACCCGGCCGACGCCCGGCTGATCGAAATCATGCTGGCCGAGGCCAAGGCCCTGAGTTACCGGTTCAGCTGGGTCGGCTCATTGACCGAAGGCATCGAGCGGCTGCGCACCGAGCACATCGATGTCGTCCTGCTCGACCTCGGCCTGCCGGAGAGCACCGGCCTGGACACCTTGCACCGGCTGCGCGACAGCATTCGAGTGCCCACCCTCGTGGTGTTGAGCGGCCTGACCGACGAAAGCGTCGCCGTGCAGGCGCTTCAGCTGGGGGCGCAAGACTATCTGGTCAAGGGGCAGGTCGACAGTGCCTTGCTGATTCGCGCCATTCGCTATGCGATCGGGCGCTACCAGTCCGAGGAAGCGCTGCGCCTTGCACACGCCGACCTGGAAGAGCGGGTGGCCGAGCGCACCGCCGAACTGGCGCACGCAATCGATGCCCTGCATGCCGAAATCAACGAGCGAAAACGCGCGGAAGAGGAATTGCGCAGTCACCGCGATCACCTCGAAGACCTCATCAAGGAACGAACCGTCGAATTGCACACGGCCAAGGAGCGCGCCGAGGTGGCCAACCAGGCCAAGAGCGCGTTCCTTGCGAACATGAGCCACGACCTGCGCACCCCGCTCAATGGGGTGCTCGGTTTCGCGCAGATCCTGCAGATGGACAAGACCCTGACGCCGCGCCAGCTGAGCGGCATCCAGGCCATCAGACAAGGCGGCGAGCATCTGCTGACGCTCATCAACGACATCCTCGATCTCGCGAAGATCGAGGCCGGCAAGTTCGACATCCTCGTTGTCGACGTTGACCTGAACAAGTTCTTCAGCGTCATCGCGAGCATCATTCGGGTCAAGGCAGAGCAGAAGCCGGGCCTTCTGTTCATCTGCGACCTCTCGCCCGATCTGCCGGAAGCGATCCGGGCCGATGAACGGCGGCTTCGCCAGGTGGTGCTCAACCTCCTCGACAACGCGGTCAAGTTCACCGAGCGGGGGCGCGTCACGCTGCGTGCCCGTTTCAAACCCACTTCACGCCTGTGCATCGAGGTGGCCGATACCGGGCCGGGATTGAGCGAACAGCAGCTGGCTCGTCTCTTCCAGCCCTTCGAGCAGCTCGGAGACATGCACCAGCGCAGTGGCGGCACCGGACTCGGTCTTGCGATCAGCCGCCAGCTGGTGGGGCTGATGGGCGGCGAGATCCAGGTCAGCAGCCAGGTGGGCGAAGGCACCCGATTCTGGTTCGAGGTCGACGTGATCACGACGCGGCGTGCGATGCCCCGAGTGTCGCCCGAACGGGTGGTGACGGGGTACCGCGGTCCGAAAAGAAAGGTGCTGGTGGTCGATGACGTGCCGGAGAACCGCGCGGTCATCGTCAGCATGCTCGAGCCGCTTGGCTTCGAGTTGTTCCAGGCGGCCTCGGGTCATGAAGGCCTTTGCCTGGCCCAGGCGCTGGCGCCGGATCTGATCCTGATGGACATCGTGATGCCCGACATCGGCGGCCTGGAGGTCATCCGCCGCCTGCGGGAGATCCCGTCCTGCAGGGGCGTGGCCATCATCGCGGTGTCGGCCAGTGCGGGCGCCGATGTCCAGGGCGATGCCGTCGCTGCCGGCGCCAATGCCTTCGTCGCCAAACCGGTGGACATGAGGCTCTTGATGCAGCACACGGCGACACTGCTGGACCTGGACTGGATCGAGCGGGCGGACGACTCCGCCAGGAACGCCGGCCAGGCCGCGGCGTAGCCCGCCCGCCAACTTCGCCGGGGCGACCCGCGTCGGGCCAGGCCCCGGAGAATCGATATCATTCGCATTACAATGCCGCGGCTCCCCCGCTGCGGACCTTCGCTGCCCGCTTCGCGGGCCTGCGTCGGAAGCAGCCTGCGCGGCGCTTCGTGATGAACCGGTCCATCCGCTCGTCGGAAGGCCGCAGCCAGACCCCCTCTTTCGCTTGAATCTTTCCTGGATCGGCGTGTCTGCGCCGTACAAGAACAACGGAATTCCTGCACATGCTTCGCTTGTCTGACCCCGCTTTGCGCCGTCCGCGCCTCACACGCACCGCCTTGGCCCTTGCCGCACTGGGCACCCTGCTGGAGCTTGCCGCCCAGCCCGTCGCCGCGGCCGAGACGGCCGCCGCACTTGACGCCACCGCGGCCCCAACGGCTGGCTCCGCCGCAGCTCCGGCCCCCGCGCAAGCTTCCGACAGCGTGCTGCCTGCCGTTCAGGTCGTCGGCCGCCGGCAATCGGGCCAATACCACGGCCGCCAATCCGAAGGTGCCACGAAGACCGACACGCCGGTGATCGAAGTGCCGCAGGCCGTGCGCGTGGTGACCCGCCAACTGGTGGACGACCTCGGCGCCCTGCGCCTGGACGACGTGCTGGACTATGTGGCCGGTGTCTCCCGCCAGAACAACTTCGGCGGCACATGGGACAACATCGCCATGCGAGGCTTTGCCGGACATGAAGACACCGGCATGAGCCTGCTTCGCAACGGCATGCCATCGAATCGCGGCTTCAACGCGCCGCGTGACACCGCCAACGTCGAGCGCATCGAATTCCTCAAGGGCACGATGGGCGCGCTGTACGGCAGCAGCGAGCCCGGTGGCACGGTCAACATCGTGACCAAGCAGCCCAGGTTCACTGCCGGCCATTCGGTCGAAACCTATTACGGCAGCCACGACTACAAGCGCGTGGCACTGGACACCACCGGCCCCATCAACGGCAGCGCGAGCAGGCCCGCCACGCTGGCCTACCGGTTGAACCTCTCCGCCGAAGACAAGGACAGTTTCCGGGACCATGTGCACAGCCGCCGCGAACTCGTGGCGCCTGCATTGACCTGGAAGATTGCGCCCACCACCGTGGTGCGCTATGACGGCGAATGGTTGCGCCAAAGCGCCCCGCTGGACCGGGGCGTCGTGGCTCCGAACGGCCAGGTCGGAGCGGTGCCAATCTCTCGCTTCTATGGCGAGCCCGCCGACGGCGACATCACCATTGACAACCAGACGCACCAGTTGTTCCTTGAGCAGGCGCTGGCGCCCGACTGGCAATTGCGCGCCGGGCTGCAGTACAAGCGCGGCACGCTCGAGGGCCTGGCCAGCGAACCTCATCAATACGGCCCTGGTTTCACGAATTGCAGCACGTCGTGGGAAACCACAGGCTTGCTGTGCCGGCGCCTGCGCGAGCGCGACTTCGCATCTCATGAGACCTCGATGCAGGTCGATGTGCTGGGCAAGCTGGACACGGCAGGGCTGAAGCACGATCTGCTGCTGGGGATGGAAGCAGCCCGCTACACCATCGACCAGCGGATGAGGCAGCAGAGCCCCGCGGCCTTCTCTACCTACGGCATCGATGTGTACAACCCGGTCTACGGCGCAGCTCGTCCGGAGCTGTCCGTGACGGCCATGGACCGCACGCTCAAGGACCGCACCAGCGCGGTCTACGCGCAGGACCAGATCAGCCTGACGCCCGAATGGAAGTTGCTCGCGGGCGTGCGGCATGACCGCTACGACGGACGCATTGACGACCGGAACATGGGCGTGACGGAGCAGGACGCGAGCGCCACGTCGCCGCGGCTGGGCCTGACGTGGCTGCCGAAGTCGAATCTCTCCTTCTACGCGAGCCTGGGCCGCTCGTTCCGCCCGCAGACCAACACCAACGCCGCAGGAGAGACGCTGGCGCCGGAAGTGGGCAAGTCCCATGAGCTCGGTACCAAGTGGCAGAGCGAGGACGGCCGCCTCGGCGGCGGCATCGCGTTGTTCGACATCAGCAAGCGCAACACGACCAAATACGATGAAAACGGCACCTACCTCGTCCCGGTGCCCGGCGAGGTGCGGAACAAGGGGCTGGAGGCGGAACTGTCAGGATGGGTGGCACGCGGCTGGCGCGTCGCGCTGAGCTATGCCTACCTGGACACCGATCCGACCATCACGCAATTCGCCCGACACAATGGCAGCGCGTTCGTCGTGCATGAAATGTCGGTGGGCGACGGTCTGCTTGGCATCGGCGGCGGCGTCACCTATGTCGGACCGCGCACCGGTGACACGCAAGAACCCTCGCTCCCGTCGTACACGGTGGCCAAGCTCACCGGCTACTGGAATGCCACGAGAAACTGGCGCGTCTCTCTGGACGTGGACAACGTGTTCAACCGCACCTATTACACGAGCGCCTACAACAGCGTCTGGGTCACCCCCGGTAATCCGCGGCAGTTCACGCTCGGCGCGCAGTACAAGTTCTGACCCTTGGAGACGTCACACATGAAGAAGCTTTCCACCTCGCTTGCCGCCACGCTGATGGCCGCTTTTTCGCTCCAGGCCCTGCCCAGCCAGGCCCACGGCATCTGGTTCGCACAGCGCGCCGAGCAACTCGCCCTGGTCTATGGTGATGGATCCGAGGACCTGGATGCCGTCAAGCGCATGCCGAAGATCACCTCGGTGGGCGGCTTCAGCGCCGACGGCAAACCTGTGCAGGTCAAGCTGGAACCGGAGGGCCGGCTGCCGATCGTCGATTTCGCGATCGCGAACAAGCCGGACGTCGTCACGGCCACGATGAACAATGGCCTGTGGTCCAAGGCACCCGATGGCAAATGGCACGGCAAAGGCAAGGACGAAGTGCCCGGCGCCACGATCAGCGGCCGTTACCTGAAGTACGCCACCCACCTGCTCACGCTGCCGGCCGGGGCGCGGGCGCCCGTGCCCGGGCTCGCCTTGCAGATCGTGCCGGTTGGCGAACGGTTTCCTCGGAACAAGGACGAGAACCTGACCGTGCAAGTGCTGTTCGAAGGCAAGCCGCTGGCTGGTGCCAAGGTGTGGCAGGACGTGGTCACGGACCCCGAGGGCACGCCGGTGGTCGCCGATCGGAACGGCCGCGCGACCCTGCGGGTTCGCAACCAGGGCCTCAACGTCGTCAAGGCCGAGCACGAATCGGCACCCATCGACCCGGGCAAGGCCAACATGACGCACCACTTCGCCACGCTGAGCTTCGCCCTCGAGCACGCACCCGAGTGAAGATGCGCGGCGGTTGAGCATTCAGCCGCCGCCCTCCGCGTCATCCATCGAGGGGACGCGCGCTCAGGCCAACACCGTCATGATCTCCATCTCGTACGGCGCAGATGCCATACGCAGGAAGACAAGCACGCGGTGATGTCTGGGCCGCGCCCCGGGGACTGTTTCGCGATGGAGGGTGGCCCATGAAGGCTGAGATCTTGGTGAACAACAGCCGGGATGCGGGTGCCCGATATGTCGGCTGGTCACCCTCCCCCGCGCGCATCCGGCTGTCGGACTTGCGCGGCGTCACCCGAAGCGTCAAAGTCACGCTCAGGTCCGTCTCGGCACCCGGCGGCGGCCAACTGGTCTTCTACGCTGCACGGTCTTCGGCGCCAAGGGCGTCGCTGACCCTCGATCTGCCGTCCGACGGCAGCACGGTTTCGTTTCAGGTGGCCGGCAGGTTCGGCAAGCCGAGCCGTGCCGATGGCGATGTGTCCATCGTGGTGAAGGCAGGCGCCGAGGAATTGGCGTCGGTGCCGGTCATGGTGCGCATCCGCAAGGACGCGACCACACTCACCGCCGCTGAACGGGACCGCTTCATCGATGCGTTTGCCCGATTGAATAACCGGGGCACGGGCCGCTTCGCCGATTTCCGGAACATGCACGTGACCGGCGCGGCTTCAGCCCAGGCGCACGGCAATCCTGGCTTCCTGTCCTGGCACCGCGCCTACCTGCTCGATCTGGAGCGCGAGCTGCAGGCCATCGACCCGAGCGTGGCCTTGCCCTACTGGCGTTTCGACAAGCCGGCCCCCTCGCTCTTCACACCCGAATTCCTCGGCGCATCCGATGCGCTGGGCACCGTGCAGTTCGGCCCGACCAATCCGCTGCAGTTCTGGTCCACCGATGGTGTGCAAGGCGTCAAACGCCGGCCGCTCTTCGATACGGCCACCGAGGGCGGCATCGATCTTTTGAGCGAGGCTCAAACCCTTGCGCTGGGGACCGATTTCATCGATTTCGAAACCCTCGAGGGCGACCCGCATGGATCGGCCCACGTCTCATTCGGTGGATCGATCTCGAGCATCGGAACAGCCGCGAAGGATCCGCTGTTCTTCCTGCTGCACGCCAACGTGGACCGGCTGTGGGCCAAGTGGCAGCGCAAGAACAACCGGTTCGATCCGGATGACGAGGCCTCTTACGACAATTCGCCCGGCCACCCGGTGGGACACAGGCTCGCCGACAGCATGTGGCCCTGGAACGGCGTGACGGGCGCCCCACGGCCGCTCGATGCGCCCGGCGGGGCGTTGGCGGGATCGCCGTGCACGACGTCGCCCGGGCCCCAGCCCCGCGTGATGGACTGCATCGACTATCAAGGCTCGGTCTCGCCCCAGGGCAGGCTGGGATTCGACTACGACGACGTGCGTTTCGCTTGAACAGGCCAGCCCAGGAGAACCGCCATGGCACCGTCATCCTCCAAGACCCCGCGCGGGCGCGGACCGACCGCTGACGCGGCCACGCTGGCTGCACATGCGGCCGTGCTGGCCGATGCGGGCAAGCCCGTCAAACAGCGCCTGGCCGCGCTGGCAGCGTTGGGTTGGGCCATCACGGACGAGCCGCAACGGCTGGCCGCCGTGCTCAAGCTGCTCACCGATCCGTCCGAGCCGATCCAGCTGCGGCTTGCCGCATTGGCGGTGCTCCAGTCGGCGACCTTCCATCCCGAGCGTTTCGAAAGAATAAGAGCCGACTATCTGAAGGCCTTGCGCAAGGTTTCATCTGACGACGATCTTGAACTGCGCCAGCGCGCCCTCGGCATGCTGGCGCGAGAACACGATCCCGCCACCCAGGAAAAGCTCATCGAAGGGCTCAGGGAGCCGGCCAAGGCGCTGGTGACGCCGGAGAAGGCGCTTCAGCTGCTTGGCTACGACTTGCATTCGGACGCCTATCCGATCGCCCGCGCCATCGCCGAGGCGCCGCCCAACGAAATGGCACGGCGGGAAGCCTTGCGGCTGTTGGCCGCCGATGGGGCCTCGGCACAGCTCTTCGAGAACATCCTGATGGACAAGGGCGAATCGTGCGAGATCCGGCAACTGTCCGCCTCGGCCTTGCACAACCTGGCGCCGGAGCGGCTTCAGGCCTGTGCGCGCCAGATCACCATGGATTCGTCCGAGCCGAGTGACATCCGCTCGGTGGGCGTGACGGCGCTCACGCACTTCGGGGACGACGACACCATGCGGCAAGACGAAGTGCTCAATGCGTACCTCAAGCAGCTGGGCGACGGTTCGGAGGGCGAGGATCCTGGCCTTCAGACCGCGGCCCGTCAATACGTCGCCAAACGGTTGGCCTGAGCTCTCCCCGGAGGCACGATGGCCATCGACCTCGTCGCACCGCCGTGGACCGAGCAAGACTTCGCCCGGGCGGTGGAGGCACTCGATCCTCACGATGCAGTCGACCGGGCCGAGCTGGTCAGCTTCCTGGACGAACGGCATGCCGTCCACCGACAGCGTGGGGCCGCGGCGGTAGGCCGAATGCGCGGTTGGACCTTGCTGGCCTTGGCGAAGGCCCCTCTCCGTGGCGATGAAGTGATGTTCGTGCTGGAGGAGTTGCAATCCGGCCGCACCGCTTATGAACTCGCATGTGCGGCGCGCGCGCTGCGCGGCGTCGCCAGCCCGACACCCGCCATGGCCGGTCTCGTGCTGCGGGCGGCCTCGAACCTCCGTGCCACGGATGATCATGTCGATTTGACCCGCTATGGCGGCCTTGCCGATGACGGTACCGATGCCCCCACGGCGATGGACGCGTTGATGGACACCCTGGCATGGCTGTGCACGACCGTGCCCGGCACGGCCGGCGTGCTGGCCTCTGCATTGCGATCGGATGATCCGCCGCTGTCGCCTGGCCAGCGCGACCGCGTGGAACGCTGCCTGGCGCACGGCCTGCCGGAGCCGCAGGACCATCCGCTTGCATGTTGCACCTCCGATGCCGACTGGAGCGGCCTGCGCCGCTCGTGCTCGGAAGCGTCCATCAGCACTGACGCCATCACCTTCGAAGACCAGGACGGCAACCCTGTGGGCTACGCCAACTTCTTTCGGGGCGGACCCACGGTGGTGGTGTTCTTCTACACCCGCTGCAACAATGCCGGCAAATGCTCGCTCTCCGTGAGCAAGCTTGCCCGCATTCAACGCCTGCTCGCCGACAAGGGCCTTGCCCAGGTCATCCAGACTGCTGCCATCACCTACGACCCGGACTACGACCTGGCCCCCCGGCTGCGCGGATACGCCGAAAGCCGCGGCATGTGCATGGACGCGCGAAACCGCGTGATGCGCACCACCGCGGGAGCCGACGAACTGCACGCTCATTTCCAACTGGGCGTGAACTTCATCGATTCCATCGTCAACCGGCACCGCATCGAGGCCTTCGTCGTCGATGCACGCGGCCGCATCTCGGCATCGTTCGTGCGGCTCCAATGGAATGAGGAAGACGTCGTGGCCGAAGCGGTCGCGGTAGTGGATCGTGCCGCTCAGGCCGATTCCCATGAGTCGGTCACCCACGAGCCGGACGGGAACACGTCGACGCCGACCAGGCGCTCGCGGCTTCAGGCGTGGCTGGCTCCGCCGATCTATCTGGGGATGGCGCTTCTGCCCAAGTGCCCGATCTGCGGCGCCACGTACCTCAGCCTGTCCGGCATCCTGGCGCTTCCACACCTGGACGGCATCTACTGGATGATGCCGGCACTGATGGTTCTGACGATCGTCAACCTGGCCGGCCTCGGCTGGCTCGCGCGCGCAACCAGGGACTGGCGCGGGCTGGCACTGGGATGGCTGGGCGCCACCGTGACGCTCGGCTGCGGCATCGCGCTCGAGCAGCCGGCAGGCCTCTATGGCGGAATCGCGATCTCGTTGATCGGGTGCCTGGCTGCAAGGCCGCGCCGTGGGCGACCTTGCACCGTGCGATGAACATGAGCGATCGCGGAGGGACGCCATCGAGTGGCCCGCACTCGCGCTGACCCACCGTGCTCAGCCCCTCTCAATCGATAATGATTCCCATTTTATAATCAGGCGATGCCGCCTGCTGAATCTCGCCTCGCCGTCCCCGCCCCCTCCAGCGACAGCAGCAGTTCCAAGGCGCATTTCCAGGCGGTCTATCAGGGTCTCGTGAGCTTCCTGACCCGTCGCGCCGGCAACGCCGATCAGCAACGGGGCGGACATCTGCGGCGATCGGCTGCCGGCGACGGCTTTACGGTGACAGCCGCACAAGGCAGCCCTCGGTCGTGGCGAGTTCGCGCCGGGCTTGTTCTCTTTCATCGCTGGGCGGGGTTGGTCCTCGCCGGATTCCTGCTCGTCGCAGGCCTGACGGGCAGCCTGCTGGCCTTCCATGATGAGCTGGAAGCCGCACTCAGCCCGTCGCTCTGGCGGGTCGTGCCCCCCGCCCCGCAGGCCGCGCCGCTCGACCCACTCACGTTGCGCACACGCGTCCAGGCCGCGTACCCCCACGCCCACGTGCGGATGGCACCGTTGCATGCGGAGGCGGGACGGGCCTTGGTGTATTCCCTCGAAGCACAACCGGACGCAGACCAAGTCTTCGTGAATCCCTATACGGGCGAGATCCTCGGTGACCGGCTGTGGGGGGACATCACGCAGGGCCACAAGAACCTGGTGCCTTTCATCTACCGGTTGCACTATTCGCTCGCGCTCGGAACGCGGGGCAGCTATGTGCTGGGTGTCTTGGCTCTGCTGTGGACGCTCGACTGTCTGGTCGGCGCCATCCTGACCTTCCCCCCGAGACCGGCCGGGCGAAGCAGCGGCTCAAGCAAAACATGGCCCGTCCGCTGGTGGGCTGCGTGGAAAATCCGCCGGGGCAGCAGCCGCTACAAGCTCAATGTCGACCTGCACCGGGCCGGTGGCCTGTGGACCTGGGCCATGCTGTTCACGATCGCCTGGAGCAGCGTCGCATTCAATCTTTCCGAGGTGTACTCACCTGTGATGAAGGCGGTCTTTGCGCATCAGGTGGAAGCGGAGTCTGGGCACGATCCTGCTCAGCCGAACCCCACGCCGGCGCTCGACTGGTATGCGGCGCGCGAAACCGGACGCCGGCTGATGAGCGCACAGGCGCAGGCGCACGGCATGGCGCTGTTTCAGGAAGAACTTCTCTTTCACGACCCGCAGCGCAACGTCTACCGCTACCTGGTCAAGAGCAACCGCGACATACGCGACCGCATCGGCTCGACAAGCATCACCTTCGACGCCGACACCGGCGTGCTCCAAGCCGCATGGCTGCCCACCGGCGCTGCCAGCGGGGACACGATCCGCACCTGGATCACGAGCCTGCACATGGCCGCGGTGTGGGGCCTGCCGATGAAGCTCTTCGTCTGCACGATGGGCCTTGTCGTGGGCATGCTGAGCATCACCGGCGTGGTGATCTGGGCGCGCAAGCGCGATGCACGGCGGGGACCGCGATCTCGCTCCTGAGCGCGCCCGGGCGTACCGCCCGCGCCCTCGCCTTCCTCGTCGATGTGGCGAGCCACCTGGGGCACCGATGCCTGCTGGGCGTGCCGAGGTGGCGGCCTATCTGGAGCCACCGTCAGAGGCCATCGCGAGGCCCGGCGCCCTGCGGTCAGCGTCCGCCGCAGCAGCTTGTCGAGGACGATGTGTGCTTCGCAGGGCCTGCCTGCATGCAGCCGCAGCCGGCTTGGCCCGCTGCCTTGCTTTGCTCATCGCGAGCACAGCATGCCGAAGCATCCGACTTGGCCGGTCCGCCGCAGCAAAGCCCGCCGATGTCGAGTTCGAGTTGCATCAGAACCGCTGACGCCGGGCATGCACCATTGAACTCGGCCGAGGCCTGCAACTGCGCGGGCGCAGCTGCCCTTGAAAGTTCCTGGAACCCGAACCGAGGAAAGTACCCTTGGGCCGTCGTCGTCAACAGATACAGACGCCTGATGCGTCGCTCTTTCGCGTTCGCCACGAGCGTTTCGATCAACCTCTTGCCGAGACCCTGGCCGCGCAGACGTTCCGCAACAGCCACCGATCGCGTCAACGCGATATCACCATAGACCTCCAACCCTGCCACGCCGATCAACAAGCCCTCCTGTTCGGCCACGATGATGGCTTCCAGGTGGTCCAGCGCACCAGCCGTCGGCAGCCCGCACGCTTGCAGCAATGCCGCAATGCCATCCCAATCCGCAGCCAAGGCTTGACGCAGCGATATTTCGTTCATCGGTTCACGCCTGAGGCAGTCGCGTCGCCCGATGCCTCGACCAGGTTGGGATGTCCGGCCGGATGCAGCCGGGGTTCGAACGCCTTGTGAAGGACGACGCCCAGCCCGGCGCCGATCAGTTGCGCAACCACGAAACCCGGTGCACTGATGGGCGCAATACCGGCGAAGCTGTCGCTGAACATGCGGCCGAAGGCTGCGGCCGGGTTGGCGAATGAAGTGGACGCGGTGAACCAGTAGGCTGCGCCAATGTAACTCGCCACCATCGCAGCGGCGCGACCCGCCGGTGCCCGCAGAATCACCAGCAACAGCCCGGCGGTGGCCACCGCCTCGGCAATCCATTGGCCCGTGCCGGTTCGCACCTTGGTCGACCACTGCAGGATGGGAAGTTCGAACATCGCGTGTGCCAGCCAGGCGCCCAGCATCGCACCCAGCAGCTGGGCCGCGATGTACGGTATCAGCGCAGCTTTGGGCAATTCGCCACGCCACGCCATCGCGGCACTGACTGCCGGGTTGAAGTGCGCACCGCTGATCGGTCCGAACACCTCGATGAGGATGTAAAGCCCTCCAACCGTGGCCAGCGTGTTGGCCAGCAGCGCGATGGCGACGTTGCCGCCGCTCAGGCGCTCGGCCATGATGCCTGAGCCGATCACCACGGCCAGCAGCAGCGCGGTGCCCAGTGCTTCGGCAGCGAGTTTGCGAGGTAAATCCATGTCATCAGCTCTTCGAGATCTCGACCAGTACGCTGGTGTCGGCTTCGTGCCTCGACTGCATCGACAGCGACGGCGTCAGTTCGATGCGCCGGCCGTGCAGCACGGCGCCACATGCCTCAGCAGCAGGAAGACGTCGGTTCGGCCGCCGTCACCGCGATGCCGATCGGTTTGCCTGGAGTCGCAGGTGGGCAGCAGGCAAAGGCCCGCGTCTGCGCCCCGGACTGTTCACTGAACACGGGAATGTTGTTCAGCGTGTGGAAGTGCTCCCATGCGATTCCCTGTGGGTCGGTGATCCAGTGCTTTTCGCTATGCGCGTAACAGCAACTGGTCGTGCCTTCGTCGAGCACGGCCATGTCGGCGGCTCGCGCACGGTCTTTCAGATCGGACAGTTCGTCGGCATCGTCTGTCTGGAAACCCAGGTGATCGACGCCAGGCTTGCCGCCTCGGGTCGAGATCGCGAAGTTGACGCGCGGATCGTCGAGCATCCACTTGGCGTAGTCGCCCTCCAGCCGGCTCGGCGCGGCGGCGAACAGCTTGGAATAGAAGGCCACGCTCTGCGCGAGGTCCTCGACGTGAACATGGACGTGAAAGCGTTTCATTTCGGGCCCCTTCATCAGCATTTGCAGGAGGTGGTGGTATCGGCAAGGCATGCCTCGCCCTGGCAGCAGTTTTCCGTGAGGTAGCAAAGCAGTGCGTTCATGTGCTCGAACGACGCCCGGTACACCAGGTTGCGGCTCTGGCGCTCCTGCGTCACGAGCCCTGCGTGCATCAGCTCTTTGAGGTGAAACGACAAGGTGGCCGCAGGGATGCCCGAACCTTCGGCCATCACGCCAGGCGTCATGCCTTGTGCGCCAGCGACCACGAGCGCACGGAAAATCTGCAGGCGGTGCGCATGGGCCAGCGCCGAGAGCGATTGGATGACATCCTTTTCTTCCATTATTTCATGGTAATGGAACTATCGAATACATGCAAGCGGCAACTCAGGGCGTGAGCTGTTGGCATGGACTCCAGCCAGGCGACAACTGGCATATCAGGCCGAGCACCCGTGTGCCCTGGGTCAGTCCTCTTTCGCCATCCATTCTGCAATCCGTTCGGCAAGCATCATGCAGCTGAGGTTTGGCGGGCCACTGGGTATCGAGGGCATGATGGAGGCATCGACGATGCGCAGCATCTCCGCACCGTGTACACGGGCATGTTCGTCCACCACCGCCATGGGGTTCGAGGCCAGGCCCATCCGGGCGGTGCCGACGGGGTGCCAGGCAGGCCCCAGCCGCCGGCGGATCTCCCGCCGGAGCAATGCGTCATCGTCGATGACGCCGCTGCTCCAC
>Ga0207679_10001394_pt1 | contig 15229 bp, 13 predicted proteins | sample KBSC73metaG_FD_184320 | JGI IMG/M metagenome (GOLD analysis project Ga0207679, IMG submission 184320) | Corn rhizosphere microbial communities from Kellogg Biological Station, Michigan, USA - KBS C7-3 metaG (SPAdes) (version 2) | ecosystem: Host-associated > Plants > Roots > Rhizosphere > Soil ... | reverse complement strand
GCGCAGTCACGGAAGCGGCAGAACAGTTCTATCGCCTCATGACGGAGCGGCGGTTCGAGCCCAACTCGCCGACGCTGATGAACGCCGGGCGGCCGTTAGGCCAGCTCTCCGCGTGTTTCGTGCTGCCAGTCGAAGACGCGCTCTCCAACGGGCGCAACGGCATCTACGACACGCTCAGGTCGATGGCGCTCATCCATCAGAGCGGCGGTGGAACCGGATTCTCATTCTCGCGGTTGCGCCCGAAAGGCTCGATGGTACGCTCGACCACGGGCGTGGCGAGCGGACCCGTGTCCTTCATGAAGCTGTACGACGCGTCTACCGACGCGGTGAAGCAGGGCGGCACACGGCGTGGCGCCAATATGGGCATCCTGCGCGTCGATCACCCGGACATCATGGAGTTCATCACCTGCAAGGAAGACCTCACGCAGGTCACGAACTTCAACATCTCCGTCGCCGTGACGACAAAGTTCATGGAGGCGGTGAAGGCCGGCACGAGCTACGATCTCGTCGACCCGACCACCAAGCAGGTCGTCGGGACGCTCGACGCGCAGATGGTGTGGGACAAGATGATCGACGGCGCGTGGCGCACGGGCGAGCCGGGTTGCTTCTTCATCGACGAGGCCAATCGCTACAACCCTGTTCCGCACCTCGGCGCCTACGAGGCGACGAACCCGTGCGGCGAGCAGCCCCTCCTCGCCTACGACGTCTGCAATTTGGGCTCGATCAATGTCGGGTATTACGTCGAGAACGGTGCGATGGATTGGGACGCGTTCGCGAGCGACATCGGGCTGTCGACGCACTTTCTCGACAACATCATCGACGTCAACAAGTACCCGCTGCCCGAGATCGACGCGCTGTCCAGGCGCATCCGCCGTATCGGCCTCGGCGTCATGGGCTTCGCCGACGCGCTCGTTAGGCTCGGGATCGCGTACGACTCGCCCGAGGGCGTGGAGTTCGGCCGGAAGGTGATGCAGTTCGTGGACGTCGAGTCCAAGAAGGAAAGCGAGCGACTCGCGAACGACCGCGGCGCGTTCCCCGAATGGGCGCGCTCCATCTGGGGCCCGGATGAGACGTGCGCACGTGACAGCGAAGGGAAGCGCATCCGCCCCATGCAGCTGCTCCGCAACTGTAACGTCACGACCGTTGCGCCCACGGGCACCATCTCGATCATCGCCGGCTGCTCGTCGGGTCTCGAGCCGCTCTTCGCTGTTGCGTTCATGCGCAACCAGGCGGGCGTGATGATGCCCGACGTGAACGAGGACTTCGTCGCGATCGCCAAGAAGGAGGGCTGGTACTCCGACGCACTCATGGAGCGCATCGCGCGCGAGGGGCGAGTCGACTTCCCCGACGTGCCCGTGCGCTGGCAGCGCGTGTTCGTCACCGCGAACGCGATCGCGCCCGAGTGGCACATGCGCATGCAGGCGGCCTTCCAGGAGCACTGCGACTCGGCGATCTCCAAGACGACGAACTTCGCGCACACGGCAACGGTGGCAGATGTTCGCGCGATCTACGAGCTCGCGTACGACCTCAAGTGCAAAGGTGTGACGGTCTATCGCGATGGTTCGCGCGACAATCAGGTGCTCTCCACTGGCGCGACCGACAAAGCGAAGTCCGAGCGCGATGGCGCTCCGGCCGACAAGCGCGAGCTCGCGGACCTCAAGGGCACGATGGCCGAGCTCGACGCAGAGGTCGAGCGCCTCAAGAAGGCACTCTACGACGCCGAAGCGGAGAATCTCCAGCGTCGCCAGAAGCGCTCGCGCCCCGACAAGCTGCGCGGCACGTCGATCCGCAAGGAGACCCCGTTAGGCACGATGTTCGTCCACGTCACCGAGGACGACCGCGGCCAGCCGTTCGAGGTCTTCATCAACCTCGGCAAGGCCGGCGGCTCGGCGATGGCCGATGCCGAAGCGATGGGTCGCCTGATCTCGCTCGCGCTGCGCTCGGGTATCCCGCTCATGGAGATCCACAAGCAGCTCCGCGGGATCTCCTCGGATCGCGCGGTCGGCCTTGGCCCGAACAAGGTCCTCTCGGTGCCCGACGCGATCGGTATCGCGCTCTACGACTGGTACCAGGAGAAACAGCTTGGCGTGCAGCAGGAGCTGCTGCGCGAGTCACGCGGCCCCGTGACGCCGTCGCGAGAGGAGGTCACGATCTCGCAGGTCACGCCGACGGGTCAGCAGGCGCAGCTCTCGTTCGACGCACGCGCGGAGTCGTTCATCGGCACGTGCCCCGATTGTGGCTCGCAGCTCGAGTACGCCGAGGGCTGCGTGAAGTGCCACGTGTGCGGGTTCAGCGAGTGTGGGTGATAATCGGGAATCGGGAATCGCGAATACGGAATCGGGAACAGTCGAACCCCCGCGATGTCACTCGCTCCACGCGAGGCATCCCGGGGGTTTTCGATTCCCGATTCCCGATTCCCGCCGACTCCTATCGCATGGCGACGATGGCCGCCGGCGCGGGCTGGTAAATGAAGTCGCGCACTTGCCCGTACACCGTGGCATCCTCGTGAAGCTGGCTGTGTTGCATGCACGCTGTCTGCGTATTCGTCACCGCGCCGTCGAGGATCGTACTCGCATACGGCTTGATCACCTCGTCGCACGGTGAATACCACGTTGCATAACGCGGCGTCCCCCACGTCTCGTCAGTCGCGTTGAGCGCGGCGAGGAACGACGAGTTCGGCCACATTTGCTGGCACGAGACCTGGAAGCAGAGCAGTGCCGTCTGTGTGCCGTGGTTCGCCCCACCAAGAGAGATCAGCGCTGCTACTTTCCCGTCGCCGCCCAAGTTTCGCACGTAGTACCGCGCCGAGAGAGTACCCATCGAATGTGTCACGATCGTGACCTGCGTGACTCCGCGTGCGTTAATGATCGAGTCGACCTTGCCCTTGATGATCCCCGCGGTCGTGGCATTCGACTTCGAGAAGTCATACGAGAAGGCTGAGAGCTCGGTGGTCTGCCACCCGTCGGTCTTGAAACGCCCGATCATCGTGTTCCACGTCGACGCGTTGGCGTTCCAACCATGCACGAACAGGATGATCGGGTGCGTCGGCGGCGGTGGCGGTGGGGGATGCCGCTTCGCGAGCGGATCCATCGGATCGGTGATCGAGCTACATGCGCCGAGCACAATAACGGAGAATCCGGCGAGTGAGCGCAGGGCAGATCGCATCGATGGTGCCTCACGTTCGAAAGAGTGGGAGCGGAGCGGGCCCCGATGATGCGACCACGACCAAGCGGCGGCAAGCCGCGGTCGGTGACCTGCATGACATCGACGCTGGAACGGTCGCCATTCCCGACCTGATGCCGGTCGGCTACCTTGTGGCGGAAGCTCCCGCCTGAAGCACGGGGACGTTGCAGGTTGTCGCCAACCGAGAAGCGGCCATGACCGAACCTCAAAGCGTTCGAACCGAGACGCCAGCGATGCCTCAGCCGGGCCTCGCTCCGCCGGCGGTCGACGGGAAGTACGTCTACTGCATCATTCGGCTCGACAAGCCGAAGGACTTTGGCAGTGTCGGCATCGGAGGGGGCCAACGCGTCTATACGGTCCATTACCGCGACCTCGCGGCGATCGTGAGTGACACGCCGCTGGTCATCTACGATCCCACTCGCGAGCATGTGCTCGCTCACGAGTTCGTGAACGAGACGGTCATGCGCGAGTTCACGGTGATCCCCATGTCGTTCGGTACCGTGTTCCGTTCCGAGGACGACGTGACTGAACTGCTGCGCTCGACGTATCAGGCGTTCAGCGACGTGCTCGACAAGATGCAGGACAAGATCGAGTTCGGCCTCAAGGTGCTGTGGGAGCGCGAACGGGTGATCGCGAACCTCGAGCGTGAGAACGACGAGATTCGCCGCCTGAAGGACGAGATCAGCCGCAACATCGCGTCGTCCACGTACTTCGCGCGAATGCAGCTGGGTCGGTTGGTGGAAGCGGCCCTCGAAGGCGTGCAGAGCCGATACGTCGCCGACATCCACGAGGCGCTCAAGCCCGTTGCGGTGGCGAGCCGCAGCAACAAGGTCATCGGTGACCGGATGATTCTGAACGCCGCCTTCCTCGTGGAGCGCACGCAGGAGCGCGCCTTCGACGACAAGGTGAAAGAGGTCAGCCGTCGCTACGAGGACTTGTTGACGTTCAAGTACACGGGACCGTGGCCGCCGTACAACTTCGTCAACATCAAGTTGAAGCTGGAAAAGGCGAACTAACGGGACTGGGGACTGGGGACTCGGCCGGGAAGCTTCTGCCGCCGAGCAAGACTCCTCGCCAGTGGTGACATCCCGGGCCGAGTCCCCAGTCCCTATGTCCCTAGTCCCCGGTCCAATGGGTCTCCTCAGCAAACTCCTATTCTTCCCGGTCACGGGCCCGGTCGCGGGCATTCGTTGGTCGTTAGGCAAGGTCCAGCGTGTGGTCGAGGAGGAGCTCGTCGATGACGCCCCCGTCAAGCAGGAGCTCATGGAGCTGCAGATGCTGCTCGAGCTCGGCGACATCGACGATGACGAGTACGCCCGACGCGAGGCGGTGCTGATGCAGCGGCTGCGTGACGTCCGCGAGTGGCGGGAGCGCCTCGGCATGGCCACGGCCGGCGGCCCCGTGCGCGTGGCGCGGGAGAGCGGCGACGAAGAATGAGCGGGATCGACGCGTTGCTCGCGTCGCTCCCGGGCTGGACGCTCGTTGGCGGCAAGGGAGGCGTCGGCAAAACGACCAGCGCGTCCGCGCTTGCCCTGTGCAGTGCGCGAGATGGCGTCCCGACACTCGTGCTCTCGACCGACCCCGCCGGCACCTTAGCCGACGCGCTCGGCGCACCATTGAGCGGTGACCCTCGGACCATTGCCGACGTCCCGTCGCTCGCCGCGTCGCAGCTGGATGCTGGCGCTGCGCGTAGCGATTTCATCTCGCGCTTCGGCGATATCGTCGCCGCGATCGTTGATCGCGGAACCTACCTCGATCGCGAAGACATCCGGGGACTCGTCGATTCGACGCTGCCGGGTATCGACGAAACAATGGCCGTGCTGACGCTCGCGGATCTTCCGGAGCGCGACGACTGGACGCGCGTTATCCTCGATACCGCCCCGACGGGTCATACGCTCCGGTTGCTGGGACTTCCGCAAACTTTCCTGGCGCTCATCGAGCTGCTCGACGCGATGCAGGGCAAGCACCGTTTCATGGTGTCGGCGCTCCTGCACCGCTATCGTCCCGACGCGGCCGATGCGTTCATCGACGACCTGCGACGGAAGGTCACACGACTTCGGGATCTGACGACGGACTCTGCGCGGGCGGGCGTCCTGCTCGTTACTCGACCGGAGCCACTCGTACTCAGCGAGACCGTCCGCTATGCCGCGACGCTCGCGGCAATGAACATGACGGTGACCGCCGTGCTGCTGAATGCGGTGGCTGCGGTGCGCGATCCGGAGACGGCGGCGGCCGTGGAAACCGTTAGGCGGGCGGTGCCGGACGCGACGCTGTTCACGGCCCGCGATTGCGGCACGCTCGAACCGGGGCGCCAAAGCCTCGAGCGCTGGAGCAGTAGCGTTAGGCACGTCGGGCGCGAGAAACGCTCGAGATCGGCCGCCTCTCGACCTGGCGATACAGGACACAGTCGCGCGATGCTCGCGGCGCTTCCCGCCGCGGCACCGGCGCTTGGATCACTGCCGCCCGTGGTCCTCGTCGGAGGGAAAGGCGGAGTGGGGAAGACAACGGTGTCGTGCGCCCTCGCGCTTGCGGGCGCCCGTCGCGAGCATCGAACGTTTCTCGTCTCGACGGATCCGGCACCGTCCGTCGCTGACGCACTCGCGCAGCCGATTGCGGACGCGGATGTCGAGGTGCAGGGCGGGTACGGGCTCGTCGCGCGTCAGATCGACGCGACCGCTGCATTCTCACGATGGCGAACCGAGTACGAGTCCCGCGTCGACTCCGCGTTCGATGCGTTGCTCGGTCCGGGCCTCGATGCGGCTCATGACCGCGCTATCGCGCGCCAGTTATTCGCGCTTGCCCCACCCGGCATCGATGAGCTTTACGCACTCATCTGGCTCGGTGACGCGCTTGCCGAAGGGGCGTACGAACGGATCGTGATTGATCCGGCGCCGACGGGCCACCTCATTCGCTTGCTCGAGATGCCGTCGTTGGCGCTTGACTGGTCGCACCGGCTCCTGCGGCTGATGCTCAAGTACCGGGAGCTCGCTGGCGGCGGAGAGCTCGCGGCGGATCTCGTGGCGTTCGCGCGTCGCACGCGCGCGGTGACCGCGCTCCTGCAGGACTCGGCGCGCGCGGGTGTGCTCGTCGTCGCGCTCGACGAGCCGGTGGTGCGGCTGGAGGCGTCTCGGATCATCGAGCGTGTCCGTTCGCTCGGGAATCATGTTCCCGCGCTCATCTGGAACAGGGTCCGCGAAGCGCCCGCACCTCTTCCTGTCGAGCCGACCGTCCCTCAGTTTGTTGCCGCCGCCGTGCCTTCACCGATCGGCCCCGCGCGGCTTCTGGAATGGCTCGACGACTGGAGAGCGCTGAGGGGCGATGGCTGACGATCTCTACTACGTGTACGCAGTCGTACCGCCGACGACTGCCATCGAGGTCGCGCCAGCGGGTATCGACGCTCACGCGGTGACGCTCGTAGTGAGCGGCGATGTCGCGGCGCTCGCCTCCCGTGTCGATGCGGCGCTGTACGGCGAAGGACTCGACGAGCGTGTCGCCGACGTGGCGTGGATCGCGCCGCGTGCGAGGGCGCACGATGCGGTGCTGACGTGGGCGGGTGACGTCGGTGCGGTCGTGCCGCTGCCGATTCTCTCGCTGTTCCGGTCGGAACAGGCCGTTCGCGCGATGCTGATAGCGCGGCGCGATGAGCTGGTCGCACTGCTTACGTACGTCTCTCGCGGTCGCGAATACGGCGTTCGCATTTTCCGTCTGGACGATGAGCTGCGACGCTCACTGGGGTCGTTCAGCACGCGAGTCGCCGCGCTGGAAGCCGAGGTGGCCGGCGCGAGATCTCCTGGACAGGGATACTTGCTCGGCCGAAAGCTGGACCAGGCGAGGAAGGATGAACTGCGCACCGTCGCCGCGGAGATCGCGACAGTCGCGTACAACGAGCTCGCGGCGAGATCGATCGCGTCGACCCAGGACGCGCTGCCGAAGGCGTCGGCGGAGCAAAGCGGCGCGGCGGTGCTCAACGCGTCATTCCTCGTCGCGCACGATCGCGTCGACGAATTTCGCGCGGCGGTGACCGAGCTCGTTCGCGCTCATGAGCGTCGCGGCTTTCGCGTCGAGTTCACCGGCCCATGGCCGCCGTACCACTTCACTCGGGAGACGATGAATGTCCGGTGAGGTCTTCGACCACGCGCCGCTCGAGCTATCGGATCTCATCAATCGCGTGCTGGACAAGGGCGCGGTGATCGCGGGCAGTGTGACCATCTCGGTTGGCGACATCGACCTCATCCAGCTCGACCTCACCGTGGTGCTCACCGCGATCGAGACCGTACGGAGCGCCGAACGCGGTCGGCGTGAATTACAGGGGGACGTGAATGCCGACGTACGTGTACTGCCTGCGGACTGATCGTGCAGACCCACCCGAGGGGTTGACCGGCGTGGACGGCGCGATGGTGCGCGCAGTTCACACGGTGGGACTCTCGGCTTGGGTGAGCGATGTTGCCGACGGGGTCACGGCCACGGTGGGTGGTGTGACGGCACACGACGCAGTGTGTGCTACGGCGCTGGCCGGCGGCGAGACGCCTCTTCCCATTCGCTTTGGACAGACCTTCCCTGACGACGCGGCGGTGGTGTCCGAGCTCTCGGCCCGCGAGTCGGTGTTGCGCCCGCGCCTTGCGCGGATCGCGGGTTGCGTCGAGCTGCGCCTCGTTATGGCACGCGACTCCGTCCCGGCAAGCGAGGAGGATCCGATTGAGGGCACGCGCACGCGGGACGCGGCGTCAGTGGGAGGCGATATGTCTCCCGAGGCGGATGGTCCAGGGACCGCCTTTCTCAAACGCCTCGCGCGTCGCAGCCGCGCGGACCTCGCTCGGACGGTCGAGTGCGAAGAGGTTCGTGACGCCGTGCGTTCTGCGGCCACGTCCCTGATCGTCGGGCAGCAGCCTTGCGAGTCCGCGCGCGGGATATCGTTCTTTCCGGTCCTGGTGCGACGCGCCGAGGTCGACGCCTTTCGCTCGGCGGTTGCGGAACTGTTGCGAATCAAAGCAATCCGTCTATCCGTGCTTGGTCCGTTCGCGCCATATTCGTTCGCTGGCGATGCCTGAGGATCGTGTGCCGAGTATCGATGCGGACGATTCGATGCGAGAGGAGCTCGCGACGCAGCTGTCGGCGATTGCTCGCGCGTTACCGGATCGTATCAATGCGGACCCGGAGCGCGTCGAGCAGGGACTGGCGCGGCTTGTCTTGACCCTGATCGAGGTGGTGCGTAAGGTCTTGGAGCATCAAGCAGTCCGGCGCATGGACGGCGGTGGACTCAGTGCGGAAGAAGTCGAGCGACTGGGCCTCGCGCTCCTGAAGCTCGATGAGCGTATGCAGGAGATGAAGGGAGCCTTCGGGCTCACGGACGAGGATCTACAGATCGACTTGGGCCCGTTAGGGGGTGTGCGGTAGCAGACGTCTTCGCCCGCTCGCTTGCCTCACGTCAATCCCTTACGCTAACCACGGCCGCGCGCTCGCCGTCGGAGTGTTCCTGCTTGGCGGATCTCGTTACGCCATCACGCGGTCATGGTCTGGTCGAGATTCTCGACCGCGTGTTGGACAAAGGGCTGGTGATTGCCGGCGACATCAAGATCAATCTCGCCAATGTCGAGCTGCTCACGATCCAGGTGCGGCTGCTCGTGTGTTCGATCGACAAGGCCGAGCAGATCGGATTGAACTGGTGGCGACACGACCCGCGGCTGACCGCGGTCCCGTCGAGCCCGCTTCTTGCGAGTGACATCGAGCGACGCCTGGAGCGCATCGAACGCGGGCTCGAGCGACTCTCGTCAGAGTCGGAGCGTGCGCCACGTCGCAAGAAGTAAGACCCTCTTACCTGCGGAGTAGGCTGAAATGGCCGTAGAACGCTCCCCCAGCGGGAGTTCCCTCATCGACGTGCTCGATCGCGTGCTCGATAAAGGCATCGTGATCGATGCGTGGGTGCGGGTCTCGCTTGTTGGGATCGACCTCGTGACGGTCGAAGCGCGCATTGTCGTGGCGTCGATCGACACGTATCTCAAGTACTCCGAGGCGGTGGGAATCACCGCGCCGGTCTCACGCCCGCGTGAGCTGGTCGCTGATACGGAGTCGGAACTCGAGCGCGTCATGCGGGAGAACGCGGAGCTACGTCGTCGGCTTGAGCAGGGCGGAGCATGACCTGACCGACGGCGGACGTCCGTCGGCAGGCGCAGCCACTGACCTCGACGAGCTGCTCGCCACGCTCGCCGAGGCGCCGGACTTGGCTTCCTCGGCAGCGTTACTGCTGTCGCGCCTCGGCGAGCTGACCGGGTCTAGCCGCGGCTTCGTCCGTCTCCTCGATCCAACGCTGGAGACCCTGGGCATCGTCGCGATGGTTGGCCTGGAGAGCGACGATGTCACGGGAGCGCTGTCGGTCAACGACCTGTCGCACCCGGTTGTCGTGGCCACGCTCTCGCTGCATCCCGTGCGCTGCGAACGTGGCGCGATCGGAGACTCGCGCCTCCCGTTCCGCGACTGGATCGCGCTCCCGCTGCCCCGTGGGGACGACCGGGCGGGACCGCCGACCATTCCGGTGTCGCGCGCCGCCGACCTCCTCGCGCCCGCGGGACTCCGGCCAACCGAGCGGCCCGTTAGGCAGCAGGAGTGGTTCGGGCACGCGCCGGCCGGCGTCGTCGTGCTCGAGGGCGACCCGGGCGCCGAGGCCGCCGCGGCGCTTGCCCGCTTGGCGATGTTCGCCGGCCCCATCCTGTGGCGCATGGGCATGGCCGCGGCCGTGCGCCAGGCGGCAGACCGGGCGGCGAAGGAGCGCGATCGCCTAACGAGCATCATCGACTCGCTGCCGGACCCGATCGTCATCACGAACGCGGCGAACGACATCATCGTGCAGAACGCGCGGGCGGAGCGTCTGCTCAACACGCGCGACTCGGACTCCGAGGGGCGCCGTCGCGCCGTAGAGGTGAACAACCTGCTGTTCACCTCCTACCTCGCGCGCGCCGTGATGACCGGGGGGCTTCAGAGCGGGCCGCGCGAGCTCAACCTCGTAGACCCGGGCGAGGGCACCGACCTCCTGTTCGAAGTGCTCGCGCATCCGCTGAGCGGCGAGGCCGAAGGGGCAGGTGCTGTCCTGTCAGTGCTTCGAGATGTCACCGACCTGCGTCGCGCGGGGCACGAGCTCGAGCGCCAGATGCAGCGCGTCCGCCTGGCGGAGTTCGAGGCGACGCGCGAGCGCGACCGCCTGAACCTCATCCTGGAAAACGTCGCCGACCCCATCCTCGTGACCGACGACCAGTCGAACATCATCATGATGAACGACGAGGCCGAACGGCTGTTTCAGGTTCGCGAGGGCGGCCGGCGAAACTACGGCGCCATCCAGGCCATCCGCGGCAACGACACGAAATTCACGTCGTTCATTTCGGAGTTCACGTTAGGCACCGCCATCTCGCGCCGGGCACGGATGGCGCTGGCCGACCCACAGAGCGGGCGGGAGCTCCCCGTCGAGGTCGTGTCGGGCAAGATCATCAACGAGCACGGCGAGCCGAGCGTCATCGTGTCCGTCGTGCACGACCTCACGAAGCAGGTGGAGAACGAGCGCCTGTACGAAGAGCTCAAGAAGTTCTCGGCGCAGCTCGAAGAGCGCATCCGCGCCGCGACCAGCGACCTCGAGGCGCAGAATCTCAAGCTGCAGTGGCAGTCGCAGGAGCTCGCGCGCGCCAACCGGCTCAAGTCGGAGTTTCTCGCGAGTATGTCGCACGAGCTGCGCACTCCGTTGAATGCGGTGCTCGGGCACACGTCGCTGCTCCTCGACCGTCTCTTCGGCGAGGTGACCGTGCAGCAGATCGACAGTCTCGAGCGCATTCGCGCGGCCGGGCAACATCTGCAGGCACTCATCGACGACATCCTCGACCTCGCCAAGATCGAAGCCGGCAAGATGCCGTTGCACCTCGAAGACATTGCGCTCCGCGAAGTCGTCATCGAGGTCGCGCAGCAGCTAGAGCCGATGGTGCGAAAGAAGGGCCTGGACGTGACGTACCGCGTTGGAGAAGATGGCATGCGCGTGTACACCGACCGCACAAAGCTCAAGCAGATCCTGCTCAACCTGCTCTCGAACGCCGTGAAGTTCACCCACGTGGGATGGGTGCGCCTCGACGCGACACGGAGCGACGAGTTCGTGCGAATCGCGGTGAGCGACAGCGGCATCGGCATCAAGAGCGAGCATCTGGACGCGATCTGGGAGGATTTCCGGCAGATCGATCAATCCCGCACGCGCGAGTTCGGCGGCACAGGCCTCGGCCTGAGCATCACGCGGAAGCTGCTGGAACGACTCGGCGGCAGCGTGCAGGTCGAGAGCAGGTACGGCGAAGGCACGACCTTCACCGTGTGGCTTCCAGTGCGCTTCGCCCCCGTCGGAGAATCGGGCTTCGCCGAGCCGCACACTGTGAAGTTGGCGACTGGAGACTAGTCTCCGGACTCCGCTTCCAAGGCGGCGCGAAGCTCGGAAGCGAGTGTGAGCGGATCGAACGGCTTCGTGAGGCAGGCCGTGGCCCCGAGCGCTATCGCGCGGCGCATCTCGTCCTGCTGAGTCTTCGCCGTCAGGAAGACCACGGGAATCGCGGCCGTCGTCGGGTCGTCCTTGAGCCGCCGGCACGTCTCGTATCCGTCGAGGCCCGGCATCATCCCGTCGAGGACGAAGGCGTCATAACGAGTTTGTGATGCACGTGCCAGTAATTCAGCGCCTGACGACACGATCTCGACGTCGAGCCCAGGATCGATCGAGAGCGCCAGCTCGAGGATCGTTCTGAGATCCGGCTCGTCATCGGCGCAGAGGAGTTTCATCGTCCTGACGGTCTCAAACGAGGGCATAGGGTCGCGTGACCAGCATCAGTTCTCGGACGTCTCTATCGCGTACGACGTCACCGCGCCTTCGGCCCGGCCTCTCGCCGAGCACCCGCCACAGGCGCGCGCGCGGGACTTCCGTTTCCCTGACCGATTGATGGCGAGCGCCCCAACCGTCGCGCGGGCGAGCGATGCGCTGCGGACGTTACGCGAGCGTTTTCGCGAGACCAGCGCCGGCACAATCGCGTTGCTCGAGGATCTGGCTCGGCAGCTGGCTACCGACCCGTCCGCGCCGGAAACCGTCGCGGCGCTGCGCCGGGAGCTCCACCGCGTGCACGGCACCGCGGGCAGCTACGGCTTCGCCGAGGCGAGTCGTCTCGCGGCGAAGCTTGAGCAGCGCGCCGACGCCTGGGAGCAGGACCCGGAGCTCGAGCGGTCGCAGCGAGCGACGATCATCGGCCATTTCGTGAGCGCATTGCGGCTCGCGATGTCTGCGGAAGCCGCGCTCGGGCACGCGCCGGTGGCCAGGCGGCGGATGATGCTCGTTGATGTCGCGCCGCCCTTTGCGCGGCGCCTGCGGTCGGAGGCGGCGCTGCGCGGGTATCAGCTCTCGTCCGCCCGGGCGAGCGATCTCACGCCTACGACGCTCCGGGAGCTTGCTCCGCACGTCGTGGTGGTTGCCGCGGAGCAGCTGGCGGACCTGCGTGAGCTGACCGCCTCATCGACCGCCGGCGTGATTGCGCTGGGCAACGGTGCGACGGCCGCACAGATCGACGCCGCCGCTTCCGGCGTGGCGACCGTCGACGAGGCGGACGAGCTCGGGTCCCTGTTCGACATCGCCGACCGGTTGTCGCTCGGAAGCTCTACGACCGGCGCGACCATTCTCGTCCTCGACGACGACCCGTCCATCCTGACGATCGTCCAGTTCCTGCTCGAGAGCGAGGGGGTGCGCATCATGACGTGCGACACGCCTAACGAGCTACACCAGCAGCTCGCTGCGACGGCGCCGTCGCTCCTCGTCATGGACATCCGCATGGGCGCGGTTTCCGGCATCGAGCTCGCGCGAGAGCTCCGCACGCTGCCGGCCTACCGGGACCTCCCGATCGTCCTCATCTCCGCGGATACCGAGGAGCGCACGCAGGAGCAGGCGCGACGCGCCGGCGTCGACGACTTCATCGCGAAACCGATCGCTGCTCCGGAGCTCCGTGCCTGCATCGCCCGACACCTCGAGCGCCAGCGTATCGTGCGCTTGAGCGAAGGGCGCCACCCGGGCACCGGGCTCGCGCTGCCGCCACGGACCGCGACTGACGTCGCACAGTTCGTCGGCACCGCGGCGGCCGCGAACAAGACCCTTGCCCTGGTCGTCGTGCGTCCCGATGGTGACGACCTCTCGGGTGATGCCGCGATGGGATGGCTCCGGGAGACGCAGCGCATCTCCAACGCCGTTGCAGGCTCGGCGAGCGTCGTCGGCTATCACGAGGGGGTCTCGCTCATGGCTGTCATCGAGTGCGATGGCGAGATTGCCGAGTCGTTGTTCGAGGCGTTGGTGTTCGGTCGCGTGGAGGGTGCTCCCGCCTGGCGATGCGGTATCGCGGACACCACGGAGGTCCCGGCGGAGGTAGGTGCGTTGCGCCGCGCCGCCGACGAGGCTATCGAGGTCGCGCGCCAGGAGCGCGCGGTGTTCGTTAGGCGGTGGCGCCGACAGGAGGCAGGCCTCGCGCCGGACATCATCCTGATCGAGGACGACGCGGCGCTGTCGGACATGGTGCAATACGTGCTGCGTTCTGCTGGTCTCACCTTCCGGGCCTATGCGAACGGCGAGGCGGCACTGGAGGCCCTGATCTCGTTCCAGACTGACGAGCGTCGCCCGTTGGTGCTTCTGGACGTGGACCTCCCGGGCCTCGACGGCCATTCTGTGCACGAACGGCTCCGGGCCGAACGACCGGGCGTGTACGCGGTCGTGTTCATCACGGGCCACATTGGCGAAGGAGACCAGGTGCGCGCCCTGAGGGCCGGCGCGCTCGACTACGTCCCGAAGCCCGTCAGCTTCCGCACGCTCGCCGGAAAGATCCCGCTCTGGCGAGAGCGCGCCGCGGCACATTGACCCGGCTACCGTCTAACGCAGCACAACGCAGTTAGGCGGGGATCGCGATTGCGCGCCGCGGACGGCGCACGGCCAGCACGGCCTTCAGTCGAAGCACGAGATCCTGCTCCCGGTCCCTCGCTTTCACGAACGCGTGTGATGGCGCGAGCGTGATGCCGTCCAGCTCCTTGTCTGAGAACTCGCGCGCGGAGAACACGAGCACCGGGACGTCCGCGTACACCGGGAGCTCCCGAAGCCGGAAGACAAGATCGATGCCTCGAGAGCCGGGGGACGACGGGTCGATGACGATTGCGTCGTACGGCGCACTCGTTAGGGCACGCCACGCTTCCTCCGGCGACCCCACCGCCGTGACGGCGCCCACGGTCTCGCAGAGTGACCGGAGGATGCTCAGCATGTCGCGGTCATCGTCCACGAGTAGCAAACGGTGGTCGGCGGCGTTGGCGGGCGTCTCGGATGCGCTCGGGGCGGTGTACGGCAGCTCCGTGATGAATGTCGTCCCATGCCCGGGTGCGCTGTCGAAGCGAATGGAGCCGCCGTGCCGCTCCACGATGGCGCGCACGATGGCGAGTCCGAGGCCGGCGCCGCCTGACGCGCCCGCGGGATCCGCCTGCTGGAACTTCCCGAAAATCCGCTTTCGGAATTCGAGGGGAATTCCCGGCCCGCGATCGGACACGAACACCACGGCGCTCGTCGGCGTCGTGCGCAAGGTGACGGTCACCGATTCACCGCGCGGTGAAAATCGCACCGCGTTCGAGATCAGGTTCGTGAACACCTGCACGAGTCGATCGGGGTCTCCGGTGACGACGGCGCTCTCGTCCGCTTCGATCACGAGCGAGACGTGGGTCTCCATCGTGACGGTTCGCAGGGATTCCACCGTGCTCCGCAGAATCTCCGCGAGCTCACAGGGCTCGCGCCGGACCGACAGGTGACCCGACTCGATCCTCTCGACATCGAGGATGTCGTTGATGAGGCGAATGAGGCGCTCCGTGTTCTGGAGGCCAATCTGCAGCAGATCGCGGGTCTTCGACGCAACCACGCCGGTCGTCCCAGCGAGCACGAGACCGAGTGCGCCGCGGATCGCCGTGAGCGGCGTGCGAAGCTCGTGACTTACCGTGGAGACGAATTCCGTCTTCAGCCGTTCGACTTCCTTGA
>Ga0207679_10001392_pt1 | contig 15241 bp, 21 predicted proteins | sample KBSC73metaG_FD_184320 | JGI IMG/M metagenome (GOLD analysis project Ga0207679, IMG submission 184320) | Corn rhizosphere microbial communities from Kellogg Biological Station, Michigan, USA - KBS C7-3 metaG (SPAdes) (version 2) | ecosystem: Host-associated > Plants > Roots > Rhizosphere > Soil ... | reverse complement strand
GATCCCCCCTCATCGAGGGGACCGGCTATCAATGCTTATCGAGTGTCGACCGGAACTCATAATCTTGGATCTATATGTAAGCGATCCAAGTGGAGCTGAGGGGGTGAAAGAACTCCGCGATCATGGCTATCGCGGGACCATCATCGTCTTATCGGGGTCATCCATGATGCCGGTGCTCAAAGAGGCTTATGCGAGCGGAATCACCAGAGTCATCCAGATACCAGCGCGGGTAAATGGTCGCTATCTGCTCGGAGAATTACAAGCCGCGGTGAGGAGCTGCATGCAGGAGATACATGTCGAGCAGCATAAAGATGCGTTAGTTGCCCGTCGAGCATATGAGCTGTATGAAGCCCGGGGCCGTCACGAAGGTGGTGAGGTTCAGGATTGGCTGCAGGCGGAGCAAGAGATCCGTGCAATAGCCGATATCATCTAAACTAATCCGACATCATTATTGCGGGTCAAGCCACGGGGGGACACACCGGCGCCTTCCATATTTTAAACCGCGGATTTCACACTCCTAGCCTTAGATGACTAGGGATGTTCTAGCTCCCGCACCGGATGTGCCGAACATCTAGGGAAAATTCTTCTGGCCGAACAGACCTATTCTCGGGATTTGCCGAGGAATTCCATTGGTTCACGGGCCGCGGTAGGATGAAGTATGGAATACACATTGAGTTTGCCAGTACAAGAGCTCATACGCGCATCAGAACGGGTCATTACATTCGCGACCAACCATAAGGGGCTAACGCAAAAGGACTTCGAGGCGGTTTTGCTTTGCGCGCCCATGAACTCCTACATCAAATCAAAGCGAGCCGAGCTTTGGACCGGCCCCAGCGCGATACACGAAAGAGCCGGGCTGCTTGATCCGCTCCCTAACCGAGCATTCATCAGAGCGCGCTCCTTCCTGCTATGTGCTAGTTGACGGTGAGAAAGTCGTTTGCGAATTGTTTTATTAAGGGCTCAACCACCTCGGTCACTCGACCTGTTATTTGCTCGCCGATGATTGCCACCTGTACTCGCTTCCAAGTACGCGCAGACATCCGTTGCTCCGGTCTGTTCATCAAGGACACTGCCTGGTAAAGTTCAACTTCAATGGTTAAACAATAGGTTTCCGTATTGCTGTGTTTGAGTGGGTTCACCTTCACATAAAGAAACGGTGCAGAAGAGGTCTCAAGTCGTTCCGCTTCACTGAGAAGTCTTACTCCATTAGACTGAAGAACCAGTTCGACGCCTGTGCGAATCGTATCACGTGAAAAGCCAGCAGCCTCTTCTTCTGGCAAAAATGTGTCTACGATAACCTCTACCCCAGGGAGCCTGCGTAGTGATTCGCGGTCCTCAACCCGGGCGGCGCTGGTGTCGAGGTGACTCAGAACAATCAAGGTCACTATCAGGACAGATCGCATGACAAATGCTTTTAGGCGAACGGTCTTCACGCAAGCTCCATTGGTCCCGCGGGTCGGCTTTTCAATTGTCCAAATCATTTTTGTCCTTGGGGTTGGGCGGTCAATTATGAAAATGTTGTAGGTCGGTATCCTGATGGGGTTTAGGATAAGTCCTTCGGATCGTTGGTGAGGCTATGGCCGAAATAATTGAGCATTTCGCTGGCATAGATCGGTGCCAGCGCACATTGCACACCTTGTTCGCTCTAGAATTGATTGAGCTCGGTAAGTTCGAGTGGCGCCGTCGGAATGACCATGAATGGGAAGTTGGTCGATGGCCTGGGTTGGAGCTCACGTTGTTAGCCCAGCCGGAATGGCGATCCGAACGAGCTCCATTTGCCATCTGTCCCTTTCCTGGAAGTGATGGGGGGGTTCCCTTCATTCTTCTTATCGTTTTCCAACACCACACGGACATCTCAGAGTCCACTATTGGCGATACTTCTGTATCGGTCTCCACCGTAACAATGGTTGAGCTACAGCGCGATGTCAGAATGTGCGCACATCAGATTTTCGACACTGCCGTATGGCTTCAACTGCCGCATCTTGAAGCAAGACGCATGAGAGTCAACAGGAGAATCTTGCCAAACCTTCCGTGCATGAAATCATTGAGCGAAATCCAGTCCCGTTTCACCGCTCCAACCGCCGACATTCAGATGGGTGGACATCCATCCCCAATACACTTTTAATCTCCCCTCGGTTCGAGTTGGGCTATGAGCCCCGAGTTGTTCCCGTATGGCGCTGTCACTCCTGCGACTGCACGATAAGGTCTTTCTCGGCGAAGACAGAGCGGGCATCCTTTGTGCTAGGGGAGATCAGTTTGGGAGGATTCTTATGAAGCTCATAATTCTGGCTTTGATCACGGTGCTTTTGACTGGCTGCACGACGCAGCGCATCACGTGCTGGAGCGAATCGACCGGGCATATCAACTATATGGGCGACTTCGACATGGAGACTAACACCACTTATATCGTGGATGTGGCGGATGGCGTCCGAGATTTCTATCAGAAGAAAAACTGCCAGCTGTTGACGGGCGTGTGACTGCAGGCTGCGTCACACATCCATACACTTGTTGGGGCAAGCGGAATCGAGGGCAATATCTCAGTTTCCTGAAGGATCGGAAGGGGGATTAAGCAGCGCGGCCTGACGGTGGGCCTCCAACATATCGTCTAACAAACGCAGCGCGTCACTCAACACATCGCTCGCGCAGCTCAGCGTCACGTGAAACTGCATCATGGCCTCATCCAGGCGTCCTTCATCATGCAAGACCTGAAACTTGCGGTGATGGTCGTCGAGAATGGCATGCTTCGCGTCCAACAACAGGCAATCCACGGAAGTCATACCGCCTCCTTGCCTTGAATGAATCGACACTCTAGCAGACCGGCAGGCAACGCACAATCATACGAAAGTACATTCATGTGATAGTTCATCTCCGTTTCACAACCGTGTATAATCATTGCATGTTATTGAACACATCAAAAATTGCTAGCTGGCTCATGCGGAAGTGGGACAAGGTTTGCTTGACGGCACTGACCGGACAGTTTATGGTTCCTGCCACGAGCCTCAAGGGGAGGAATGTATGCGCGCCTTGCTAGTACTCGCGATCGCCGGACTGACCTTATCGGCCTGCTCATCCGCCGAGTGGGTGCATCCCAACAAACCCTCCTCCGAATACATCACCGACTACAACAAGTGCCAGAACCTCGCCGTCCGCGACCCCAAGCTCCAACAGGGCAGCCAACTGATGGTGCTCAATGCCACGGAGCGCTGTGTGCAAAGGGAAGGCTGGCGTTTAGTGGACCAACAGTAAGCGTGCCAGTTAACCCGACCGCCACACGCTCGTCCTGAGCGGAGTCAATCCCCAGCTTAGAAGTGATAGGCGATTCCGAAGACGGTGCCAAAGGAGGTGTATTGCCACGGTATGTTTAGCCCCGTAATGAGGTTCACCCCCGGCACCACCTGGCGTCCCTAAAGCTGTCGGCTGGCTCGGGATGCAACTGATCTGAGTCGGGGGTATAGAGGATGTTCTGGTCAAATGAGGCTGTCTGAGCCTTGCTATGGAGGAGACCGCTGCCTACCGGAGATGTGAGGTCCACGGGGGAAACGGCAGGCCGCTAGAGTTCGTCGACTGCGACGGGCTTCAAGAAGTCGCGAACGGAAACGACGCCGACAAGCGCACCAGATTGTGTGACCCCCAAGTGGCGTGTCCTATGTTTATTCATAAGATCAGCAGCCTCGGTGAGGGGGCGGTTCGCCTCGATACCGACGACCGGACTGCTCATAATATCCTCGACGGGAAGAAAGAACGGGACTTTCTCGGCGCCGACGAATTTCTTGACCACATCTGACTCAGTGACAATTCCGACAATACGGCCTTGCTGAGACACCAACACACTTCCGATGTTGTAGGACCGCATAAGCTTTGCCGCCTCCACGACGGAAGTGCCGGCATCGACCGATACAAGATCCTTTCTCATTAACTGCTCGACCTTTACCATGGATGATGTCCTCCGTTTAATATTTTTGACATGCGTAAGCGTATGCCCTGCACGTTGCACCTACGTTAGAGCGTTGTTACCGCCTTGTTAAAAAACTCGAAGCTAGGGGTGAATCGAAGATCTAGGGTCATTCCCCAAAACTTCTCTCATTGGTCCTGGTCCAGAGGCGGGCAGAAGGAGTGATATCGGGACTCTCGTCGTGGGATTAATCTGATGAGGGCCCTGGCTTTAGTTCCCCCTCCGCAACTGTTCTAGATAGGTCGCAGTCTCACCATCCTTCAATCGCAACTCTCGAAAAGCCTGGATGTTGGTAATCTGGATTTCTAAGAGATGTAACTGAGATCTGAGTAGCTGCAAGTCAAAGTCGGAAAAGCTGTCACTATCTGCGTGCAACAGATGAAATAGCTCTTTGCCAAGATGGAGAAAGCCGTCAGCTGCTCGTCGTGAATCCATAATAGCCCTTGAAAATACTGTGGTCTCCTGCCTAAGAGCACTGGGGAAACCCCTAACATACGTGGAATGAGTCTCCAAGCGGGACCGTCCTACCTACGAAGTTTTTTGCCGTGTTGATTGGCCTCTAAGGGTTTCTTGCACTGTATTCGCACGTGATACTCGCGCTCCAATTCTTCTTGCGCACGCACATCAGCTCTCGCCGCTGCCTTGAATAGTATCCGCCGATGTTCCGCTTCTTTTTCAAGCTGGGAACTCACTAGCATAAGACACCTCCGGCCGTAGAGGCGCCAACTCTGCGCCTGTAGTGTCACCATGACATTGCGAGTGTGTTACGGAAGTAATCTTTTTACGCCTTCCTCCTTCGGTGTCGACAGCTTTCAGATTATTGACCAGGGTGAGACAATGCGGGCCGCTGAACCCTGCCGGGGAGAGACGCTCGACGCATCTCCCAGTGTATTGCATCGAATGGAGGCTGATATGAAGCGCCTGGTGACCAGCCTGCTCGTGCTCATGAGTCTTCTTGAAGGATGCTCGACGGTCTCGGAGAAGCGTGGAGTTGCGGCATCGGGCAGTACCCACTACGAACGACGCTGTGGTCCGCCCCTGCCACTCGATCCGCTTGACGGCGGCGCAGCACAGCAGCTAACGGCCGAGCGGGTCGCATTCTTGAAACATCAGTTTTCTTCTACAGCCTTCGACACGGCGAGCGCACTTGGCGTGCTTCCGTTTCTTGATCGCCTTGTGTCTCTTGAGGACGAGGTCGGGCCGCGCGGAGAGGGCCCGGCACTGACCTATGTGCGCGAGCGCCGTCATGTCACCGACCGAATCACGTTAGGCATTCTCGATGTCTCGAGCGCTGCTGTCGAAGCTGACTGTGAACAACGCCGCGCGGCCTTGTTGGCTGAACACTTGCAAAAGACGCTCGATGAGCGCGAGCGGACCTATACGGTGCTTGGCCTGCTCGGCAGCGGCGTCTTCACGATCATAAGCGGAGGCATTGGCATCGGCGCAAACAGCATCGGTGTATTCAACACGGCAAATATCGCTACGGTCATTGGTGGAGCAAGCGAGCTGATTTTTGGAACAGCCGCATTGGCCGACACGACCGCAAAAGGGGAGCTGCGTCACGAACGCAATCTCTTGAGGGATATCTGGACTGGCGAAAACAGCACCTTTGCCCCGGCCGTCTGGTCGTTTCTTAACCGGCCCCTGCTCGAAGAGCCGGCTCAGCGGACCTTCCGGGAGAACCTCATCTCGCAATGGCACGAGGAAGGTCGGCTCGGCCCAGCCGGATCGGACACCGAGCAGCATCGCATCGACCTGTTTTTTGGAAAGGGAGGCAGTTACACCGTCGACGAACTCCGCGACAGAGCTGCAATGCTCGACCTCCTGGCGACCGATATTAGCCTGATGCATCAGGGGCTGAACGGACTCATCCGAGAGCTATTAAAACGTGACAAGGTGTGATTTCTATTGGAATCTCTCTCCGTGCTCACGACTGATCGTCGCGTTCGCTCCAATCAGGCCACATCGTGTCTGACCAGCCGATGCCGATAGCCGTCGTAATCTGGCACGAGCCGCTGATACTCAGTCGGCATCAGTGAGGATGAGATCAGGAAATCGGCCGAAGCCCGATTGCAGGCGATGGGAATATTCCAGACCACCGCGATGCGGAGAAGCGCCTTCACGTCGGGATCATGCGGATGGGGTTCCAGTGGATCCCAGAAGAAAATCAAAACGTCGATCTCGCCCTCGCTGATCTTCGCCCCGATCTGCTGATCACCGCCCAGAGGTCCGCTTTGCATCCGTGTCACGGGCACATCGAGCTCGGCTTCGAGCATAATCCCTGTGGTGCCGGTTGCAACGAGCTTGTGGCCGCTCAGGGCTTCCCGGTTGTATTTTGCCCAGGCAAGAAGATCCTCCTTCTTGTTGTCATGGGCCACAATGGCAATGGTCTTCTCCTCGCTCATCTTCACCATCCTTTCCTTCATTGTCCCCTCCCTCATGGTCGATTCTGTCTCACCATTCACTATGCCAAACCGATGTTACGAGGGCGTTTCGCATCCGTCTGAGGCAAGAAGAGACGCTACGTATCATTTACACGCCTTTTACGTCGAAGATGGGAACCCTGTCACAGGCGCTTGATCCTATCTGCGCCCATGCTGGAGGTAAGGGGAGAGGTGTTTTAGTCTGTCCTGAACGGTTCATTTAACTTAGCGGCTGCCGCATGGCGATAAAATGTCAGGGGACCAACTAGCCATCCCCACTTAACCAGGGTTCCCTAGAAGAATCTGTTGCACATCTATACAAAAAGGCGTAGTCTTCGTTCCCCTGCAAGGCAGTGCACTTGGGAAGAGTGTCTGTGACCAAGCTGTACATTCTCCAGGAAATACAACGCACCACCAAAGCCAACGGCGGCACGCCACTCCGAAAGCTCCAGTTCGAGTCTGAGACGGGAATACGAAAATATGACTGGTTTGGCGTGTATTGGGCTCGATGGAGTGATGCCATCCGGGAAGCAAGCGGTATGCAACTTCAGGTACGTGAGATGATCAGATCACACCACGTCAGGTCGCTCCGTTTTTACCGCACCCGAACCAATCCCCTAGTTCGACTTGGCTAAGACCAACGAAACATCCGATCTTCCCGCATCTACATATTGCGCTCACGTCGTGCTTTGCTCAATGACTGGCCCACGGGATGAAGGAGACCGCAATGGAGATCGTGATCAACACGATAATGATCCATTCCAGGAGCTCCATGCGACGCGTGCCTGCGCGATCGGACATTTTGCCGTAAATGCTCTCCAGCGTTTCGAGCTTCCGCAGAATGCTGGCGTCCCAATCTTCCAAGTGAAAACGTTGAGACACCAGGCGGTACACCCGGGCGAGATATTGATCGCCCAACAGTTTCAGGGTGTTGGTGACCCGCTCGAAGAGCAAGGCTCCGTCGACCTGCAGTTGGGCGATGTGGGTCGTATGTTTATCGTAGGAACCAGGAAGCGACAGCAGGCGTGGCGTTCTCGTCAGCGCCTCATAGCCTTGATCCAGCGCCTGATCGAGCTGCTCGTCGAGCATCCGCATCTCGAGCAACTCGACGTTGGCGAATTCCAGCACCGCCCGCACATCGTCCATTTCTTTCCCGAACAGCACCGCCGCATGCCAATCGATAAGTGCGGCGTCCTCGAGGCCAAAAGAAATCCGGCAGGAGAGGGCATCCCGGATTTCTTGATCCGAGAGCGGCGTGCGCTCACCCCGCAGAATGCTGGCCAGCGCCTCTTCCCGGCTGGTCCATAGGGCGGCACCCTGGATTGGCGCACAGGACTCGATCGAGAAGATCAAATAGTCCTCGACCTCGGTGGCAATCTTCGGTCGCTCGATGGCCGGATGAATCGCCTGTACCAGATGCTCGACGCGGGCACGCGACTCCGAAAGCAGCAGCTCGTGTTCGTACAGGGACTCGCTCAATTCCAGCAAACCGACGAAGGGACCGTCCAGGGCAAAGCGATAGGTGATAGTGACCGCGCCGAAGTCATACACCATGACCTCCACGGTCGGGCTTGAAGGGTAGGACCCTACGGTGAGGGAACCGCCTTCCTGCATCAGCCGTAGTGGAGCGGGGCGGTATTCGAAATATTGCGGCGCTCTCGCCTTATGCCGGAGCCGGCTGCGTTCGGTTTCTGCTGAGATGTGGCGATCGGCCTGCTCCAGATTGATCGACGAGCCGATGTCGTAGGCAAATAGCGCGTAGCAGGTCCCTTTATTGATCGTAATCGATGGTTCGTCGCGATGCGGCATATACGCGCGTTCCTCTTCTCTTATTCATGCCAGGTCACTATATCAAGAACTCGGATCGCTCAATCGGCAATGTGCTCCAAGATTGCCGTCTGAAGAGGAATTCTGCGCGAATTATTAAGATTTGATCAAGTTTTTTTCGGGTGAGAATGGACACACCTCACGTTTTGCCCAAAAGTTTCGAATGTTTTCATGAAAAGGCGTGGAATTCAGTTGGTGCGTGGATGAACCAGGGGATTCCCTAGTTCATTGAACTTCGCATTGTTCTATTGTTCCCGCTCTATCGTGTTGAACAAAGGAGGTGTCCATGGCCATTTTTGAGGATCTCACCAAGGGACCTGTCCCAGTTCTACTCGGACTCGGTGTGGCAATGGCAGCGGCGCCAAACGTTTTCCCCGCTCTCGCCTCTGGCTTGCGGCCGCTCGCGAAGGCATTGGTCAAGGGAGGCCTGACGATTTACGATGCGGCGAAAGAAGGGGTCGCGGAAGCCGGCGAACAATTCAATGATCTGGTCGCCGAAACGAGAGCCGAAATGGCGCAGGATGCGAAGCATTCGGCCAATGGGTCCGATGAAGAATATGTCGAGACTCCCAACCGGTCTCGCCGGCGGCGGTCTCGTTCTTAGCATCCATTCCCCGTTGAGGACACATGAGAGGAGGCGCGAATCTCGTGCAAGGGATGAGTGTGCGCTTGGCCCATGCATCGCCGGGGCGGCTCCGCTTGAAAGTGGACAACCTCAAAAATGATCCCCATCGGGCCGGAGAAATTGAAGACAAGCTTCGCAGTGTGCCTGGGATCCTTTCGGCCGAGGCAAATCCTCTGACCGGCAGCCTGCTGCTCACGTATGATGAACCGGCGCTGGAATCGATGGAGTTACCCTTTGCCGTCGCACAAGTCCTCGGCATTTCCCTAAACGATCTCGATCCCGCGGATTTGCAATTGCTCATGTCGCATCAGGGCAATAGCAGCAAACTAGGTGCTTTGTCCATTTCCGAGGGATTGGAGTCGACCGTCAGGGAAGTGAACGACGCTGTACGACGCACCGCGGGCGCAGACTTGGTCACTCTTCTACCGTTAGCGCTTGCCGTGCTGGGGATTCGTAGCCTCCTGCTGTCCGAAAAAACCTTGTTTCCCTCATGGCACGAGTATCTCTGGTTTTCGTTTAGCACCTATTTCATTCTCAATAGGACGAATTCCCCTCAATAGTCCAAGGTGATGGAAGACCAGACCCTTATCCCTGTGACCCCCAGCGGCCGGCTGCCACGCATCGAGATCCTCCATCGCTTGCCAGGAAGAGTGCGATTGCGCGTCCCCTGGATCAAAAATAAACCCAAAGTCGCCCAGGGCTTGGCGTGTACACTGAGCGGTGAAGAGGGCATCACAGAAAGCCGAACCAATACCGAATGCGCCAGCGTCACAATTTCGTTTGATCAACGCCGATGGACTCCAGAGCGACTCACTCGACGATTGAATAGGCTCACGTCGCGCGACCTCCAACGCCTCGCAACGAACACCAACGGTTTTTCCAGCGAACCTCAGACCTCCTCGTGGTTTGAGCTGTCGTTATCCTCAGCTGGCGTCGCGCTGGGATTGGTCTGCGAACCGTTAGCCCCGGTGATTGTGCCGTTGATGTTGGCGGGAAGCGCAGTGCCGATGTTGAAACGGGCCTACGAAGCCGTTGCCCGCGAAAACCGATTGACAGTCGATGTGCTGGATGCGTCGGCGACGGCCTTATTAAGCGTTCAAGGGCAATTCACGATGGCCACATTCATGGTGTGGCTCATCAATCTTGGGGATTACATCCGCGATGCGACCGTGAGCCAGGCTCGACGCGCCGTAGAGTCCGTCCTCTCATATCAGGAGTCGTTTGCGTGGGTCGTCAAAGGCCGTCGAAAGGTCAGACTCGCGGTTTCCCGGATACGGGTCGGCGACACCGTGATTGCCTATCCAGGTGATCGGATTCCCGTCGACGGTATTGTCCTTTCTGGCAAGGCAGCCGTGGACCAACGGGCTCTGACCGGAGAATCCATGCCGGTCGAAAAGGAAGCCGGAGCCCAGGTCTACGCCGCCACCGTCATTCACGACGGCAAATTGTACATCCGCACCTCTAAGATTGGCGGTGAGACGGAGGCCGCGAAAATCGTGAGGTTAGTTGAGGGAGCTCCGGCTCACGAGACAGCAATCCAAAACTACGCAGAACGGTGGGCGAACGATTTGGTGCCATATAGTTTCGCCGGTGCCGGCATGCGCGGCATGTGCAGGAACGGAGTCAGCGGCGCAGCATCAGTGTTGGTGATCGATTATGGCACGGGCATCCGCATCGCAGCACCAACCGCGGTGCTTGCGACCATGACGAGAGCAGTGCGTCAGGGAATCTTGTTCAAGGGCGGCCGAGCCCTTGAACAACTAGCGGCAGTAGATGCGGTGGTATTTGATAAAACAGGAACATTGACGACAGGTCGTCCGGAGATCAGCCAGGTCCTGGCCTATGGGTCCTTCGAACAGGACAAAGTGTTGGCCTTGGCCGCCGCAGCCGAACAACGGCTCAATCATCCGGTCGCGCAGGCAATCGTCCGTTCGGCGACCGAAGCCAAGCTATCAATTCCCTCACGACAGTCCTCCGACTATAGCATCGGCCTCGGAGTGACTTCCCGCGTGAACGGTTATGCCGTCCACGTCGGCTGCCTCAGGTATATGGATCAACTGGGAATTACTCTTCCTGAAGCCGCAAAACGTGACGTGGCCGGATTCGGACAGAGAGCCGTTTCACCCGTCTGCGTGGCAGTCGATCAGTCGCTTGTCGGATTGATCGGATATGCCGACCAGATTCGGCCGGAAGCACCTGCCATGGTGCACAATCTCAAACAATTGGGAGTCAAAGAAATCCTGATGCTCACGGGAGATCATCGTGACGTGGCGCGACACGTCGCGACGCAACTCGGCATTACCAGCCATGAAGCCGAAGTGCTGCCGCCTCGTAAGGTTGAAGCAGTGAAAGCCTTGCAGGCGAGGGGCTACCGGGTCGCATTCATCGGGGACGGTATCAACGATTCACCGGCACTTGCGCATGCGGATATCGGGGTGGCCGTGAAAGGGGGAGCGGACGTCGCTCAGGAAACCGCTCACGTAGTCCTGTTGAATGGGGACTTACACAATGTCACCACAGCGATCACCCTCGCGAGGGAGGCTGTGGATCTGATTCAGGAAAACTGGAACATCATTGCGGTCCCGAACACCGTCGCCCTGACCCTTGCGTGCCTCGGAATGTTGGGACCAGCGGCGGCCACGGTCCTCAGCAATGGATCGGCGATCGTGGCGACGGGGAACTCGCTCCGGCCGCTGTGGACCAACGGAATAGAAACTCACAGCAGCGCCAGGATGGCCCGTTCCATTAACGTTTCCGCAACGGACCGTGCCAAGGCCTGGGACATGGTATCGACCATGCGGGTGGTGAGTTGAACGGAGGGACAGGGGATCGGTGCTCGTAGATAATCTGCCTTCCGTAACGTGGAGAGAATCTCGTCGTGCGTCAATTGCTCAGCGTCGAACAATACGAGCACATTTCCAGTGGTAGGATTTGCCGTCACGTGGGTGACCCCAGGCAATAATCGCAGCAGTTGCTCGACGTGTTGCGCCTTGGACAGGGAACGCTTTGTTTCCGGAACCTTGACCCGCAACCGACCATCCATCACATGGAGGTAAGAACTCATGCGCCGCTCCTCATGGGGTGGTTGAATCCTGGATTCCTAGGGTTCCAGCCTGCCACTGTGCATACCATAAGCATAGAAAAACACAATTACAGAACAGCTAGCGGTACGTTAAATCGGCGTAAAATTGGGCAATTAACGTGCTGACGAGCAGGTGCAAGCGCGCGCTAAATGCTTAGGAGCGTCCAATCTGGAACCACCGAAGAGGCCTTCGAAGGGGGGGGAAGGAGGAGGCACAGTTAACAGACTATTTACGGTCTGGTGACACTGCCGGAATGGTGGATCACTAGGCTGTCACCCATGCGTTCCGGCACATTTCACATCATCGGGAGGATTTATGATGCCTGCACTCGAAGCTCCACTCGCAGTGCACCAGACAGCTGACGCACTTACGGCGCAGATTCTCGAACAGCTCGACGAAGAGGCCGTGATCGGCCTTGATGCCCTGATTCAAATGCTTCCGAGTTATAGCTGGAATCAGATTTTTGCTGCCGTGGATCGGTTAGCCCGGACCGAAAGAATTGTCCTGCGCCGTCATGGATATAACTATACGTTGTTTTCCGTTGCCTATCCGACGTGATCGCTTTTTACCGCAGGTCTCGGTTGAATGATCAGGCCTCGTTGTCCGATAACACCGGAGTGGTGTGGCGGATAATTTTTCCTTCCACCATATAGATCACGAGTTCAGCAATATTGGTGGCATGATCGGCGATACGCTCTAGGGACTTGCCGATGAACGTGAGGCGAATGGCACGTGTGATCGTTGCAGGATTTTCGATCATGAACGTCAACAGTTCACGAAAGAGCTGGTGGGTGAGATCATCCACGAAGTCATCGTCGGCACACACCTTCCTCGCCAACGCCGAGTCTGAACGAACAAACGCGTCAAGGGTTTCCCGCACCATCCGCATCGTCCAGTTCGCCATCCTGGGAATATCGATATAGGGCTTGAGCTGAGGCTCTTCGTTCAATTCGATCACGCGCTCAGAAATGTTTTCCGAGATATCGCTCATCCGTTCGAGCTCGGTGGAGATCTTCATGGCGGTCGTGACAAACCGCAGGTCGCGGGCGGCGGGTGCTTGAAGCGCCAACAGTCGTATGCAGTTCTCGTCGATTTCCACATCCATGGTATTGACAAGCGCATCCCGCTCAATAATGCGAGAGGCCAAGTCCGCATCTCGGTCGACCAATGCCTTGATCGCTCCCTCAATCTGCGCTTCGACAAGACCTCCCATCCGGAGTATCTGGGACTTTAAGTCAGCCAGCTCTTGATCGATATGTCGTTGCATCAGGTCCTCGTTCTTCGATTGCTAGCCGAATCGGCCGGTCACGTATTCTTCAGTCAATTTATTCGATGGATTGGTAAAGATTTTCTCTGTTCTATCACACTCGACCAACTCGCCCTCGTACATGAACGCCGTGTAGTCTGATACCCGCGCAGCCTGCTGCATATTGTGTGTCACAATCACGATCGTCACACGCTGTTTCAGCTCCGTCACCAGTTCCTCGATCCGTGCCGTTGCGGTCGGATCCAGCGCGGATGTGGGCTCATCAAACAGCAGCATCTCGGGACCGGTCGCCAGAGCCCTGGCGATGCACAACCGCTGCTGTTGCCCGCCGGAGAGATTATAGGCGAGGTCGCGCAAACGGTCTTTCACTTCAGGCCACAGTGCGGCATCCTTCAGCGATTGCTCGACGACCGCGTCCATGTCGTGGCGCGTCATCGATCCACGGATGCGCAGGCCATAGGCCACATTCTCATAAATCGACGTCGGAAATGGATTCGGCTTCTGAAAGACCATGCCGACCCGCATGCGGATTTCGATCGGGTCGATGGTGGGATCGACGATGTTCATGCCCTCTGGATAGAGCACGACGGAGCCCACATACCGGTTTCCGGGATACAGATCGTGCATGCGGTTCAAACAACGGAGGAACGTCGTCTTTCCGCAGCCTGATGGCCCAATAAGCGCGGTGGCGTGCCGGTCCGCCAGGCCCAACGAGATGGCTTTGAGGGCCTGGACCGTCCCCCCGTAATAGAAACTCAACTCCTTCGCTTCAGCTTTAAGGGCGGGGGTGATATGTACCTGCATCGTCATCGCTCACCAGTGAATTCGTCTTCGATGACGCGCCCGTACGGCGATGGCCAGACCGTTCATCGCGATCGTCATGACCAGCAAAATGACCCCGGCAGCGGCGGCGTTGATGTGAAACTCCTCCTGGGGACGAGAAACCCAATTGAACATTTGAATCGGCATGACGGTAAAGGCGTCGAACAGCCATTGGGTCGAGAGGAACGGAAACTCCAAGGTCAACGGCGGGTGAGGGAGGAAGGCAATGAACGATAATGCGCCCACGGTGATCAACGGCGCTGTCTCGCCGACGGCGCGCGACAACGCGAGGATCATACCGGTCAGGATTCCTCCCATCGAGTAAGGGACCACGTGATCGCGTACGGTTTGCCACTTCGTCGCTCCGAGCGCAAAGGCGGCCTCTCGAATTTGTGGCGGCACCGCCCGAAAGGCTTCACGGGTCGCGATGATCACCATCGGCAGAATCAGCATGGCCAGCGTCAATCCGGCGGTCAGAACACTCTGTCCCAAATGGAATTCATAGACCAACAGTCCGAGCGCCATCAACCCGTACACAATCGAAGGAACACCCGCCAGGTTCGTGATATTGATCTCGATCAGATCGGTCATCCAGTTTTTCGGCGCGTACTCTTCCAGATAGATTGCCGACCCAAGCCCCAGGGGAACGGCCGTGAGCGCGGTGAGCAGCATGACGAGAATGGTCCCGATCCACGCGCTTAAAATCCCCGCCTGGGACGCGAACCGTGAAGGATAAGAGGTGAGAAACTGCCACGACACACGGCCCATGCCGTCATAGCCAAAGTACGTGCCGGTAGTCGAACTGCTGCTGCCGTACGTCATCGCGATCAAGCGTCCATTTGCGTAACCGTGAGTGTAGCTCGGCGCGCCGCTGGGAAGTGTTTGTGAGTCGTAAAAATAACGCGCGTCGGGCGTCGAATCGGAGTAATCGATCAACGTTACACGATTGAGGTCATCGTAGTAGAAGTCGGTTTGAATACCGCGCGCATCGTACCCGTGAGTCAACAGTCCATGTGAGTTGTATTCGAACTTTCTGGACCAGGAACTGTTGCCGGTTAACGAATCGCTGAGGTTGTACGAAGAATTAACACTCTGCTCCACCTGTCGCTCGCGGATCAGTCGCGACAGCGAGTCGTACTTGAAATAGCGCTGCTGATCACCCTGCGTGATCTTCACGAGATTACCCAGCACATCGTACAGGTACGACGTCGCTTGAGCGGGCGAACTGACTGCTCCCAAACT
>Ga0207679_10001388_pt1 | contig 15265 bp, 19 predicted proteins | sample KBSC73metaG_FD_184320 | JGI IMG/M metagenome (GOLD analysis project Ga0207679, IMG submission 184320) | Corn rhizosphere microbial communities from Kellogg Biological Station, Michigan, USA - KBS C7-3 metaG (SPAdes) (version 2) | ecosystem: Host-associated > Plants > Roots > Rhizosphere > Soil ... | reverse complement strand
GGCGACCTTCGTGTTGCCGCCTTTTTGAACGCGGCGATCGCAGGGCTGCAATCGGCCGTGTGGCTCCCGATCTTGCCGTACCTTCGGGATCACCCAGAACTGGTCGAGCAAGGTACGGACGCGGCGCTGCTCCATGCGGAGCGCGTCCGTCCGTGGATCGTAGTCGGCATCGACGTGGCCGCTATGCTCGTAGCACTCATGTCACCTGTGGCCATGCTCGTGCTGTGGACCCTGTCGCTGATCTTCCTTGCGGCAACCAGTGACGGCCTCGGAACGATTCCCGTCCTGGCGCGCCGACGCTCACGAAGCGCTCGTCCACACGACCACTTTCCAGCCTAACGTCCGCCGCCGGTGGGTGCCCCGACGATGAGCCGAGACCACCGACATCCCACCAAGGATCGATGGTCCGCGAGGCGCGGCACACCGAGGCAGGCGAGAAATACGTGCACCGTTAGGCAGAGGACGTAAACCCACGGGAGAACCGCGACACCTTTCCGCAGGGGCGGCAAGGTTTCGAGCGTCCACATCACCCTGACCTCGGAATTGGCGGTGCGTTTCCCGCTTGCGCTGGTTCCCACGTTCCTGGTGCCTCTCGCCATCATGCTCCATGTGGTCTCGCTCCGGCAACTGGCTCGCCAATCGTGGGCACCCGATCTGAGTGTCGGTGCCGTATCTCGTTAGGCCAGGTCGTCTGACGCCGCCGCGACCACGTCCACGCCCGGCTCCTGCCGGAGACCACTAGAGAGAATCACTCGATGCCTACGCTGCGAGTGCATTGCGTCGGCCTAAAGTGAGCATGCCGAGACAAATCCGCGTCGTCGTGGCCATGAGAAAGGTCCGACACCTTGCCGCGGTCGGCCGCATGCCAGCGCAAGTATGTCTCCTGCACCGCGTCCTCGGCATCAGCCACCGACCCCAACATGCGCCCGAACCCGCTCGAACTTGTCGAACGCTCTGAGCAACGCCGTCTTGGTCATGTCCCCTCCTCGGTCTCGAAGAGTGAGACGGGATGGGGTCTCGGAATGTGACATCGATTGGGGAGCCCTTGATCCGAATCGCATCGTTGGGCGAGTGAGGCCAGCAGGCGTACTCGCTAGTGTTATTCGCGCCCTGTCTGGTCCCGAGTTTGGGACGGACGCCATCCCACGGGTGGGATCGTTTGTCCGGATTACAGGGCGGCGCTTAGTCGTAACTCGCTAATTGGCTTCGCGTTAGGCTCGAGGGGGCGATGGCACCCGGCTAGCTTTAGGGACAGTACCGCAGGTTGTGGATTCCCGATTCCCGATTCCCGATGTTCCGCTACGTGCTCCGAACACTCGCGAAAAACCCGGCGTGGACGTTCGCGGCCGTCGCGTGTCTCGCGATCGGTATCGGCGCGAATACCACGGCCTACACTGCGATGCAGGCGCTCGTGGTCGCGCCCGTGCCGACTCCCAACAGCGATCGGCTCGTGGTGATCGCTGAGACATTGCCGCGCGAGCCGGACAACCTGGATTTCGACCTGCTTGCGCCGGCCAATCTCATCGATTGGATGCACCAGACGCGCACGCTCGAGCACGTTGCCGCGTTCGCGTGGTGGGACGTCAACGTCACCGGCATCGACGAGCCGGAGCACGTCATCGGATTCCGCGTCACGCCGGAGTTCTTTCGTACGCTTGGCGAACGGCCGGTTCTGGGCCGCGCGTTCACCGAAAACGAGGGGCACGAGGGCAATACGGATCGCGTGATTCTCAGCAATCGGCTGTGGAAACGGCGATTCGGCAGTGATCCCGCCATCATTGGACGCACGGTCCAGCTCAACGGGACGACGCACACGATCGTCGGTGTGATGAGCGACGACTTCATCTTTCCGAAAGGTGCCGAGCTGTGGAAGCCGCTGGCGCTCGAGGGTGCGACGGCGGCAGATCGCGATGGCCGTTGGGTCAGCGCACTCGCCCGGCTACGCACGACGTCCACGCTGGCAGAGGCACGGGCCGAGGCGAAGGCAATCGCGCGGCGCCTTGAGCTCCAGTATCCGGACATGAACGCGAAGTGGGGAATGCGCGTGGAGCCGGCGCAGATCTATTATGGTCGGCATCCGCGCCCGTATCTCGTAATCATGCTCGCGTCGGTCGCTTTCGTACTGCTCATCGGGTGCGCGAATGTCGCCAACCTGCTGCTCGCTCGCGCCACGGCGCGCGGCCGCGAGCTCGCCGTGCGTGTCGCGTTAGGTGCGACGCGCGGCGATCTCGTACGCCAGATGCTCACCGAGAGTCTGGTCGTCGCGTTCATCGGCGGTGCGTTAGGCGTGCTATTCTCCATGTGGGGAATGCGGCTCCTGCGCGCCGCGCTCCCCGCGGAGCTCGTGCCCTTCAATCCCGGATGGACGCGTATCACGATCAATGGCGAGGCGCTCCTGTTCACCGTCGCGATCTCGCTGGCGACGGCGGTCCTCGTCGGTCTCATCCCGGCGCTCATCGCATCTCGTGCCGATCCGCAGCAAGCGCTCAAGGACAGCGGCCGCACGTCGACCGGAGCGGGTGGACGCCAGGGGCTGCGCAGCGCGCTCGTGATCGGCGAGGTGGCGCTCGCGCTCATGCTGCTCGTCGGAACCGGACTCATGGTGCGAAGCTTCATCGCGTTGGTTGGCAGGAACCAGGGCTACGTCGTCGACAACACGCTCACGATGGAGCTCGCGCTGCCGGGCGCGCGGTACGAGACCGACGACCAGATCGCGGCGTTCTACACGAAACTCGTCGATCGCATCCGCGAGCTGCCTGGCGCGCGCGCCGCGGGGCTTACGAGCTCGGTGCCGCCATCATGGAACGATCACTCCACGCGCTTCATCCTCGAGGGGGAGCCGAAGCCGCAGCGTGGCGACGCGGCGCATCAGGAACGCCATCGGATCGTGTCGGAGGGCTACTTCGGGGTCCTGGGCATTCCCGTTAGGCGCGGCCGAGATTTCGATCGCCATGACGGTCACCAGCGACCGCCCGTCGCCGTGGTCAGCGAGGCGTTCGCGCGGCGTTACTGGCCAGGTCAGGATCCGATCGGCAAACGGATCTCGACGCTCGCCGACTCGATGGTCCTGACGACCGTCGTCGGCGTGGTGGCCGACGTCCGCTACAACCCGAACACTGGGCGCGAGCCGCTCGCACCGATTGTGTACTTCCCGGCCGCGCAAGCGCCGTCGCGAACGATGACCCTCGTGGTGAGGACGCCCGGGGACCCGGCGGCGATCACCGCGGATGTGCAGCGCTCCATAGGCGCACTCGATCCGTCGCTCGCTCCGGGCTACGTTGCGTCGCTCGAGCACGTGCTGTCGTCCTCGCTCTCGCCGCAGAGCGTCACGGCCGGAACGTTGAGCGTGTTCGCTGCCATCGCCCTATTGCTGGCCGTGATCGGCATCTACGGCGTGATGTCGTACACCGTAAGCCAGCGTACGCACGAGATCGGGATCCGGATGGCACTCGGCGCGCAACAGGACGACGTCGTCAGGCGTGTGCTGCGTCACGGGCTCAAGCTCGCTGCGATAGGGATGGCGATCGGGAGCGTCGCGTCGCTCGGCCTGACCCGGGCGATGGCGACGCTGCTGCGCGAGATCAGCCCGACAGACCCGCTCACCTTTGGTGCCGTGACGACGATTCTCACGGCGGCCGCGCTGCTGGGGAGCTGGATCCCTGCGCGGAGGGCGGCCACGATCGATCCGGCGCTTGCGCTTCGGGAATCGTAAGCCAAGCTATCAGCTACAGCATGCTGCTGAAAACGGCTGCCTCATGGTCACGACCGACTAACGTGCTTCTCGCCCGTGGAACGCGTGTTGGGCAACGCATCACCGTTACGGGAATGCGCGGAACTTAACGCGGGCGGAGCGAGCTCCCCGTGCTCATGCGACAGCCTCAACCGAGTCAGACTGTTGCCGTGATCGTGCTCGACGCCAGATGCTTGTCGAGAAACGCGACTCGAGAGAGTGCGCCGGCTCATGGGAAGGTTGGACATGGTCTCGATCGCATGGAGCTCGAGGAGCAAACCATCGAGCGGGTGTTCCAGCGCTGGCCGCTCACAAGTCTGCCGGGTCCAGAAACGTCGCCACCGCTTCGAGGACCATGGCCGGCAGTGGGAGATCGATTAGTTCCTCGATCGTGAACTGATCGTCGCGGAAATGGAGGTCGACGAGCCGGGTGATACGATGGCGTTCCCACAGTGGCTCGAGCCCATCGTCGAGCATGATGTCACGGACGAGGACGAATATGGCAACCAAAACCTCGCCGATGATGGGCCAGAGGCCTCCAGCTACTCAACCACCCGGCGGCTGGAAATAGGTTTTCGTCTCCTCCAATAAATATGGTTGCTATAGAAATATAGTAGCTATATGTTTCTCAACATGCATCTCGAATCCGAGATCGTCATCCGCCGCGGGGCGGCCGCCGTTTGGAGCTTTCTCGGCTCCGTCGAGAACATCGCCCGCTGGGACCGAGGCGTGGTCCGCGCAACAAACACGAAAGCGTCCCCGACCGGGGTCGGCACGGAGTTCAACACGTTTGCGAGAGGGGACTCCGACTGGGGACGAATGTCGTATCGCATCGTGGAGTCGGGCCCTGATCACTGCCGAGTGGAGCTCACGAGTCGCGACGGGAACGCACGCTTCTTCAGAAGTGGGTTCTGGACCTTTCGAACAGAGCCGCACCCGGAAGGAACGTTGGTGAAGTGTCGTGTAGACTTTTCACTCAGGCTCCGGTTCCTCTTCCTCGCTCCACTATTGTGGTCGGCCCGATCCGGGATGGGTACCGATCTCGAGCTTCTCAAACGAGTCGTCGAAAGTGAGCCAGTCGTCAAGCCGAGTGAATGAAGTCAGCGGATTGCGGGCGAGGAAAAAGCAGGAGAGTCGCAGAAAGATCGTGGCGGAAGCCGAGCGTTTGTTTCGCGAGCGCGGTTACGAGCGCGTGCGGATGATCGATATTGCGCAGGCGGCCGAGGTCTCAGAGCCGACACTCTACAACTACTTTCCGAGCAAAGAGCACCTGATCTTCGATATGGATCAGGAACTGGAAGAGCGGATTGTTGCCTGCATCAAGGGCGTGGCTCCGAGCAAAGCGCTTGTCGAAGCGGTGCGAAAGGAATCCTTGCGCTTTCTCGGTGATCTGAGCCGCTCCGGAGCCGGCAAACCTACTGGCATTCCGCTATCCGTCCTGCAAAGCGAGGCTCTGCAACGGGTGTGGCTCCAAATGAATTCGCGGATCGCGCATCGCGTCGCCGAAACCCTCCTTGCGGAGAGCAAACCGAGGATCTCTCGGATTACCGCACTGATTCTCGGCCGATCCATTGTGGCGGTATTCGCGGTCATTCTCGAGGAGTTTGGCGCCGGCAGATTGAGCGGGAGAAGCGCGAAGCGACTACGGCAGGAAATTCAGTCAGCGGTGAATCAGACCCTGGACAACCTCGGGGCCTCGGTGGGGCGTGCCTGACGAGTCATGAGAGTCAGATGCTTCGCGTGTGATACGTTGATTGACGCCGATTCCACCGAGGACGTGGTGGACGCCTTCGTGGTCCATGGTCACGAGAAGCATGCGTGGGCGTACTCCCACGTCCTCTCGCGCAGTTGCCCGTTCGATCGCCGTCCAGAGGCTGTCGTACGGCGCACGTGATCATCGCTGCGCTGTGCGCCAGCGGCGAGGGTGGCGCCAAGTGCCGCGACGCAGACAGCACGCTACAAAACGTCGCGTGCAGCTCGGACTTCCGCAGTCACTATGATCGTCCCCGCGATGGCCCAGAGCAGAATCGCGTAACAGACGTACCACAGGGTTTCCTGAGCTGGCGAGACGCGAGAGGGCGACAACACGACGAGACTCCCCGTCGCGCTGACGTGGAGCAGTTGAGCCAACAGCAAGCTGCGCGTGCGAGTCACGGCCCACGAAATGATCACGCGCTCCGGGGCGAGAAGCAGCGTGAATGCGAGCGAGAACGAGAGCCACCACGCATCGTGCGGCGATGCAGCACCCAGTGAATCCACGACCGGCAGGTGCCACAGTCCCCATGCGACTCCGATCCAGACGGCGGGACGCCACCACGCATGCGTCGACGCCATGCGCTGGAACGCAAACCCAGACCACCCAATCTCCTCGAGCAGGCCCGCCGGCACGCCAAAGAAGAATCCCGCCAGGAACAAGTTCGGCGCGAACACATCGCTCGTGGCGCGCAGCACCGCGAGCGTTGACAGGATGCACGTGGGCGGCAGCAGCAGAAGCGCGTACCACCTTCCGACGCGCCACCGGCTGACATCGACGCAGAGCCGGCGCAGGCCGTCGCGACCGTCGGTGACGAACGTCATCAGGATTCCGGCCCCACCGACGGTTGCGATGAGGATCGGAAAGAAAACGAGCGCGCTCCTCTGCGACCACCGCGCGTCAGCGAGCCGAAGTCCGATCCGCGCCGCCGCGCCGCCGCCCCACGACGTCAGAAGCACGATCGCAAAGAACGCCCTGATTGGCCGCACACGCGCCGCGGCTACGCAGCGCCGCAACAGTGACATCTCAGCCGACAAGGGTCCCCTCCCGTACTGGCTTGGCCGCAATCGTACTTCGCCAACAAGTAACTGCGCCGGGGAGGCATGCGAGCCGGAGAGCGCCATGCCGACGGTACCTCCGCTCCATCTCGTCGAGAGGAAAAGGGTGTCCATGACGGCGCCCGTTACAGCGAACGGCCACCTCAGTTCAGTACGCCAACTCGTTAGGCACGCGAGCCATTCTTGCGGCGACGCAAAATCACTTCACCAAGTCATTGATGATGCGCAGCGGACCGAGCGGGATATAGTCAAAGCCCATCAAACCGGCCTGCCCCAGCGGGAATTTCTCCAGAAGGTTTTTCGCCTCAACGCACCACGTCACCGCCTTGCGCCACAAACCGCGGATATCCGAGACGCTTCATCAACACGACCCACGCCCGCGCGACGCGAGCAGGATTCCATCCCGTGGTTTTCGGCCTCTCTGAAAACCCATAGCCAGGAATCGACGGGATGACGACGTCGAAGGCGTCCTCGGCTCGGCCGCCATGCGCAGTGGGATTGGTCAGCGGATCGATGATCTTCAACTGTTCGATGACCGAGCCTGGCCACCCATGCATCACGATGATCCGCAACGCGTTAGGCTGCTTCGAGCGGACGTGAATGAAGTGGATGTCCACCCCGTCGATGTCGTCACGAACTGCGGCAGGGCGTTCAGTCTCGCCTCGACCTTGCGCCAGTCGTAGCCTGTCGCCCTAACAGACGAGCCGAGCTGTACTATCGCGGGCTCGCTGCGCACTCTGAGTCGAGTGGAGCTTCATGGCGTCCTCCGGGAGTGCGGCCAATCTCGCACAGTCCTGGAGACCACGCCGTTACACGATGGTATCGATGATTCTCAACCCGACACCACTGCAGTCCTGCGCTCCAGACGGGTGACGCGGCTCGAATTGGCGGCGTGCTACGTCGCCTAACGACGGGGCGATCCCTCGTCACGGGCTTCCGTTCAGTCACGCCGACGAGGCGCGCGACGAGCGCAGCGCGGCAACGTCCCATCCGCCCAACTCGGCGGCGACATTGTACGTGCTCTCGAGGAACTCCGCGACCATCGCGTCGGGGTTACTGGCGGTGCGGACCGCGTCGTATGGCAGGATCCACTCACGCATTTCATCGTGGTAGAGCGCTGCCTGCGGTCGGATCGCGGCCGCGCTGCATCCGGGAGGCTCCGGATAGGCGTAGGCATAGAACGCGGGCTCATGCACCGGCCAATCGGCCGAGCCTGGCCACCAACCCGCGCTGATGCACTCGTGGGAGTACGCCTCCTCCATCACATACGCCGGACAGTTCGGAATCCTGGCCTGATACCGCGGAGCTGGCCGGCCTGAAAATCGGGTACACGCGAGGTCGAAGCCGCCCCACCAGAAGTGCGTTGGACTGCACTTCCCGGCGAAGCCGCCGCGAAACCGTTCCAGTGCGCGATTCGCCTGTATGAGCGCTCGCCAGCACCGTCGCGCGGCATCGCCATCGTAGGTCGCGTGCACACGATCGACGGGAAATGGCGTCGCGTCGGACACTTCGTTAGGCGTCGGCGTCATGCGAAACTCGACGCCGAGTGCCTCGAGCATTGCCCGGTACTCCTGGTAGAAATCGGCGACGGACTTGTTCTCGAGCCGCATGCGGCGCGTGTCGCCGCGGCTGTGCCTCGCGAGGAGAACGTGGTCGAGAAAGTCGAACTCGATCTCGACGAGAGCGGCGTTGTACGGCATCGCGGACGTGGTCAGTCCGCGAGGGGTCACGAAGAGCGTGCAGTGCCACCAGTGGTTCTCGAACGGGGCGAGCGCGAGCCGCGTCTTGCCGACGATCTGCGTCCACCGACGAAGCGTCTCGTACGTGGGAAGCCATTCGTCCAGTGGCAACGGTGGCCATTCGGACGGATGCCTGCCCGGCTCCGTCTCGGACACGACCCCGGCGAGCCTAACGTTTTGCGAGCTCACTGCGCTGCACCCGAAAACACCGACGCCATCAAGCGCCCGCGGTCGTCGCCGGGCGACGACGCATTGCGACGTTCGCGAAGCCGGCGAGTATTCCGGCGCCAGTGACGAGCCATGTAAACGTCGGCGTCCAGCGATCCGCGATGCCCAGCCAGGCGTCGACCGAGTAGCGACCGTATCCCGTGAGGACGAAGGCAAGGGCGGCCGTGATGTACAGGAGTGGTACCTCGATGCCGTTGTCGCTCGCGAACAGTCCGTGCTCCCAGTGAACGGTGATCATCGCGACGATCATGTCGGAGATGATGAGCGCCGGACCGATGGGACCAAGGACGCCAAGCGCGACGAGCAGTCCACCGATGATCTCGGCGAGCGACGCCGCCGCCGCCAATGTACGGCCGGGGTGAAATCCGAGATGGACGAAGAATTCTCCGGTTTTGTTCAGCCCGTAGCCTCCGAACCAGCCGAACAGTTTCTGCGCGCCATGGGCCGCCATGACCAGCCCGATCACGACCCGCGCGAGTACAAGTCCAAGGCTTAGTGTGTCGCGAGACAGCGTGTCGGCGTACATAGTCCACCCTCTTGTCGCTACCGGTTACCATTAGTAACTAGCGGCGACACACAGAGGATGGAAGAAGGCACGCAAATGTGCCCCAGAAACACCGGAGTAACCAATGGGCGATCCACGGAAGGGGTAACCGCGGCATCAAGTCTCGCCGCCTAACGCTGTTGACAGTCGCTAGCTAGGGATCACTTCCCGGAGCGGTTTTGGTCGCTGGGCACGAGATCGATCTGGCGACCGAATGGGTCGATCAGTGCAAGTGACGGTCGTCCACCGCGACGTTCGCGCACCAGCACGCTGAATCCGGCATCCCAGCATCGTATGGCTATATCTTCGACGACTTCCGCGGTGAAGGCCATGCGAGCACGAGCGTCCCGGCACTGCGGACCGGTCTCGATGACGACGTTCCCGACCTCGAACCACAGCCTCCCGTTGTCTCGGCGGACCCCGAAGGGCCACACCTGCCGGCCGCCCAGCACCGTGCAGTAGAACTTCCAGGCAGCGTATCGCTGCCGGTCGTCGACAGGCGCCGGCTCAACTTGCCGACCGGGCGCGTGCCTACGGATCAGATCGACTTGGTCGGGACACATTGGCTACTTCCTGGTTCACTCCTCTCGCGGCCTAACGTCCTCCGGCGATTCGACCATGCGCGGCTCCGTGCTCTCGGTGGCTTCATGAGAGACGGCGCGCGAGCGGAGATGTGACACTCCGGTGAACGTGCCGAGCCTGCTCGGATGGTGCCGGGCTCTGGGTGCGCGGCGGCGTCATCAACCGATCGTCAATCCATGGTGCCGCGCGTGCGTCACCCCCCAGTCGCGCAGAATCGCCAAAGCCGCGCTGATTCTGCTGCCATCGTCGGTTACCGCATACCGCACTTCGAGCGGACGCTGGCGCACCTCGGTTCGCTCGACGAACCCGGCGGCTCGAAGATCGGCGAGCGCGGCCGTGAGCATTTTCTCTGAGATGCCGGGAATCCGCCTGCGAAGCGCCGCGAATCCCGTCGGCTGTTCAGTAAGCCGCTCCAGCACCAGCGCACGCCACCGCCCGCCCAGCGCAGCGAGCGCGACGTCGACGCCGCCTGAAAACCTGCGATTCCGCATTACAGTGGTGCCACTTCGATCGATACGATCACGCCGACAGCCAACAGCTCCGCAACATCGGCGTCTTCCTTGATGTTGACGCGCGTGGCAAGGTACACGGTCGTGCGCACGGCAGGCTTGAATGAACTGGCTGGACGTTGCGCGTGCCCGAAGTGTGCTTCAACATCACAACATGCTGATCCGGACGTTCCCCGGAGCCGTGGTGTGGCCCGCTGCGCTGATCGTGTGGGGACCAGGGTTCAAGTCGGCTCCGCATCGGCACCACTGTGTGCAGCTCCTGATGACGTTAGGCGGAGCACTGCGTGTGCGGGCCGGGCCGGGTCAGCGGTGGCGGCGGCGTGAGGCCGTGCTGGTCCGGCCGGACGCTCTCCACGAAGTCGAAGCGCTCGGCGGCACGGTCCTCCTCGGATTCGTCGATGCCGAGAGCGAGCTGGGGGCCGGACTGTGTGCGCGCATTGCCGGCGACTTCGCCGCCGTCGATGCGCGAACCGTCGCGCGGTGGCGCCAGGCTCTCGGATCGTTGCGCGACGATACCGTCGAACGATGGGCGCGCGACTACCTTCTCTCCGCCCGGAAGACGATCCCCCTCGACTCCCGGGTGCAGGCCGTGGTCACCCACGTACGGCGGCGCCTGGTCACCGGCGAGAATCTCTCGCTCGATGCGCTCGCGTCGATCGCGGGGCTGTCGCGCTCACGATTCATGCACCTCTTTACCGAATCGTTAGGCGTGCCGCTCAGGCCGTACATCCTGTGGCTCAGGCTCCAGCGCGGGGCGTGCGAGCTGATGGGAGGCGCCAGCGTTTCCGCCGCCGCACATCGCGCGGGCTTCGCCGACGCGGCGCATCTCACGCGCACCTTTCGTCGCATGCTCGGCGTGACGCCGTCGGAGATCGCGCTACGCAATCGCCGGTCGCGCGGCCTCTCCGTCGAGGGCGGCGCCTCGTCGTTCGTGGCGGCTGCAGCCGGGCACTAACCGCGAGGTAAGCTCTTCCCCACCTCGTGGCGGCCCGTGAATACTGAGGTCATGAGCGCGCAGCAGGAGCTTTTCGCTATGACTTCCACGGTCTCAGCCCAGAACACGGGCTCCTCGCCCGCCGAGACGGGGCACACACTCGTAAACGGCGTCAACTACTATCACGAGATCCATGGCAGCGGCGAGCCGGTACTCCTGCTGCATGGCGGGCTCGGCTCGATCGACATGTTCGCGCCGGTCCTTCCCGCCTTTGCCAAGGCACGGACTGTGATCGCCGTCGATCTCCACGGGCACGGACGCACATCGCTCGGCGACCGCGCCATTCGCGTGCAGGACATGGCCGACGACATGGCCGGGATCCTCGGCCATCTCGACTGCGACACGGTTGACGTCGTGGGCTACAGCCTCGGCGGCGGGGTCGCGCTGCACCTCGCGGCGCGGCACCCAGAGCGCGTGCGTCGGCTCGTGATCATTTCGGCCGGCTACTCGCAGGACGGTTTCCATCCCGAGATGCTGCCGCAGCAGGCGCAGGTCAGCGGCGCGATGGCCGACATGATGAAGGACACGCCGATGTACAAGTCGTACATCGCGGTGGCCCCACGTCCGCAGGATTTTCCGGAGCTGCTGGACCGCGTGGGCGAGTTCATGCGCACGCCGTTCGACTTCGAGGAAGACGTCAAAAAGATCGAGGCGCAAACGCTCCTCGTCTTCGGTGATGCGGACATGTTCCGGCTCGAGCACGTCGTGCAGTTCTACAAGCTGCTGGGCGGCGCACAGCAGGACGCGGGCTTCATGCGCGAGCACATGGCCAGGAACCGCCTCGCCATTCTGCCGGACGTGACCCACTACGAGACGTTCATGTCGCCATCGATGACCGCGGCGGTCCTGCCGTTCATCAATGGGGTCAACAACGCGCCGTCGTGGGCCAATCAAGTTGACGCGAAGAACTGACGCCGATGAAGGTGACTTTGCGCACGGTCGAAAAGGGCCGGTTATTTCGCTCGGGGTGGTTCAATGATCTCGCGTGACGTGTTGATCACCGGCGGTAGCGACGGGATCGGCCTGGCGGTGGCCAGGCTGCTGGCGGCTGAGCAAGGCACGCGGGTGACGCTCGTTGCGCGCGACGCCGCGAAGTTGCGCAACGCAGTCGCGACACTCACGGGCGAAGGGCACCACGCGATCGCGGTGGACCTGTCGGTGCCTAACGAAGTCAATACGCTGGCCTCGCACGTCGAGTCCACGCATTACGATGTTCTCATCAACAACGCCGGCTTTGGCCTGTACGGCAGGTTCGCCGAGCTGTCGCTCGACGACCAATTTCGGATGATGCGCTTGAACATGGATAGCGTCGTCGTGCTCTCACACGCGTACCTCCGCCAGGCCAGGCGCGGTGACGCGCTCGTGAATACAGCGTCGTTCCTTGCCTATGCGCCGATGCCCGGCGCGGCGGCGTACTCGGCGACGAAGGCGTTCGTCGCAGCGCTGAGCGAGACGCTGTGGTGGGAGTACAAGGAGAAGGGCGTCTACGTCCTGGCGTTCAACCCAAGCGTGATGGCCACGCGGTTTCACACGGCAGCCGGGGCGTCGGCGGCGGTCTTTCCGCGGGCGCTAACGCAGTCACCCGAGAGCGTCGCTCGGGAGCTGGTCGCCGCGCTGCGGAGCCGCACGGCGCCGCGTGTGATCACGGGCTTCGTCACTCGGCAGTTCGTGCGGCTGCAACGTCTGGTGAGCAGCAAGACGGCTCTCAATATGTTGGGGAGGCGGAGTCCGATAGTGGACGGTTCGAAGACAAGGGGGGCAAAATCACCGTTTGCGGCACCATGATCGACATTCGAAAGCTGGTGGCCATCGACATCTCCTTCCTCGGCAAGACGTTCATCATCGCTGAATTCGTGCTGGGGTCTTTGGCATCGGGGCGCTCGGCGTGTTCGTCGCGGTAGGTGCGCGGTCCTCGGGCGCCGCAGCCATTTGGCTGGGGCGCCCGTTCTGGTCCGGGACAGCGTTAGGCGACGCTTAGCGCTGCGTCGTGTCGGGCTTTGGTGGGGCCGGCCACGCACGGACGCGTTCCTGAATCGCGTGAAAGTCCGGCGTATCGCGCCGGAGCTCCTGTTTGGGATCGAGCTTCAGCCCGGCGATCTGCTTCCGCGTGTGGGCGACTCTCGATTCGTCGCTCGGGTGGGTCGAGAAGAACGTCTCCACGAGGGACGGCTGGCGCTTTTGCTCCTCGAAGAGCTTCTCGAAGAACGACGGGAGGCCTTCGGGATCGATCCCCGCCCGAACCGTGTTGACCACGCCTTCCGAATCCGCTTCGGCCTCATCGTGCTGGCTGTATTTCGCGGAAAGGGCGTCCTCTCCGACCTGCACTGCAACCCGACCGCCGATGGTGTGGCATATGCGCGTCAGCGTGCAGAGCAGCACCAGCCCGACGACCCGACGCTCCTGTCCTTGTATCTGCTTCACAGAATGCCGCCGAACGACGTGACCGATCTCGTGCCCCATGATGCCGGCGATCTCGTCGAAGCGGTCGGCCTGCTCGATCGCCCCGCGATTGACGTAAATGAATCCGCCCGGTAGCGCAAAGGCGTTCACGTCGGGAGAGTTGACGACTTCGAATCGCCAGTCGAGATCGGCGCGGCTCGTCTTCGACGCCATCGACCGCCCCAACTCGGTCACGAAGAGATCGACCACGGAGTCATGGACAATCGGGAGCTCCGAGTCGACCTGCGCCGCGTTGGCGCTGCCGATCGCGCGCTCGTCGGACTGCGACACAGAGCACGCGGTCACGAGAACGACGGAGCTCAGGAGAAGACAGAGACGTGTGGTAAACATGGGAGTCGAAGGCTTGGTACCGTCAGAGCGGTGAGACGAACCGCGGGATGCCGGCATCGATCATCCCGCGGCCGTCGTGCCTAACGCCGTGGCGAACAGCCGCCGGTCAGGCTCGAATGGTCTCCTGGACGCGCTGGGCGACTTTGGGCGACAGCGACGTGCGAAGGATGGTGCCACCATAGCCGCGGAACTTCTCCGCCATCTGCTCGGGATTGCCACCGTGAACCACCGCGAACACGGCGGAGTCACCTGGCTGGATCAGGCCGCCGACTTCCTTGACGAACTCGTCGGAGATGCCGTACTCACGCTTGAAAGTATCCGCGTCCTCGTAGCCGATGGCTCCCCCGATGCTTCCGGCAGTAGCCGCGCCAGCGCCGAGGGCAGTCGCCGCCGCCGCCGCGCTCAGCCCACCGGTGAATGGGGCGGCCAACAGTGCTCCAATCATGCTGCCGATGAACACGCCGTACCCGGCGCCTTCCTTCGTCGTGGGCTGTATGCTCTGATCGATGCGCAGCCGGCCGTCATCCGTGCGATAGGCCGCAACGCCGTCCTTGAGCTGGAGCGACCAGTCGTACGTGAGCTGCTCGAGCTGGCCCAATACTTCGGAAGCCCGGTGTTTGCCGTGGAATCCCACGACCATGAGGTTGTCTGACATGGTTGGTACCTCTCGACGGGATGAAGGTGGTGTCGCGACTCATCGCGACTGATAGGCGCCGCGAAGCGCGGACTCGACATCGCCGACCGTCGTCCGCAGCCGGTACGCGCCGATGAACAGCACGACGCCACCGACGATGGCGAAGGCCGAGATGAGCGCCATGAGGGCGGTCAGCGTCGCGGGTGGGCTCATGAAGGCGTAGGCCGAAGCCAGCACGGTGAGAATGCCGAACGCCATCGCCCATCCCCACGGCACGCCGAGGCGGCGTTCCTGGATCGAGACGGAGATCCCGGCGATGCCGGTGAGCAGCAGCCACCACGACACCCACACGACGGCGAAAGTCAGCGACAGCCCCGGATAGAAGTAGAGCGCCGCGACACCGAACGCCGTGCTGATGAGACCACTCAGGAACAGAAGCCACCAATGCGGCGCGACCGAACGCAGTTCGAACGCGTGCACAATGTTGACGAGCCCCTGCACCACTGCCCAGATGGCGATGACCAGCGCGAACGCAGCCACGGATTCCAGTGGGCGTGCGATGATGAAGATGCCAAGGATGATGGCGAACGCCCCGCGAATGACGAGCGCCCACCAGACGCGATTCAGCGCCTTGCCGAGTTCCGTGTTAGCCATGTTGCCCTCCCGCCGCCCAAGCGGCTTCCGAGTTCGACGGAGCGCCATGG
>Ga0207679_10001386_pt1 | contig 15270 bp, 19 predicted proteins | sample KBSC73metaG_FD_184320 | JGI IMG/M metagenome (GOLD analysis project Ga0207679, IMG submission 184320) | Corn rhizosphere microbial communities from Kellogg Biological Station, Michigan, USA - KBS C7-3 metaG (SPAdes) (version 2) | ecosystem: Host-associated > Plants > Roots > Rhizosphere > Soil ... | reverse complement strand
GGCGCTCCTCGGATTTGGGAGCATCTATTTGGTGATGTCGGTGCTGATCCGTCCCAAACTCCGGAGAAATGCGGTCATCATCAAAGCGACGAATAGGTCGCGGATACAGGCGGTGCAGGAGGGGCTTGGCGGAATACGCGAAGTTCTCATCGAGAACGCGCAGAAGGTCTACCTTCGCAAGTTCGCAAAGGTGGATAACGCGCTTCGGCATGCTCAAGGAGCGAACGCACTTTTCGCCATCGCGCCGAAATTCATCGCGGAAGCCACGGGGATGGTCCTGTTGGTCGTTCTGGTCGTCCTTGCAAGTCGGGAAACGGGCGGAATCGGCCACTCCCTTCCGGTGGTCGGTGCGCTCGCTCTCGGCGCCCAACGGCTGCTGCCGCTACTTCAGCAGCTCTACAATGGCTGGGCGAATTTGCTCGGCAACAGCGCAATGCTGATCGGCGTGGTGGAGCTTCTCAGTAAGCCAATGCCTTCTAGATTCGTCGGCCAACAGAAGGAACTGCCGTCTCTACGCCGGTCGATCGAGCTCTCCGAAGTATCGTTCTGCTACTCGCCCGAATTGCCGCTGGCTCTCGACCATGCCGTTATGGCCATCCCGCGCGGATCGCGCGTCGGCATTGTTGGCCCGAGTGGAAGCGGGAAAACCACTCTTATGGATCTGATCATGGGGTTGCTGCAGCCCACCGGGGGATCCATTCTCGTGGATGGAACGCCTTTGGATGAATCGAACGTTGTTTCGTGGCAGAAGCAAATCGCGCACGTTCCCCAACATATATTCCTGCTCGACGGATCGATCGCTGAGAACGTTGCGTTCGGCTGCGCTCCGTCCAACTTGGATATCTCGAGGGTGCGTCAGGCCTGCCGCCTCGCGCAGCTCGATGAGTTTGTCCTAGGCCTACCTCGCGGATATGACGAGCACGTGGGCGAGCGAGGCATAAGACTCTCAGGGGGCCAAAGGCAGCGCATCGGAATCGCCCGAGCGCTGTACAAGCAGGCATCGGTTCTCGTGCTCGATGAGGCGACGAGCGCCTTGGATGATTCCACGGAAGCCAATGTCATCGAAGCGGTCGAACGTTTGGGTGATGATTACACCATCATCATGATTGCACACCGGATTACGACGTTGCGTGGCTGCGACATAATCTACCGCCTCGATAGCGGGCGGATCGTGGAGACCGGCAGCTATGCGGAAGTTCTCGGGGACCCGGGCGCGCACCGGCGCGCTTTCCCACGACAGGGAAGACGTTCGGCTTGAGCTAAGGGATTTGCGCCTCTTTAGTTGAGGTCAGCGTCGCCAGCGACCGCGAGGCCGCAGGGAGTGACATGAACTCGCGCCAAGTGGAAGAGACAGCCTAGCGCCTTTTTCTTGCGGGGCGCTTCTGGACGACGGGAACATATTGGAAGTCGGCCACCCGTTGCCAGCTACGTCCCTCAAGCGAACGATACTGGGTATAGCGCAGACCCTCATCCTCAAGATTGAAAGTTGTCTGCACGCGGACAAGGCCCTCGGGCTCCCGACGCTCGTCCGTGAACACGATACCGTAGGTGCCATTAGGGAAGCCGAGCTGGTAAAGCCCGCGCCCGCGGGAGTCATAGCGGTAATAAGTAAAGCGGCCCTGCGATTCGGAATAACCGAAGATCGTCTGGCCGACGGTCGAATCGCGTCCGTCCTGGAAACTGCAAAGAACGAAGGAGCGGCCGCTGTACCAAGCACACTTCTGGTAGAAGGTCCCGCTCGAGAGACCCGGAATGGTCCACTCCCCGACAAAATAGTTCAGCCGAGTGTCGACGCTAGGCGCATGCGCTGCTGCGGGCCCTGCGGCCGGTGCGCTGGCCAGTTCGATGAGGAGCAGGACAGGTGAAAGCATAACTTTTCGCCTTGCCCGAAATTCGGCACTTTGGAAGATTAACATCCGGACCGCAGGTGCGCCAGCACGGTCCAAGTTGGTTCGCGGTCTTACGGCGACCGCGACTCGCTGGAAGTTGCCAGCGCTATAGGGCAAACTCCATGCGGCGTTTGAAGATTTCAAAGCGGGAAGGGGACGTGCTCAGCGGGGCAGATGCGTTGAAGATGATCAGGTTCGTGGCCTTCGGCGGATACGAGCCCACGCCCCGCCTGATCATCCATCGGGCCCCGCTGCTCGTAGCAGCGGCGATCGCCACGCTCGTTATTGGCATTTCCTCCTATTGGGGCGGCATCCGAAGCGCAGAAATAGGGGCGGAAAATGGACCTGCGCCTGTGTTCGGCGGGCTGGACTCCATGCCCGTAGGCCAAAGCGCCAGAGAGCAGGAACCGGCGGCGGCACCCTCCTTTTCGGGTCCTGATCACAGTGCAGGCACAACAGGCCTGCCGGCGAAGATGCAGCCACCAGCCGCGGTTGGCCGAGGCGCTGTACGGGATGGACCTTCGACTGTTTTCGGCGAAGTGAACTCCATGCCCATACGGCAAGGCGCGGCGGAGCCGAAATCGCCGGTGGTTTCTCCCACGCCGGATTCCGATCGCAATGCAGGCGGCGTGGGCCAGACGGCGAAGATGCGACCGCCAGCCGCGATTGGCCAACGCGCCGTACGCGGAGCCGAACCTTCGAAAGCATCGGGCGCGTCGACGCCGGGGGCGTCGGCCGCGGCTACAGGTTTGAAGCAGGCATCGGCATCTCGCCCGGCCGCGAGGGCGGGTGAGATGGTCCGGATCGGCCGCTTCAATTCGGACGAAGAGGCCCAGAAGGCTTGGTCAAACTTGTCTAAAGCTTGGCCCGATGCGCGGACCCTCTCGGTCGTCCCGGTGCGTATTAAGTCCCTCAGGGACGGCAAGACCTATTACCGAATGCAGGTCATAACGACTTCCCGATCCCACTCGGAGATCCTGTGCAAGCGGGTGCACGATCTGGACCAAAGCTGTACCGTCATTGGCGCCGAGGAATATGGGGCGGAGGGACCGTTCTGAGGGGGATGCCAAGACGCCCCCAAAACCCTTGGAAGGGCCTCATCGCGCAGCAGGGCGTCAGAAAGTGACTGAAAAGCCACACGTTTCCGTTGAACGCGATACTCGTCGCGCGAGGGATTGCGACTCGTCGAATCTGGCTTAGCGTCACTATCGTGCAACGAAGTGCCGACTCAGCCTTTCTCCTCGCCCAGGCGGCCAAGTGCCGTAGATTGGCTGACGCAATAAGCGAGTGCGAGATGCGGGAGAGGCTGTGTCAACTCGCGGCCGAGTATGAGTCGCAGGCAGGCGGGAGGAGATTGGGCGCTACGCGGTCAGGCAGACAGCGTTAACCCGCGGAGGCGAGCACAGACCTAAGGAACCCGCCCGAAATTGATCGCGACGCGCCCGATCCCTTTGATCCGGTACATTTCCTGATCGGCTCTCTTGAGCACTTTTTCAGGACTGTCGTCGCTGCGAATGACTGCGACGCCCGCCGCGACGGTTAGTGGAAGGCAAATGCCGGCAATGCAGAATGAGTGATAATCGTCACATGTCTCAGTGATGCGTAAAGCCGTTTGCCAGGCGCTCAACTCATCTGCGTGCTCAAGCAGGATGCCGAATTCGTCGCCGGAGATGCGCGACACTAGGTCGGCCTCCCTCACGCTCGACTTAAGTAAGCGCGCGACTTCGATCAGAGCCTTGTCTCCAGCATCGTGCCCAAAGCTGTCGTTGATTGCTTTCAAGCCATCGACGTCGACGAAGATGAGCGCCGCCGTTCCGCCGTATCGTTTTACGCGAGCGACCAGCTGGTCAAGACTGCTGAGGAAGCTCCTGCGATTCGGCAGGTCGAGAAGAGGGTCCCAATGAGCCAGACGGTCAAGCTCAACGAGGCGCGCTTCGCATTTCCGCAGTTCGGTGCGAAGCCGCCGCACTTCAGCGGCTAGCCCTTCAGAACGCTGAAGGACGGCGATTTCATCATTCGCAGCGTCGTTACGCAACACCGGTTGCCCCCTGTCTTCGACAATATCACTACGGAGTTGAAAAGGAAGGCTATTTTATTGGCCCCGTAAGACGGCGAACTTCGCGTCCTCCGAGCGCCGACCGGGAATGCTTTCGAAGGGTCGGCTGCTGCCTCGCCTCGCGCCAGTTGCGCAGTTCCTCGTCAGTGCTTTCCGGGATGCAGGCGCCAGACGTATCTTTCGAACCGCTCCTTTATTTTATCCAAAGCTCGGCGCGGGTCGCTCAGCGCGCTGTGGGTAAGGGAAGTGGAGCCCTGGGGCGGATCGGCGGCGATCGTCAGCAAGGTGAACAGTGCCCGGCTACTCGGATAACGCCACTGGAACCGGCGCCGAACCATCTGCAGTCTGACCCATCGATCCTCAAGATATTCTTCAGGAATATCGATCTTCAACAGGTGGTGGGCGGTAACCATCTGCACTTTGAAGGCGCGCTGTAGGGTGGGGGTCGCGAAGAAGCTTGAGGCAAGCGGCCAATCCACCCCCTCGCGAACGAGACAGGCGATATCCAACAGATGCCGGACGTCTACCAACCCCCGCCAGTAGTCGCGATCGTTCATCTGGTCATGCAGAACCGTCAGGATCAGTTGAGCAGTCGGACCGGGCAACAGGGCAACGCCCTCGCGGAACCAGATCTCCTCGCAATGTGGCTCCACTGCTTCATAACCGAGCTCCACATCCGGTGGTTTCAGCCGAGTGTGCAGGTCTACCGTGCCGGCATCCTTGCTCCGGGCGAACACCGGCGGGATGCTGTCGTCATCCGCGCCAATGACGATCTCGTATCCAAGCCTGGTAAACACCCCGATACAGTCGTTGCGCCGATCCTGCGGCACGAGAAGATCGATGTCGGAGAGTAACCGCGATCGCTCGCGAGGAGTGCTGAGCAGTCGCGCCAGGCCCTTCATGACGATTGGCCGGACTCCAATTTCGTTCAGCGGTGTAAGTAATTCATGGAATTGCGAGATCAGGAGGTCATTTCGCTTTTCAGCGCGAGTGCGAATATCCAGAAGCAGCTCGCGGGCATTTGCGGGAACATGGAACCCTGCATCGACGCGAAGAACAGCGTCTGCCAAACGCCCGATCGTCAACGTCTCGCCTGCAAGATCGATCACCGCACGCCAGTCTCGCGGCGCTGTCGATCCGTCGTCAAGAATATGGATGAGATCCCCGAACGCCTCTCTGGCTCCAGTCACAGGCCGTATTCCGCGGGCGCTCCGCTCGACCGGCTTCCGCCGCGCGACGGTAAGCGCAGCTGCTTGCCGAACCTCGAAACATGGGCATGCCACTGTTCATCGATTGCCGAAGTACAGGTCATAGATACCTCACGCGCTCTGCCCCTATAGTCCGCGAGACCCGCCTTTTTCTATGGGCCGTTGAACTAATTGGACTTTTCCGCATTTAATGATAAGTTAACAACGGCTGTGTCGAGGAAGTGGCATGAAAAACCCTCATTCTGAAGCTGAGTGCAACGCCGAAATTGAGCCGGCAGAAATCGATAGACGGGCGTTTCTCGATCGATATGGCAAGCTCGCTTTGGTTGCTCCGCCAGTTGTGACGGTCCTGCTTTCGACGGCGATGTCATCTCCGGCGATCGCTCAGTCATCGGGTAGCAGTGGCGGAAGCGGCGCCGAGGTCCTGCTCGTGGGCGGGGCTGGAGCGCTGCCGCTCGTTGCTGGGGGACATCGCGAAGCACAGCCCGTGCCCGTGCAGCAGGCGCCGGCTGTCGTCCCACCTCCACCGCCAGTTGCGGTTCCCCCTCCGCCGCCACCTCCCGTCCCTGCACCGGAGCGCGGTTAGGTTTCAGCCGCTCCGCGCGTAGGGCGCGAATGCGGACAGGCAGGGAAGCCTTGCGTTTCCCATCGCGCCGTCCAGCCAATCAGCGAACTCAGGCACCATGTACGGGCTCGCAAGCGCCGCCGACCCCTTCCATCGATGCGGCTTCACTGTTTCTGACAGTATTTGAATCGCCGAGAGCGGCGCGATGAACGAACGAGCAGCCTGCCTCGTCTTCGGGGTTAGGGGGAAAATTGGCCCGTCGCCGCTACCGACGACAGGCCAGTTTTTGCAGGGGTGCATAGGGGTGGAGCACCCTGGAAATAAACGTAAATTTAACGCGAAGGTTCCGTTAGGCTTCCGCCAGCGATCTGGCTCTTGGGTGTGTGAAACTGGCACATGGCCAACCGACACCATTCATCGCTTGTCCAACTATGGCAAGTTCAGCTGCAGACGGCGCGTTGGCCTAGGGAATGGCGCACGCCAGCGACCCGAAGCGCAAAGCAAGACCGCGAGGATCCCGAGGCTCCGAGGTTGTCATGATGAGATCCAACGGTTCAGGAAAAAGCCGCAAGCCGAGCGACGACGAGCAATTCGCGCGGGACATGCTCAAGGTGGAAGAGCTGCGAAGCCAGATGCTGGAATCGCTGCGCCTGAGAGAGCGCGGCGAGCGCGTATGAAACGGCACTCATGACGCAACGTTGGCGGCGCAGGGACCAGCTGCCTTTCCGGCTCTTGCTGTCCCCGATAGCTGACGGACGAACTCGTCCCAGGTTGAAACCCGATCCGCCTGTCCCTCTTTTCGCCGCAGCTCCCGCTCTAACGTCGGAACCATCGAATTGCCGCGACGCACTTCAGTGCTGAGATAGGCACGCAAAACGGCGTCCCCCTGAGTCTGCGCGGTCACACGGGCAAAAACCGCGCGGATCATTTGCTCGTCGAACAGCGAATCCGATTGCGCACCCTCGGTCTCCAGGAAGATGTCGGCATCGCTCGCATGGACGAGGTCTCCAAGTGACAAAACGGCCGTGCTTGCCCTACCTCCGCAGGAAAGGGCGCTGGGCGTAGCAAGGGACGTTATGACCATCGTGCGGGCAGCGAGCGGAGCTGAGGTATAGGCTTGCCATCTCGCCCGGGCCATTCCCGCCTGTCGCTGCGTGCGGCGAATCACAGACCCATAGAAAGGCTTGTGACCCCGGAAAAACCGATCAAATTCGCTCGCTTGCGCGAAGTCCCGCAAGGCGTCGATGAACTCACGCATGTTCTTGTCCGCCTCTGCCGAGTTGCCAGAGCTTCCAGGGGCATTCGGCTTGGGGGCGAGCTCCGCGGGGGCTGTGTAATTCATCAAAGCTTTCGCCGCGACCGCTGCGAAATTCGCATTGTTCTTGCTGAGTCTGATGAACGTGTGAACGGCCCGGTGGTGCTTCTCCAACCTGAAAAAGTCTTCCATGTCTCTCGAGTAGCGGGCGTCGGCGGGGGCAAGGTCGGACCTCTCGTCCGCCAGCAGCTGGACAACCGCCAGCAGCTCGAGCCTGGGATCGACAGTGAATTGAATCCCTGTGTCCGGACGGATGGAGTCGTAATCCGGCTGACCGGCATCCTCAACTGACGCCGCACTCAAAATAGCAGGATCCGGCTCACGGCCGCTGTAATTCTGAGTGAACGCCTGCGGCATGCCCCATGCCGCGCGCCAGCGGTAGAAGATGTGTGGGCCAACCTGCGCATTCTTCTCGAGGCTGGTGGCCCAATAGGGCACGACATAATTCGCATGGTAGTGAGTGGCGAGGCCAACGGGCTTGAACACCGCCCCGCGAAGCGCTGCCTGCGCGACCTCACCGGACGCGGTCCAGGCAAGTCGATCGGGACGCCTGAGCAGCGATGCGTCGCACGTGAACGTGAACTGGCACCCGGTCTTCCGCTCGGAGCCCTGAAACACCACACCGCAAACCGAAGGCGGGAAAGCGGGATGACGGACTCGATTGAGCACGACCTGCGCCACTGCTTCCTGAGCTCCGCGGTCCTCGCTGCCCGCTTCATAATAAACCGCGAGAGTAAGGCACTCGAGCGCTCGCTGACGTGCCTCGTCGTCTCCTCGAAAGCGAAAGGCCTTCGCCGCCAAATTCCCATGCGTCGAGAACGGGATATGGGCATTTATCGCCAGGGCATCCGCCGGCGAGACCGGTCGAAGCAGGAACGGCGGCGGCTTCAGGGGTGCTGCAGTCGACTGCAATTGCTTGGGCCGTTGACTGTTCTTCGCCAGTCCGCCCGAGGTGAGAACCATGATAAGCAATAGAGTGGCGGCGGCGGCGATCGCCATGAGCTCGCTGGAGCTGCGTCGCTGCTGAAACGCCTCCCGAAAACTGAGAGAAAGGGACACCACAGTCCACCCCTCGGGGCATAATTCGATCCGCACGAAAGCGTGCGGCCAACCTGTAGCAAATTCTTGTTAAACGAAGCAAATTTAATAATAAATGAGTCCACCTAGGGCGGGGGAAGCACGCGAAGTGCCTGCACTGAATGGGCCTAATTGTCTCGATCCGGCCTACTTCAATGGTGTTTGGCCACTCCCTTCGCTTTCCTGGATGGCCTGGGCGATCCCTCGTCTCTGGATGCCAGCTCTTCGAAAGCCGAAGCGAGTCTCAGCAGGAACGGCTCTTCGGGCCGTCCCCTAAACTCGGGCGCCACCTTTCGGCATTCCTCCGCCACGCGGACAAGTTCTTCGGTGCTCATCTAAAGCTCCTTCGGCCGAAGTGACCGTCCCGCATCAGGAGTGGAGGGCTTGGCAGGACCACCCTTCAGGCAAGCAGCCTGTGAAGCGGTGGCTGCAAATTCCTGGTTTAAGCGCAAGCTCTTAAGTGATGCCCAACAGGCATGGTTAAGACGCCCGCCGGGTGCGTCGTCTTTCGATCGCAGGCAAAGTCCTCGCTGAGGCTAGTGTCGCCAGCTCCGCCAGCGCGATGCTGGCGGAGGCGCAGCTTCAGTGCATCGACCGCGAGAGATGAAAATGGTGTCCTGCACACCTGCCACGTCGACCAGCCGATCATTCTTATCGAGCTTGGAGAAAAGGCTGTGTTCCGGGAGGGAGAAGACGATAAACTCACCTACTTGCCGCACAACGGGATAGTACCGATCGCACTCCGATAGCCCTACGGCGCAGCGCAGGTACACGGCTCGTTCGAACCCTGTTTGTTGGTGGTATCCTATGTAGACGGAGATGGTTGGGCGCCGCGGCGAACAACCGGTAGGCGTGCACGATTGAACGCTATCGATCGAGCAGGCGCGCCAGACATCGCTGTCCTTCGCCGTCGCGGGGCCGGTGCTCAAAATCAGCACGGCGGCGGAGAGATAGCCCTTCATCAGTACCGCAATTAGCACGGCTACGAAATGTGATCACGTCGCGAGCTCTCGCCTGAGCAGGAGCTTCGCGAGTGGTGCCGCTTGCGTGACTCGAACTCGCAGCACTGCATTAGTCAGATATTGATTCAACCCGATAAATTTGGGCGTTCTGACGTCAATTCGGTCCGCCGTCCGGGCCGAGTAGTCCAAGGCCGGCCAGCCGGACCGGGCTACTTAGTACATTCGCTTCTCAATCTCGAGAGCTGGTCGGTGGAGACTGGCGGTCGCTCACCTCTCTTCTCGAGATGAGCTGAATAGGCTTCGATCAGCTGGTATCGCCTCAGACGCGCGGCTTCCGTAACGGCTCGCTCTGCGGCTGCCATCTCCTCAGCTATTCGTCGCTTGAAGAACAGCGCATCTGGTTCCACCGGACACTCCTAACCGTCGGTGATAGGCCCGCTCTCGGGCCCGCAGCTCCTACTCGGAAGAAGAAGGTCTAGGCTGCGTCGCGTCCGCCGCGTCTTGGCGAACTTTTTGCGTCAGTCGTAGCGGTTCTTCGACGGCCGGTTTCTTCTCCCAATTCGCGCCGATGGCGCTGCTCTTGTCCTCGCCCCGCGCTCCGCGGATTTCGATCCGCTGCGTGCGCTGCGCATCAATTCGCGGGAAGCGGATGAGCAAAAGTCCATTTTGAAACTCGGCACTTACGCTGTCGGCGTCTGGCACGAACGGCAATTGTATGGAGCGCTCGAATCGCCCGTACGACCGCTCGGAAAAGTGCACCCGTTTCGCTTCACCCGGTCCTCGCTTCTCCGCGATAATGGTGAGGACATTACGTTCGAGATTGAGATCGATGTCTTCTTTTGCCACGCCTGGCAGCTCAGCGGTCACCTCGATGACATTCCCCTCTTCCTGTACCTCGAGGAGAGCGGTGGTCCTAGCCGCCTGATCAACCAGGTGGCGCAGCTCAAGAAACATGTCCTGGTCGTCGGATGTCAGCGTCACGAACTGCATGACTTGTCTCCTCGATACCGGAACCAGCAAGGCCGCCCGGTTCTGTGTCGTTAATACAGATTTAACGAGCGATCTCAAGAGGCTGTGGAAGACGAACACGGAAATGCAGCGGTCCGCCCCCCATCAATTGTGTCGCGCGGTCACGCTCGTGAAAGATTCCGAAGAGGCGGGAACGATGGCGAACAAGACCCGTTGACCGCCTGTCGCGCAAGCCACGTCGAGCTTCAAAATGGCGCGGACGGTAGAGGCGTTTTCATGCGTAGGCGGTTTCTTTCGGATGCGGCGAAATGCCGCGCTCAAGCCAAACAGTATGCGGGCCGGCCTGAGGAGGCTTTTCTTCTTCGGATAGCGACAGAGTTCGAACTACTCGGCGAGGTAGCGGCTTTCGGCAGCAGCGGAGCTATTGCGCGGCTCCTCTCGTGAGCTGGTTAGTTGCGATGCTCGTGCTCTGGCTGCTGCCAGCTCTATTGCTGGTGCCATTTATGGTGCACGCGACGAGGACCGGCGCGATGCCACCGTCCCAGTCGGTTTCAGATGAGCCAAGGCTCGCCTCTCGCCATACCCAGCCGAACGCCGCGACGATCGAAGCGGTCGAAGCAGCGTAAGAGAACCAGGGCTTGATCGCTTGACGCCGCTGCAGGCGCTTATGCGCAACGAAAATTTTAGATCTGACATGCAGCACGCTTCGAAAGACTTGGTCGCACTGAAAAGCCAACGCGCAGTACCCCCGGTTGAGCAATGCCGATCCGAGGAAGTGTTGAAGAAACTCACCTTACTGACAGTTCGACGAGTGTCCCGCGCTTCAAGGCTGGACGCCGGCTCCTCTAACGTTTATGAGCTTTTAACCGACTGTTGTTAAAGAGTTTTTTGCCGTGGAGCGTTCCCATGGGCAGTTTACGAGAAGCCGGCGCTAGCGACTACGAGGTTCTGGGATTGAAGCCCGATGCGAGCGAGCAGGAAATCGAAAACGCATTCGATTTGCTGGTGCACGGCATGGGCTTTCGTGACAACCTGCCGCGCCGGCTTTGGCCGGACCGACTGATGCAGATCCACAGCGCGTACGCGACTCTTCGCGATCCACAGAAACGACGCGCGTATGATGACTCCTTGCGTGACGCTTCCGGGGCCTCTCATTCGAAGGTTGCAGCTGGAGGTTCTACCGCAAAGCGTAGCCGAAGGCGGTCTGCTCCCCAGAATGGTGCAGTCGGCTCTGTTCTGGTTGGAGCGGGCAGGGATCCAGCTACGGATTCTTTGATAACGCCCCCAAAGCGGCCGCGCCGGGGTCCGACAGCCGCCAACGCCGACAACGTCACCCGCGACGCAAATGACCGCGAGCGACCCCAGCGGCTGAAACCCCAATCGTCACGCGAGCGCGCGGATAAAGTCACCGACAAGCCGGCGCGGGAGGAGGCAACCGGGCAGGGTTCAAACGATGCCGCGTCTCAATCCGAGCGTCGGATCAAAAATCGTTCATTTTTTCAGCCGCGCTCGGTTCCTGTGCAACATTGGGCCACGGGCGCCGTCGTGGCACTCGGGCTTGGCGCATTGCTGATGGCCTCGTGGCCCCACATGAAGCGAGAACCTTTCGAAACTGGCGGATCGGCGCGACCCACGCAGCAAATAAACCGCGTCGCGCCTTCATCCCAGCCTGGGGCCCCTACCAATTTTCCGTCCAATGAATCATTGAGCCCGCAAGAACGCGCCGCCGCCAAAGCTGACGCAGCCCCCGCCTCGGCCAGCCTGGGCCATTCGGCGGACATGGACGGCTCCCTCGAGGGCCCGAGTGCTGCGCGCCAGGATGTGACAGACTCCGCGGTCGCGGTCGGTGGTTCGCCCCAACCTCCGCCACAGCCTGCCACGGCGGTGCCGACAAACCAATCCGCCGCAGCCGCGCAGCCAGGTTCATCGGCGCCCAACGCCGCGGCTCCCGTGTCGAGTGGACCAATAGCGAAAGCCACTGGAACCGTAGTCCCACCGCTCACCGCCAGTCGACCGATCGTCACATCGGTGACGACACAACCGCGCGCCAAAGCAGCCGCTGCACCTCCGACTTGGATCGGCGGCGGTCCGACCGACAAGGACAATCGGCGTGGCCGCTACAAAGGTGCCGTTGCGGTGCGATTCACGGTCGGGATCGACGGACGTCTTTCCAACTGCACGACGGCCCAGTCGAGCGGCAACACCGAGCTCGATGCACTGACGTGCCGACTTTTGGTCGAAAGAGGGCGCTTCACGCCAGCGACCGACCCGCAAGGCCGGCCAATCGCCAGCCAAGCTTTTGCAACATACGTCTGGGGTCGGGGGCGCCGTTCGAACAAGTGACCCCAGTTGCCTACGCTGACCTAAGAATCTCAATGTCTGCAATGGCTCGAAAGCTGACACTCGGATAATGGCAACTTTGGGTGGAAAGCTGACAGACGGATCTCTCCACATGCGCCTTTAGGCGTCTGGGGGCCTCCGTTGCCGGGAAATCCAGAGCAGCACCACGCCGATCACTATGCCGACAATCAAACCGGCGATGAAATCACTATTCACGAAGCCTCCACGCCTGGCGCTACGCATAGCAGATGGAGGGACCCACTTTAACTGTCTGCAAGCTCCAACGTAAGTTTAGGTTGAGGGGGAACCCAAGCGGCGTTCCTTCCGCTTTCGCCGAATGACGAAACCCAAGGGACTACCAAAAAAAGCGATACTGATCGTCAACACAGGCAGTCGCACAGGCGCGGAGTTGTTCGGGGAGGCTAGAGACAAGCTTGCCGCAGCGGGAATTGAACTCCTTGATGCGAAGCGGGTGAAAAGCGCGAAGCGGATTGGCGACTACGTCAAGAAAGCAATCAAGGGCGCGCCGATGGTAATCCTCGGTGGCGGCGATGGCACCTTGTCCAAGAACGTTGACCATTTCCTTGGCTCGGAAACCGTACTCGGCGTGTTGCCTCTCGGAACTGCCAACAGCTTCGCTCGAACGCTTGGGATTCCCCTCGACCTCGATGGAGCGGTCAGGGTAATCGCCGATGGGCTCCCTCGAAGGATTGATCTCGGGGCGATTGAGGGCGACCACTTCCTCAACAACGCGGCCCTGGGCCTTGCTCCAATGGTCGCTGAGAGCGTGCCGAGCACGCTCAAACGGGGGCTCGGGCGGCTCGGTTATCTGCTATGGGCCGGCTGGTCCGCCGCAAGCTTCAAAGCATTCCGCCTGAGCATCAACGATGGGCGTGAAACGCACCGGCTGTGGGCAACTGAGGTGCGGATTGCAAATGGCCGCTTTCATGGCGGCGTCGAGCTGATTGAGAGCGCCGATCTGGCAAGCGGCGAGCTCGTGGTCCAGGCCGTTACCGGACGGAGCCTCATGCGGCTAGGATGGAGCTATGTTGCGAGCGCTTTCAAGGTCCCATCGCGCCACGCCACCACACGAGAATTCAAGGGCCGGCGGATGAAGATCGCCACCAGGCCGACGATGCGTGTGTCGATCGATGGAGAGCTCGGCCCGGAAACTCCATTTGAAGCCTCGGCAGTGCCTGGGGCTGTTACCGTCGCGGCCCCGCACCGGATGTAGGCTTAGCGTCTGCGCTTAAGCCAGTTCCGGCCAGTGGTCTTCAGCACCGGCACGGGTCTGCTGGCCGCACGCCAATCCCGTCCGATTTGCCCGATCCTACTTCGCGGGTTCTTCCATCCCGAGACGCGCCTTGGCATTTTCAAGCATCGCCTTAAAGCGCGCATCGTCCCGAATTGGAATGAAATCCGGGTCCGCTTCCAAGTGCCGCAACTGCATCTTGCTGTCAGCCCTCTCGAAATACGGGCCTAGGACTTCCAATGCCGCCTCAGAATCTCCTAACGCGATCGAATACGCACACGCGAGATTATAGCGCATCGATTGATTTTCCGGATCGACCAGTAGCGCCCTTCGCCCCCAGTCGCGCGCGCGATCCCTCTCACCGAGAAGTGCCAGCGCGCTACTGCCCCATGCGAGCTCAACCGCATGTGACGGATCGTGAGCGATGGCGCGCTCAGCGCGGTCGACGCACATGCGCGCTGCTTCAAGGAGCTTTTTGCCATTTCCGAGTGCCTGGTAGCAGCTCATTAGCATCCCCGCGCTAGAGGTATCGGCGTCCATCATCGACGCGGCTTTTTCGAAGAATGGGATTGCCTCGCCGTTGCGGCCGTGCCGGTACAGAAACGCGGCCATCTCGCGGTTGGCTTCCCAGGATTCGGGTGCGAGTTCGAGCGCCGATCGGATCTGCCGTTCTGCTTCCTCCGATCGCCCCTCATCTTCCAAGTAGCGGCCTTTGACACAATGCGCTTCGGGAAGTCTCGGGTTAAGCGCGAGCGCGCGCTCTGCAGCAGGCAGCGCGTCTTCTTCGGTGCCGTGCCAGAAACGCAGCAGCGCCTGCGCGAGCGCCATCAGCGCCCACGCCTGGGCATATTCGGGATCGAGCGTCGTTGCCTCTCGGCATAATCGCACGATCAATTTGTGCCGTGCGGGGTCAGAAAAACCCCCACTGACCCACTGCTCCCGAGCCATGAGGTAGAGGCTGTACGCATCGACGTTCGACGTGCCGCGGTCCTCAATCGCTTCCTTTTCCTGCGGGAGCAGTTTGAGCTGCAGCGCATCGACGATGGCCTTCGAGATCTCGTCCTGAATCTCGAAAATATCAGTGAGATCCCGATCGAATCTATCGGCCCATAGATGCTTGCCGGTCGAGCCGTCGATCAGCTGCGCGTTGATCCGAATGCGATTTCCAGCTTTTCGAACACTGCCTTCCAAGACGTGGGTGACATTGAGCTTGGTCGCCACCTCCTTCACGTCCGGGCTTTGTCCCTTGAAACCGAACGCGGTGTTGCGGGCGACGATCTCGAGGGCGGAAATCTTCGAGAGGTCGGTTGTGATGTCCTCACTGATGCCATCGCTGAAATATTCCTGCTCCGGATCGCCGCTCATATTGACGAAGGGAAGGACGCAAATGGATGCACGGATAACTGGCGTTCGAGAGCCACGCCGGTCTGTGTGGGCTTCTTCGTCGCTTAGGCCTTTAACAAGTGCCGCAACGCTCCCTTCGACTTTGCGCCATGCCGGACTGGAGGCGTCGCCGTCCCAGCCCTTCAGGTCGGCACATTGGATCTGGTTGAACGGTAAGGGAGGAAGCGTGCGATCAAGAATGACTTGGACGAGCGTTCCCGACTCACGCGCGGTATCCGCTTCCGCTCGCACCC
>Ga0207679_10001381_pt1 | contig 15302 bp, 11 predicted proteins | sample KBSC73metaG_FD_184320 | JGI IMG/M metagenome (GOLD analysis project Ga0207679, IMG submission 184320) | Corn rhizosphere microbial communities from Kellogg Biological Station, Michigan, USA - KBS C7-3 metaG (SPAdes) (version 2) | ecosystem: Host-associated > Plants > Roots > Rhizosphere > Soil ... | reverse complement strand
CTTCGTTGACCTGGGGCTCGTCGTCGCCGCTCGAGCCGATGACCTGGGAGCAGCGGGGCTGGCTGCGGCCCGAGGCTGTCCACGCCCGACCGGAGCCGAGCGTGGACGGAGCGTCAGGCGCCTACTTCTTCACGTCGAAGCGATCCAGGTTCATCACCTTGTCCCAGGCCCGCACGAAGTCGTGGACGAACTTCTCCTGCGCGTCCAAGCTTCCGTAGACTTCCGACAGCGCCCGGAGCACCGAGTGTGAACCGAAGACGAGATCGGCCCGGGTGCCGGTCCACTTCACGTCACCCTTCTTGCGATCCCGCCCCTCGAACACGTCCTTCGCCTCGGACGTCGGCTTCCATTCGGTGTCCATGTCCAGCAGGTTCACGAAGAAGTCGTTGGTCAGCGCATCCTTCTTCTTGGTGAACACCCCGTGCCTGGACGGGCGGGCATTGGTGCCCAGGGCCCGCATCCCACCCACCAGCACCGTCATCTCCGGCGCGGTGAGCGTCAGGAGCTGCGCCTTGTCGATCATCAGCTCCTCCGTCGACACCGGCGCCCTGGCCTTCTGGTAATTGCGGAAGGCGTCCGCGAACGGCTCCAGCACCGAGAATGCCTCGATGTCCGTCTGCTCCTGCGACGCATCGGTGCGTCCCGGCGTGAACGGCACCGTCACCTTCACTCCGGCGTTCTTCGCCGCCTGCTCCACGGCCGCGCACCCGCCCAGCACGATGAGGTCGGCGATCGAGACCTTCTTGCCGCCCTTCGCCGAGCCGTTGAACTCCTTCTGGATGCCCTCGTAGATCTTCAGCGCCTTCGCCAGCTCCTTGGGGTTGTTGACCTCCCAGTCCTTCTGCGGAGCCAGACGGATTCGGCCGCCGTTCGCGCCACCGCGCTTGTCGGAGCCACGGAAGGTCGACGCCGAGGCCCAGGCGGTGGAGACCAGCTGCGAGGTGGACAGGCCCGAGGCCAGGATCTCCTTCTTGAGGACGGCAATGTCCTTGTCGTCGATGAGCTTGTGATCGACCGCGGGCACCGGGTCCTGCCAGATGAGCTCCTCCTTCGGGACCTCCGGACCGAGGTAGCGCGTCCGCGGGCCCATGTCGCGGTGAGTGAGCTTGTACCAGGCACGGGCGAACGCGTCCGCGAACTGATCCGGGTGCTCCATGAACCGCCGCGAGATCTTCTCGTACGCCGGGTCGAACCGGAGCGAGAGATCCGTGGTCAGATAGTTCGGAGCGATCTTCTTCGACTTGTCGTGCGCGTCCGGCACGGTCCCGGCCCCAGCGCCACCCTTCGGCTTCCACTGATGTGCCCCGGCCGGGCTCTTGGTCAGCTCCCACTCGAAGCCGAAGAGCTGCTTGAAGAAGTCGTTGCCCCACTTGGTCGGCGTGGTGGTCCAGGTGAGCTCGAGGCCGCTGGTGATCGCGTCACCCGCGAAGCCGGTGCGGAATCGGTTCCTCCACCCGATGCCCTGGTCCTCGATGTCTCCGCCTTCCGGATCGGCCCCCACGTGCTCCTTCGGGCCTGCGCCGTGGGTCTTGCCGAAGGTGTGGCCGCCGGCGATCAGCGCCACCGTCTCCTCGTCGTTCATCGCCATGCGGCGGAAGGTCTCGCGGATGTCCCGCGCCGCCTTGACCGGGTCCGGATTGCCGTTGGGGCCCTCCGGATTGACGTAGATGAGCCCCATCTGCACCGCGCCGAAGGGGCCCGCGAGCTCCCGGTCTCCCGAGTAGCGCTTGTCCCCCAGCCATTCCGTCTCCAGGCCCCAGTTGACGTCATGGTCCGGCTCCCACACGTCCTCGCGACCACCGCCGAAACCGAAGGTCTTGAAGCCCATGGTCTCCAGGGCCACGTTGCCGGCGAGAATCATCAGATCCGCCCAGGAGATCTTGCGGCCGTACTTCTGCTTCACCGGCCAGAGCAGACGTCGCGCCTTGTCCAGGTTGCCGTTGTCCGGCCAGCTGTTGAGCGGCGCGAAGCGCTGCTGGCCCCTCCCACCCCCGCCGCGTCCGTCGCCGATCCGGTACGTGCCGGCAGAGTGCCAGGCCATGCGAATCATCAGCGGCCCGTAGTGACCAAAGTCCGCCGGCCACCAGGGCTTCGAGTCGGTCATCACTGCCGCGAGGTCCTTCTTCAGAGCCTTGTAGTCGATGCTCTTGAACTCCTTGGCGTAGTCGAAGTCCTCGCCCATCGGGTCGGACCTGTCCCCGTGCTGGTTCAGGAGCTCGACGTGCAACGCGTTCGGCCACCAGTCCCTGTTGCTGCTTCCGCGACCAGAGACGTGGTCGAACGGGCACTTTCCTTCAGTCGTCATCACGATCCTCCTTGGGGCCGGGCCTCGACCCATGGGCCCTTCGCCGCAGCATCAGAGAGCTTGGGGGGCGGACTGTACTCCTCCGCGTGGAGAGATCGAGGGGCCCCGGATCGCAGCGACCACGCACATCAGCCCAATGGATGTTCGCGCTCCGCAGCGCCGTCGCATCGGTGATCCGGCGCGGTCCATCGGTGCCATGCCCCGACCCGTCGGTGCCTCCACGCTCCGTCGGTGCATCGGGGCAGGCCAGGACGGACGGCGTCCGAGCGGCTCCGACGCACGGCGCCACGCGCCTCTCGCCTGACTGCTCGCCCGACCCATCAAACGAGCCCGCTCACCCTCGAGGTCGGGCGAGCGCGGCCTCGGTGCCGGTCAGCAAGGTCGGCGGGTAGTTCGGGAGCGAGCCCCGGCTCTCGACCAGTGAGCGCAGCGCGACCAGGGACTCCGCACCAGGTCGACTCCAGCACCGGGAGCTGTCGCAGGGAGGGAAGATCTCCCCAGCGTGAATCCACCGCGCGACTCGTCGTTCGCCGCGCCTCGTCGCCCAGGCCCAACACCGACTCGGTGTGCGCCAGCTCGAACTGAAGCAGGGCGTCGCTGCCCTCCCACACCCATCGAGGCAGCCCCACCTCCCCGGGCTCGAGCGCACCCGGGCCTCGGTCAGCAGCCGCTCGACCTTCCTCTCACCGTTGTCGCCTTTGCCGAGGACGGCATTCGCCCTCGTCACCACGGTGTCCCCACCGACCAGCGCCTGTCCGAGCGTCGCCGGTTTCCGGAGGTCGGCGATGAGAGGCTCTGCACCGAGCCCGACCGCGGTCTGGAGACGCGCGAGATCGCGGGAAAGTCGCTTCGTCAGCGGGCTCGCAGAGTCCACGGGGCCCGGACGGGGCCAGGTGGCCCGTCGTGGGTGATCAGTGGCCCGGAGCCGCCCCCTTCACCGGCGCCTTCTCCGCACCATCGAGCCCAAAGAACGTCCGGAGGACCTTCACCGGCACGGTCCCGTGGCCGATCAGTTCCTGGTTGAACGCGCGCTGGTCGAACTTTCCACGGGCCTTCACGTCGCGCTCGAGCGCCTCGACCTCGCTGAAGCCCAGGAAGTACTGGCACAGCTGGGTGGAGTCGAGCTTCGCCCGGAGCAGCTTCCGCTCCGCCAGCGCCTTCTCCTGGAAGCCCTCCTCCTGCATGAAGCGCAGCGCCTCCTCGTCGGTCATCTCCCCGCGCTGGAGCTTGATGTCGAGGATGGCGTTCGAGGCGACGATCATCCCGTTCCTCGCCTCGTTCAGTGCGTACCGGGCGTTCTCCTTTCCGCCGAGCCCCACGCGGATCAGCAGCCGCGTCCCGTAGACCGCCCACCCCTCGGCGAACGCTCCGCTCCACAGCGTGCTCCGGAGCGCGTTCGGTCGCTGGCGCGCATACCAGGCCTGCGTGTGGTGCCCCGGGTATGCCTCGTGAGCCGAGGTCAGCGTGATGACGTACCAGTTGTTCGCGCGCAGGTAGCTCTCCACCTTCTCCGGTGGCCAGCTGGGATCGACCGGGTCGACGTAGAAGGTTCCGTACCACTTGCCGGAGGTGTCCAGCATGCCGGGCGCGAGGTACTCGGCTCCGACCGCGCCGCGCTTGTATTCGGGCTCGGGCAGGACCCGCAGAGTGTCGGCCGGAGGCAGCTTCAGTAGCTTCCTGTGGGTGATGAACTTCCGCAGGCTCGCGAGCTTGTCGGCGTGCGCCTGGACGAACCGGTCCGCCGGCGGGTGATTCTTGCTGAGCTCCTCGATCACACGGCGGATGACCTGCGCCTGGGCCGGGCTGGCGGCATCCTCCGCGGGCGCGGGCTCGTTTGGCCAGAGCCCCACGAAGAGACCGCGGGCCGTGGTGTAGAGGCTCCGCCGTTCGGCCTCGAAGGCGTCCTCGGCGGATTTCAGCAGCTGCGCCGGCGTCTGGTCGGTCTGCAGGCCGAGCGGGAACTTCCGGTCATAGAGCTCCTTCCCCAGCCGCCAGTCGCGGGTGGCCTTCGCCGTAGGGAACGAGGTGAGGAACTGCTGGTAGGACTCGAGCGCCGTGACCGCGCCGACGCGCGCCTTCTCCGCATCCGGGTACTTTGCGGTGAACGCCTTCAGCTCGGTGTTGAAGAAGGTGATCCGACCGGCGTTGTCCCTGATCGCCTGGGCGAGCCGGACGGGCTCGGGGGTGACCAGGGACGATTGCTTCATCGACAGATGGTGTGGAAGCGCCTGGAGCTGCGCGGTCACCGACTTCGCTCGCTGGGCCTCGGGGGCGAAGGTCCCGTGAATGAGGTTGCCCAGGCGAGAGGCAACGTACTCCCGCGGGTCGTAGAAGGGGAACGAGTCGTCGAGTCGCGCGTCCCACGCCCAGTCGCGGATCTCCTCCAGGTAGAGCAGCTCGAGCGCGATCCCGTCGGCGAGGATCCGCGCGTCGGCGCGATCGTCCGTGGACGCCTTGGTGAGATCGAGGGCCTTCACCTGCGCGGCCAGCGCGTGCAGCTGCCGGATCCGCTGGGTGATGGCCGGAGGATCGAGGTCCATCAGGCGGCCGTCCTGCGTGTGCACCCCCATGTACGTCGCGAGGTGGGGGCGCGCCTGGAAGAGACCCTCGAGATAGCGGGCGCTCAGCGTCTGGACGGGAGAGGCGGCCGCGAGGACGGTCGCCAGGAGCGGCAAGGTGGAAGCGAGCATGGCTCCGCGACCCTACACGCGCGGTAGCACCGGGGAAGCCGCTCTTTCGCGGACTGTCAGGCTCGCGGTGCGGCCCCGCGGTTCACCGCGTGCGCTCGAACGGCGGGGGAACGAGGCCAGCGCCGAACGAGTTCTCTGAGACGTTCCAAGTCAAGTCCACCTGACATGAGAACCGTGCGCTCTCGGGCGCTCAGCGCTGAAGCAGACGACGGATCCCGCGAGCGGGACGCCTCTCGGCCGCTGCAGCGGCGAGCACCGAGATGCCTGCAAGGACGCCCAGCCGTGCCCAGTTGAGGTTTCGCCATCTCCTGCCCCGGCGCGCCACCTCCTCGGCTCCGAGCTGGTGGCCCGAACGGATGAGCCGGAACAGCTCGGGGACGAAGTAGGCCGCCGTGGCTGCCCAGGTCGCGACGAGGAGCCCTCCCGCCACCGAGAGCAGCGGGCGGCGCCGCGGATCGTTCCGGTTCAGCGCCCACGCCGAGCCGAGCGCCAGGGCAGACCCGGCCGAGATCGGTGCCCAGAAGGCCCGCAGAGAGCGCGTGCTCTCGTCGACCTCCGGCAGCGATCCGGGCGGCGACGAGAACCAGCGGGGCATCACGAAGATCGAATGGTTCACTCCAGCTCCGACGGCACTGCCGAGGAGCACGTTGCTCGCTCCCAGTGCCAGCTCCGCGTAGGACATCTCGAACCTCCTTGGTGGGTCCTGAGTGTGGGGCCGGCCCGTCGTGAATGCTCCGCCGCACGCTCGGGGTGTCACCGGCCGCGCAGCCGTCGGTGCGTCCGGGACGGGGACGGGGCTGGTGGCGTGGACTCACAGGTCCGGTCCGTCGCCGGCGACTCGAGTTCCGGCTCAGGAGACGCCGCTGCATCCGCCGGGCTCGGCTGCCCCGGGCATCCCGCGGAGAGGTCAGTGCACGGGCGGTGGGGAGGCCTCTGCGGTCGCCGGGGCCTGCGGTCTCTGCGGACCGAACGCCACCTCGAGGACGTCATGTGCCGAGTCGGCGAAGAAGAACTGGATCCGCTCCTTCACCTCGGCCGGCACGTCCTCGAGATCCGCCTCGTTCCGCCGAGGGAGGATGACCCGCTCGATCCGCGCCCGGTAGGCGGCGAGCACCTTCTCCTTCACCCCGCCGATGGGCAGGACCTTTCCCCGGAGCGTGATCTCTCCGGTCATCGCCGTGTCGTTCCTCACCGGCACGCCGCCGGCCACAGAGGCCACCGCGCTCAGCATGGCCACCCCGGCCGACGGGCCGTCCTTGGGCACCGCGCCCGCCGGGACGTGAATGTGAACCGTGTTCTTCTGGAACACCTCGGGGTCCACTCCGAGCGCCGGGGCGTTGGAGCGGACGAAGGTGACCGCCGCCTGCGCCGACTCGCGCATCACGTCGCCCAGCATGCCGGTGAGCACCGGAGAGCCGCCCTGCCCCGGCACCAGCGCCGCCTCGACGAAGAGGATCTCTCCTCCCACCGGTGTCCAGGCCAGGCCGGTCGCGACTCCCGGGCGATCCACGCGCTCGGCCACCTCGTTGAAGAAGCGCGGCCGGCCCAGCAGGGAGGGGAGCGTCTCCGCCGTCACCTGCACCGGCCCCGGTTCACCCTCGCCGATCCGCCTCGCGGCCTTGCGCCCGACGGTGGCCAGCTCACGCTCCAGCTGACGGACGCCCGCCTCGCGGGTGTAGTCGCCGATGATCCGCTTGAGCGCCCCGTCGTCGACCTCCAGCTCGCCCTCTCGGAGCCCGTGCGCCCGGATCTGCTTGGGTAAGAGATATCGGCGCGCGATGTGGAGCTTCTCCGCCTCGGTGTACCCGGAGAGCGTCACCACCTCCATCCGGTCGAGGAGCGGCGGGGAGATTGTCTCCACCGTGTTCGCGGTGCAGATGAAGAGGATCTTCGACAGGTCCACCGGCACGCCGAGGTAGGTGTCGACGAAGCTGTGGTTCTGTGCCGGGTCGAGCACCTCCAGCAGCGCGGCCGCCGGGTTCCCCTGGAAGCTCACTCCCAGCTTGTCCACCTCGTCGAGCATGAACACCGGATCCATCGTCTCCGCCCGGCGGAGCGCCTGGATCAGCCGCCCGGGCAGCGCACCCACGTACGTCCGCCGGTGTCCGCGGATCTCCGCCTCGTCGTGCACGCCGCCCAGGCTGATGCGCAGGAACTTCCGCCCCATCGCTCGCGCTATCGACTGGCCCAGCGACGTCTTCCCCACCCCGGGCGGTCCCACGAAGCAGAGGATCGGCTCGCGGCGCGCCTCGTCCTCCGGGGTCTGCGGAACCGGACCGGCGCTCGCCGACAGCCCCGCCTCCCCCGATCCGGATAGCGAGACCTTGGCTTGCCGCTCCTGCCGGAGCTTGCGCACCGAGAGGTAGTCGAGGATCCGTTCCTTGATCTTATCCAGGTCGTAGTGGTCTTCGTCGAGGATGGCTCGCGCCCGCTGGATGTCGATCGTCCCGCCGCTCTCCTTCCCCCAGGGGAGCGACAGCAGCCAGTCGAGGTAGCTCCGAGCGATGCCGAACTCGGGGGACACCGAGGGGATCTGCTCCAGCCGCTGGAGCTCGCGCTCCGCCTCGCGCCGCGCCTCGGGCGGCAGCTGCGCCTCCTCGATTCGCTTGCGGAGCTCGCCCAGCTCCGAGCCCTCCCCGCCCTCCTCCTCGCCCAGCTCGCTCCGGATGGACCGCAGCTGCTCGCGAAGAATGTGTTCGCGCTGCTGCTTCGTCAGCCGCTCCTTCGTTCGGTTCGCCACCTCGTGCTCCAGCCGACGGACGGACACCTCGTGCTCGAGCAGCTCGTTCAGCTTCCGGAGCTTGGCCAGCACCGGGTCCAGCTCGAGAATCTCCTGGCGCCCGGCCTTGGGAAGAAACGGGGTGGCGGCGATGAGGTACAGCAGCTGCCGCGGGTCGGTGATGCCCTCCAGCATCGTGAGCACCTCTTCCGGCACCGTACGTCCGATCTCTCCGAGCTCGCGAAACAGCTCCCGCACCCGCCGCGCCAGCGCCTCCGTCTCCACCCCGGTGCTCGGCACGTCCGGCGCCTGCTCCGCTGCGGCGATGAAGTACGGGTCGGTCTGCGCGAAGCGCTGGATGCGCACGCGCTGAAGCCCCTGCAGGACGATGAAGATCGGCCCGTCCTGTTCCCGCTGGAACCGCTGGATCGCCGCCGCGCACCCCATCTCGTAGAGGGAAGAAGGATCGTCCGGGCTCGTGTCTCCCTCGCGTCGGGCCACGGTGCAGAGGATGCGGTGGGTGCGCGCCGCGTCCTCGACCGCGCGGATCGCCCGCTCGTCCTGGACGACGACCGGCGCCACCGACATCGGGAAGATCACCCCTTCCCGGAGCGGGAGCACGGGCAGCAGCGGGGGAATCTGGACCGCCGGACGCGCCGCTGGCTCTTCGTTCGCGGGCGCCGAGGTCATCGCCAGCCCTCCCTCGCCTTGGGGACCTGAACCCGTAGTAACCCGTCCTGGTAGTCGACCTCGATGGCATCGATGTCGATCGAGCCGGACCGCCAGGGGATCCGCACCGCGGCATGGAACGGGCCGTAGCGGATCTCGGCGCGATGGAGGCGCGCAGCCTCGCCGAGTTGCCGCCACGGCCTCTCACCCTGCACCACCAGGTGCTCGGGGTAGAGAAGAACCTCGTACTCGTCCTCGTGCAGACCGGCGATCTCCAGCGTCACCATCCACCCCGCCGCCGTCTCCACCACGTCGGTCGGCGGGGACCACTCGGGCTGGGAGAGGATCGCCGGAAACGACCAGGCCGCGACCATCCTCGCCGGCGGGCCCTCCGAGAACAGCCGCTCGTAGTGGATGTGCAGTCGCCGCAAACGCGCCACGATGGACTCCTCGCTCCGGAGCTCAGCCCCTCCGGCCGCATACCGAGCCGGACGCGTCGATTGCCACGACTGCCTGTCTTCACGCCGCTGCGTCGTCGCGGGCACAACACACGCCGGACCTCCCGGGGGGGGACGCGCTCGTCCGTCACCGTGTTTCAGCGGGCCGGCTTTCTGCCAAGCGGTTGAATTGCCACGGCTTTCGTGAAAGGTCCCGGCCGTGTCGATTCACGCCGGTCCGGTTCGTCGCCAGATCGGAAGCAGGCGATTCCGGCCGGTCCTGGCCGACTCGACCTCTCGAACGATAGGAGCAGGGCAATGCGAGTCATGGTGATCGTGAAGGCGACGAAGAACTCCGAGGCCGGGAAGATGCCGAGCGAGAAGCTCCTCGGCGACATGGGAAAGTTCAACGAGGAGCTGGTCAAGGCCGGGATCATGCTTGCCGGCGACGGGCTCAAGCCCAGCAGCAAGGGCAAGCGGGTGCGATTCTCCTCCGGAAAGCGGACGGTCATCGACGGGCCCTTCACCGAGACCAAGGAGCTCGTCGCTGGGTACTGGATCTGGCAGGTGAAGTCGATCGACGAGGCCGTGGAGTGGGTGCGCCGCTGCCCGGACCCGATGCCGGGAGAGGAGTCGGAGATCGAGATCCGGCCGTTCTACGAGGCGGAGGACTTCGGCCCCGAGTTCACTCCCGAGCTCCGCGCCAAGGAAGAGGAGCTGAGGGCCCACCTCGAGGCGCAGGCGAAGTCGAAGAAGTCCTGAGACGGAACCGGGCGGAATGAGCGAGCTCGCCACCCGCGGGGCCATCGAGGCGGTCTGGCGGATCGAATCCGCCCGGCTCCTCGGTGGCCTCGTGCGCATGGTTCGCGACGTGGGCCTGGCGGAGGATCTCGCGCAGGAGGCACTGATGGCGGCGCTCGAGCGGTGGCCCGAGACAGGCATCCCCGACAAGCCGGGCGCCTGGCTCATGGCCACTGCAAAGAACCGGGCTCTCGACCAGCTCCGGAGGAAGCAGATGCTGGACCGCTCGCACCTGGCGATCGCCTCCGACGCGGCCGGCGAGCCAGCCGTCCGGCCAGATCTGGAGTCGGCGATCGACGAGGACGTCGGTGACGACCTCCTCCGGTTGATCCTCGTCGCCTGTCACCCGGTGCTGTCGACCGAGGCCCGGGTGGCGCTCACCTTGCGCCTCCTCGGAGGGCTCACCACCGAGGAGATTGCCAGGGGTTTCCTGCTCCCGGAGCCCACCATCGCCCAGCGCATCGTCCGCGCGAAGCGAACCCTCGCCGAGGCGAAGGTGCCGTTCGAGGTCCCCCGGGGCGAGGACCTCACCGCGCGGCTCGCCTCGGTCCTGGAGGTCATCTACCTGATCTTCAACGAGGGCTACGCCGCCACCCGCGGCGACGATCTGATCCGCCACGACCTGTGTGACGACGCGCTCCGGATGGGGCGTATCCTCGCCGAGCTCGTCCCCGGCGAGGCCGAGGTCCACGGGCTGGTCGCGCTGCTGGAGATCCAGGCCTCGCGGTTGCGCGCCCGTGTCGGGCCGGGCGGAGAGGCGATCCGGCTGTTCGACCAGGATCGCTCCCGCTGGGACCAGCTCCTCGTGCGTCGTGGGCTCGAGGCGCTGGCCCGCTCCGAGGCGCTGGCGAGGCCGCTCGGCCCCTACGCACTGCAGGCCGCGATCGCAGCGTGCCATGCCCGCGCCCGGACCGCGGAGGAGACCGACTGGAAACGGATCGTCGCCCTCTACGACGCGCTGGTGGAGATCACCGGGTCACCCGTGGTCGAGCTCAATCGCGCGGTGGCGGTGTCGATGGCCTTCGGGCCCGCCCAGGCACTCGAGCTGGTCGAGGCGCTGAGCGACGAGCCGACGCTGCGCGAGTACCACTTGCTGCCCAGCGTGCGCGCCGACCTGCTGGAGAAGCTCGACCGGCTGGAGGAAGCGGGGCTCGAGTTCGAGCGCGCCGCCTCCCTCGCCCAGAATGCACGCGAGCGGGAGCTCCTCCTCTCCCGCGCCCGCGCCTGCGGGCGGACCGTCGATGCCGGTCCGCGAGCCTGAGAAGACCGGCGACCACCGTCCCCTCCTGTCAAGTTCACACGACACGAAGGTGTCAGACACCTTCGATGTCAAGTCGACATGACATAAAGGTGTCAGACACCTTTGATCTCTCGACGAGGAGCCTACGGCGGCGGCGGAGGCGGAGGCGGAGCTCGGGTGACGCTTCCCGGTTCCCCCGTGGTGAACGAGAACCGGTCGTCGAAGGCGATGCCGAAGCGGAAGACGCTGTTCCGCTCGTTGTAGTGGAGGAGCGTCTCGTTGTAGCCGAAGAACGCCTGAGCGTAGAAGCTGAAGCTGGGGATCCCCCACGGAGGCCGGTAGCTCAGCGAGACCTGCAGCGTGCCTCGCCACCCCACCGTTCCCTTCCGCACCAGCACCGACAACGTGAGGTCCTGCCAGCGTCCGCTGTCCAGCAAGGCGTGCCAGCCGACCTGCGTGGTCAGCTCGCCGTAGCCCACGTAGTCCACCAGGTCCGGATTGCCCGGGCCCACGAAGGGCCACCAGAGCTTGGGCATGAGCGTCAGGTAGAACGCGTCGCTCGAGCCCCAGATGACCGCGAACCGGGCGGCGACGAAGATCCGGTTCCACTCTCGAGAGGTATCGCCACCCTTCCCATTGGACTCGTGCTCCCCTCCGAGCCTGAACCAGAGAAAGGTGAACTTCCCCGGAGGCGGCAGGATCCGCAGCGCCGAGATGTCCTTCAGCCCGAAGACGAAGAACACCTGCGGGTTGTAGTTCGAGTCCTCGAAGGGAGCGCTGGCCGCGTACGCGTTCCACAGGGAACGTTGCGTGTAGGCGAAGAACAGACCGCAAGGCCCCTCGTTCGGGGTCAGATCGAACTTGAAGCTGATCTGGAACTTCACCTGGTTTCTCGACGTCTTCGGGTCGCTGGGGATCCAGGTGATGAGGTAGTTCTCCTCGTGAATCGAGAACAGCCGGCTGATCGGCTGGCGCCACTTCTCGGTCGGGGAGCAGAACCAGTCCGCGCGCGCCAGGGAGGGCCAGCTTGAAAGGACGCAGACCAGCGCTCGCGAGAGGAGGTGGCGGTACCGCAGCATCGTTCGAAGCACGGGAAACGCTCGAGGCGCCCCGCTCGGGGCTCGCCGCCAGAATCCGCAATCGCACCGCAGGACCGCAACAGGCGAGTCAGGCTCGAGTCGCCAGCTGGACCCCTGGCCTCCGGGGGTGTCATTCCGCCACCGGAACTCACTCGCCCGTTCGCTGCACTGCCTTGCCTCGGGGGAATAGTCGGGCGAGAACCGCATTGTCGGTTCGAGGGTGAGGCTCTCCGTGAAATACAAGCTCAAGGTCAACGGACAGACGCGCACGGTCGAAGCTCCGGAGGACATGCCGCTTCTCTGGGCGCTCCGGGACGGGCTGGACCTCAAGGGCACCAAGTTCGGGTGCGGCATCGCTCAGTGTGGCGCCTGCACCGTGCTGATCGACGGCGAGGCCCGCCGGTCCTGCACCACGCCCGTCTCCGCAGTGGGCCAGGCGAGCATCACCACCATCGAGGGACTCTCCAAGGACGGCAATCACCCGCTGCAGCGTGCCTGGGAGGAGATCGACGTCCCCCAGTGCGGCTACTGCCAGGTCGGGCAGATCATGTCCGCCGCGGCGCTGCTGGCGAAGACGCCGAACCCCACCGACGATGACATCGACAAGGCGATGGCGGGCAACATCTGCCGCTGCGCGACTTACCTCCGGATCCGGCGAGCCATCCACCGCGCGACCGAGCTGGGCAAGGCCACCGCCTCCGCGGCCACCGGGAGCGGCAAATGAGCACCGAGCTCTCGCGACGCACGTTCCTCCGCGCCTCGGCCATCGCTGGCGGCGGGGTCCTCCTCTCCAGCTTCTGGGAGCCGCTCGAGGCGGCCACCAAGGCCAGGCCCAGGACAGGGACCGGTCCGGTCCTCAACGCCTTCATCCGCATCCAGCCGGACGGCATCGTCACCATCGCCGCCAAGAACCCGGAGATCGGCCAGGGCGTGAAGACCATGCTCCCGATGCTGATCGCCGACGAGCTCGACGTGGACTGGAAGCAGGTTCGCATCGAGCAGGTCGGCTTCGACCCGAAGCGCTACGAGAACCAGTGGGCGGGCGGGAGCCAGGCCGTGCCCAACAACTGGCTGCCGATGCGCCAGGTCGGCGCTGCTGGCCGGGCGATGCTCGTCGCCGCGGCGGCGAAGACCTGGAAGGTGCCCGAGTCCGAGCTCTCCACCTCGAAGGGCAAGGTCCTGCACAAGAAGAGCAGCCGCTCGATCTCCTACGGCCAGCTCGGGGCCACCGCCGCGACGGTCCCACCGCCGGACCTCGCCACCGTCAAGCTCAAGGATCCCTCGGAGTTCACCATCATCGGTACCCCGATCCCCGGCGTGGACAACCGGTCCATCGTCACCGGCAAGCCGCTCTTCGGGATCGACGTCACGGTGCCGGGGATGAAGCACGCGACCTATCTCAAGTGCCCGGTCTACGGCGGGAAGGTGAAGTCGGCGAACCTCGAGCAGATCCGGAAGATGCCCGGGGTCCGCAAGGCATTCGTGGTGGAGGGCAGCAGCACCAGCAACGAGTTCGGCTCCGGCGTGGCCATCGTCGCCGACGACTTCTGGCACGCGCTGATCGCACGGAAGGCGCTGGAGGTCAGCTGGGACGAGGGCGAGACCGCGAAGCAGGGCACGGCGGCGTTCGACGTACGTGCGGCGGCGCTGTTCAAGGAGCCGCCCCAGCGCTCGGTCCGGAAGGACGGAGACGCGAAGGCCGCCCTGGCCAAGGCAGCCAAGGTGGTCACCGCCGAGTACAGCTACCCGTTCCTCTCCCACGCGCAGCTCGAGCCCCAGAACTGCACCGCGCAGTTCGCCGACGGGAAGCTCACCGTCTGGGCACCGACCCAGACCCCCGAGGACGGACGCGAGCTGGTGGCCAAGGTGATGGGCATCAAGGAGGACGACATCACCATCCACCTCACCCGCTCGGGTGGTGGCTTCGGCCGGCGGCTCAAGAACGACTACATGGCCGAGGCCGCGTGGATCGCGCGCGAGGCGGGCGTGCCGGTGAAGCTCCTCTGGACGCGCGAGGACGACTTCGCCCACGACTTCTATCGACCGGGTGGCTACCACACCTTCACCGCCGGGCTGGACGCATCGGGGAAGCTCACATCGTTCCGGGACCACTTCGTCAGCTTCGGCACGGAGAAAGACTTCGCCCCGTCGGCGGCCATGTCGGACCAGGAGTTCCCGGCCCGGTTCGTCCCCGACCTCGCGCTCGAGGCGTCGGTGATGCCGCTCGGCGTTCCCACCGGCGCGCTGCGGGCACCGCGTAGCAACGCCCTCTGCTTCGCGTTCCAGAGCTTCCTCGACGAGGTGGCGCACGCCGCGGGGAAGGACCCGCTCGCCTTCCGGCGTGAGCTGCTCTCCGTCACCCCGCTGCCTGGTCCCACGCCACCCGCCAGCCGCACTCCCGGCCCGCCTCGGACTCCCTTCGACGCGGCGCGGATGATGGGCGTCCTGGACCTGGCCGCGGAGAAGTCAGGCTGGGGGAAGCAGAAGCTTCCCCGAGGGACCGGGATGGGCGTCGCCTTCTACTTCAGCCACCGCGGGCACTTCGCCGAGATTGCTCAGGTGACGGTGAGCAAGAAGGGCGAGCTGAAGATCGACAAGGTCTGGGTGGCCGGCGACATCGGAAGCGTCATCATCAATCCCAGCAACGCCGAGAACCAGGCGCAGGGCGCGGTGCTCGATGGGATCTCCGAGGCGCTCGGCCAGGAGATGACCTTCGAGAAGGGCCGGGCGGTCCAGGCCAACTTCAACGCCTATCCGATGCTGCGCATCAACCAGTCGATCCCGGTGGAGGTCCACTTCCGCAAGACGGACTTCCCACCCACCGGCCTTGGCGAGCCCGCTCTCCCGCCAGCGATCCCGGCAGTCACCAACGCGATCTTCGCTGCGACCGGCAAGCGGGTCCGCTCGCTGCCACTCTCGAAGCACGACCTCTCCTGGACCTGAGCAACGTCGCGCCGGATGCCCAGCGAGGGGCCCGCTCGCGACCTCGCCCGCGCCTCCCGGGGCGCAACTCGCCCGGCCCGGCCGAGACAGCTACGAACGCCCGCGCCGCTTCTGGCGCTTGACCTTGTTCGCCTGTTTCCCGAGCGCCGTCCGGGTCCTCTTGGGCAGGTGCTTCAGGGTCTTCTTCCGCTTCGCCGCGGCGGCGGCCTTCTTGATGTTTCGCCTCGCCGCTGCCTTCTGACGTGCCGAGGCCATGGTGAGGGCCGGTCACTTCCGGCCGCGGTACGAGCTGCCCTTGTGCGAGCGGCGGCCGCCCTTGCGGCTGGCCTTCTTCCCTGCGTTGGTGATCTTCGCCGCCCGTGCCTTGGACATCCCCTTGCGCCTCAGGGCCCGGTATTTCCGCGGGTTCTTCGTGGCCT
>Ga0207679_10001371_pt1 | contig 15359 bp, 14 predicted proteins | sample KBSC73metaG_FD_184320 | JGI IMG/M metagenome (GOLD analysis project Ga0207679, IMG submission 184320) | Corn rhizosphere microbial communities from Kellogg Biological Station, Michigan, USA - KBS C7-3 metaG (SPAdes) (version 2) | ecosystem: Host-associated > Plants > Roots > Rhizosphere > Soil ... | reverse complement strand
CTACGACGGCTCGCAGTTCAAGGCTTTGCTCGCGAGCGAGCACGACATCCAGATCAACAAGACGTCGCGCAACAGCGTGCTCGTGCAGGTGAACATCAACAATACGCGCAGCGACGTCGCGCACCTGATCAAGGCACTGGCCGACATCTCGCGCGACATCGAGAAGCGTGTTGCCGATGGAGGCGCCGCCGAGCAGGCGCTCTTCACATCACGCGTCAAGTCGCTGGTATCCGACGTGCCGGATCTGCCCAACTTCTCGCGCTTTCACGATGCGTTCCGCGACAATCCGAAGAGCGCCTCGAACGAAGGCAACATGCGCGCCGCGTTCTACCTGGCCGCAGATCCGACGGCGTGCGAATACGTGAAGATCAACGGCAAGGAGATCGACGATCGACTGAAGAACGGGCCGCAGCTCGTATCGGCGAAATTCGTCATTCCCTACCCACCCGGATTCCCGATCCTCGTGCCCGGGCAGGTGGTCACCGAAGAAACGATCACCTTCATGCGGAAGCTCGACGTGAAGGAGATTCACGGCTACAACGCCGGCCGCGGGCTGGAGCTGCTCGCACCCGCTGCACTTGCAAAGGTTGCGGGCAAGACTTCGGGCAGCAGTCGCGAATCGAAGTCAGCGTCGACCAAGGCATGATCACGATGGTGATGTCGCAATAAGCTCGATCGTGTGGTTCGCGGAAACGCTGCATAAGTACCCCGAGCTGGCGATCTTCCTGGCCGTCGGCTTGGGATACTGGTTCGGCGCCCTCAAGATACGCGGGATCGGCCTCGGGCCGGTGACGGGCTCGCTGATTGTGGGCCTCGTCGTCGGATATTTCGTTGACGTCCCGATATCCGCGACGGCCAAGCAGATTCTCTTCCTGCTGTTCCTGTTCAGCATCGGCTACTCGGTCGGGCCACGCTTTTTCGCGACGATGAAAGGCGATGGCTGGCGCTGGGCCCTGCTGTCGATCACGATGGGTGTCGTTGGCCTCGTCACGGCGACGCTCGTCGCGAAATATCTCCAGCTCGATGCTGGTTTTGCGGGCGGGCTTCTATCCGGTGCGCTCACGCAGTCCGCAGCCATGGGCACCGCGAGCGAGGCCATCCGCACGCTGGCGCTTCCCGCCGCCGAGCAGGAACGGCTGATCGCGCATGTCGCGGTGGCGGACGCAGTGTGTTACGTGTTTGGCGCGCTGGGCGTGATCCTGTTCTGCAGTGAGATCGGCCCGCGGCTCCTCGGCATCGATGTCGTAAAGGAAGCTGAAGCGGTGGAGAAGAGCCTCGGGATCGCGCGCGACAACGCCGGCGTCGTGTCTGCCTGGCAACCATTCGCGATGCGCGCGTATCGCCTTGCCGCGGGAGGTCAGGTTGTGGGCAGGACCGTCGCATCAGCCGAGGCAATGTTTCCGGAAACGCGCGTATTCATCGAGCGCATCCGCAGGGGTTCGGAGTTGATCGCGGCCACGCCGTCGACCGTTCTGCAGGAAGGCGACATTGTCGTCGCATCCGGTCGGCGCGAGATGCTGGTCGAAACGCTGGGGCGAGCGGCAGACGAAGTCGACGACCGCGAGCTTCTGGATATTCCGGTCGCCACGTACGAAATCTACGTGACCGACAAGGCTGTCATTGGCCGAACGCTGAAGGAGATCGCGAGCCGCCTCGGCGAAATGCGCGGCGTGTTCCTGCGCAGCATACTGCGCGGCGGCGTCAGCATCCCGATTGCTCCGGGTACGATCATCGAGCGCGGCGACGTCCTCAGCATCACCGGTCCGGAACCCGCAGTGCTTCGCGCCAAGGATCGCCTGGGTGTCGTCGTGATGCCCGGCGAACGCACCGATTTCGTCGCGTTGTGCCTTGCCATTGTCGCGGGGGGCATCCTTGGTTTAGCGCTCGTGCTGCCGGTCGGCGGACTGCGCATCGTCATCGGCACCAGCGTTGGAACGCTGATCCTTGGGCTTCTCGTCGGGTATGCGCATTCGATCCGGCCGACCTTTGCCCGCATTCCCGATGGAGCGATCCAGCTGATGATCTCGCTCGGCCTCGCAGCGTTCATCGCGATGATCGGCCTGGGTGCGGGACCGCATTTCCTCGGTGCGCTGCGCGAGGCGGGCGTGGGACTGTTCTTCGGCGGAATCGTGGTGACGATCGTTCCGCCTCTGTTCGGGCTGTATTTCGGACGCTACGTGCTGAAGCTCAATCCGCTACTGCTGCTTGGCGGCATAGCCGGCGCACAGACGATGACGGCGGGGATGGCCGCGCTTCAGGAACGCTCCCGGAGTACCGTGCCCGTACTTGGCTATTCGGGAACCGTGGCGATCGGACACATTCTGCTAACGACGTGGGGCACCGTCATCATCCACCTCGTGACGTAAGATGGATTCGGCATTAGCCAGCGTCAACAGCCAGCTGGTATTGCAAGTCATCGAAGCGGCCGCCGTCGTCGCTTCTGCGATCGCAGGCATGATCGTCGCCTCGAACAAAGGGATGGATCTCGTCGGCGCCTTCGCCCTCGCGTGCCTGAACGCATTCGGCGGCGGCACGCTGCGCGACCTCTTGCTCGACAATCGTCCGTTCTACTGGATGGCCCACTGGTGGTTCTTCCTCGCGATCCTGGGCATCTGTATCCCATTCGTATACAGCCGCCAGGCGTTCGCGATCGCCAACGAAGTCCATCGACGGTCAGTGAAGATGGATGCCGTGGGGCTCGCGCTTTTCACCGTCGCCGGCACGGGCATCGCGCTGGCGCGCGAGTCGCCGCCCGTCATCGCCGTACTGATGGGCATGGTCGCTGGAACCACGGGGGGTGTCGTGCGCGATGTCGTCGTGAACGAGCTTCCGGACCTGTTTCGTCCTGGCGGCCTGTACGCAACGGCGTCACTGGCCGGTGCGGTCGCGTTTGTCGCCGCCGTCGCGACTGATTTCCTTCCCTACACCAATGCCGCTATCCTCGGCGTTGCAGTGATCCTGGGACTGCGCCTTCTTTCGATTCGACTGGGCGTAGCGATGCCGCCCCCACAGTGGGCAACGGATCCGAAACATCGGGAGCCGTGATTGCGGCCGGGAGAAACGCGCATCCGCACGCTGAACCGGTACGACGTCGCGGAGCAGCTCTCGCTCGTGAAGTAGCCGCGCGCGCCCGAGCCTACAGCAGCAGCTTCAGGAGCCGCGTCGCGATTTCCTCGGCTGGGAAGACGGTCAGCAGCAGCGGTGCGAGCGGAACGAGGGTCGCGATCGCAAGTCCGAGAACCGCGTCGCGCGTGATGGGTAGGGTCTTCGTCGAGCGCAGCGTTTCGATGCTGTTCGAAAGATCCGCGAGCGACTGAATGTCCGCCGCGCCAAGCAGTGGCGCGTCCGAAGGCACGCCCCCGGGCAGCCAGGTGGCCTCGAACTCGCGCACGTAACGCTGCGACAGGCGTCCATAGATGCGCAGCGCATGGCGCTTCGCAGCGGCAACCTGCGGTGCGAACACCACCAGCGGTCCCAGCACCAGCAGCAACAGCATAGCGACTACGCTCGCGATTTCGAACTTCGAATCGACGAGCTTTGCGCCGGCGTACAGGATCTGGTTCGCGATGGTCCCCGCGAGCAATGCTCCGTGCGCCATGGCCAGGGGAACGAATGCGAACACGGTGCCGGCCAGGAATCCAAGTCCGGCCATCCGATCGCCATGCATCGCGGAGATCGCCAGCGGGATCCGCGACACCTGCCACAGGAAACGCATCCAGATGAACACGCGGTAGTACCAGCGCAGCAACAGGAACTGGAAAACCGGCACGCTGACATAGACGTACCAGATGCCTGCGAGCGTCAAGCGGGACTCGCCGTTCGATGCAGTCGCGTACCAGGTCGACACGTCCAGCACGGCCGCTTCGCGCCAGACAACCGTGACCCCAATGCCATAAATGACGACGAGAATCAGCAATTCGGCGATGACCGAGTTGCGCAGGCGCATCGCCGAGCGCAGGCACTCGTTGAACCGCGCCTGCAACGAGTCCGCGACGAGCCCGCGCGTCACGAACTCGGCGGCCACCGGCCGCAGTCTTAGATGCACGACGAGCTCGGCCAGGATCAAAAGCGGCATCGCGAGCAGGAAGCGTGCATGGACCTGCACGTCCTCGATGAACGGTATCGCGACGGCATCGCCGAACGCAGTACCCGCGATGGCGCAAAGCAGCAACAGCGGCAGCCACGTGAACATCGAGATCGTGATGACGCGGCGGCGCAGAAGCTCGAGCGCGTCGCCGCTGATGTGCGCGCGCCGCAGCAGCTGATACAGCGGCCCGCCGAGGATGATCGAGAAATCCTTCGGGTCGGCCTTCGCCGGAGGAGCATCCAGCATGGATTGCGGCGACGCCATCAGGCGGTCAGCCGTGGCACGTTACATCCGCTGCCCTGGCCGCGATGACGCCGCCTCAACGCTGAAACGCGAAGCTGCGTACCGTCTCAGCGAGCTTGCGCCCCGTGAACGGCTTTACGAGAAGCGCGACGGCACCCGCCGCCATTGCGGCGGTCATGATCGCAGGATCATCGTCAGCAGTGATGAGAATGGCCGGCGCGGGAGAGCACGTCGATCGCAGCCTGCGCTGCAAATCGATGCCGGACATGCCGGGAAGATCGATATCGATCACGTAGCATGCGACGCTGACGTCTGCACAAAGCAGGTTTTCCGCCGAGTCGAAATGCTCGGCGTGTATACCCGCGAGCCGGAACAGACGCAGGATCGCTGCGACGCTCGGGTCGTCGTCCACCAGCGCAATGCGCGGCTCCCCCCGCTCGCACATGGGCTGCCTTCTCCGCGATGATTCCTGGAATCATTGTGCGCCCATCGCGATGGGCCGCAACGCGTCTTTGGGGAGGACATCCGGGATCGGCTGCAATTGCACGCCGGCGACGCGCAACTGATCGGCGACGTGTACGAGCTCGGGCACGCAGCGGACGTTCATTTTCGACATCACGCGCGATCGATGGGTCTTGATCGTGCGTTCCGCAGTGTCGAGGGCGTAGGCGATCTGCTTGTTGAGTCGGCCGGCGACGACTCCCGACATCACCTGCCGCTCCCTGTGCGTGAGCGCCGCATAGCGTGCGGCGAGCTCGTCCGTGCACGCGCGCTGTTTCGCGTTTTGCTCGTCGCGCTGCAGTGCGAGCGCAAGCGAGCGCAGCAGCGTATCCGTCTCCACCGGCTTGGTCAGGAAATCGACCGCGCCTTCCTTGATGGCGCGCACCGTCGTCGGTATGTCGGCGTATCCGGTGAGGAACACGACGGGATGAGCCCGACTGCGCATCGCCAGTGCGCCCTGCAGGTCGAGTCCAGTCAATCCCGGCATGCGCAGATCGAGCAGCACGCATGCGGGACTTCTTGGATCGTCGGTGGCCAGGTACTCGACGGCCGAACCATACGGCACGGGTTCGAGACCCGCGGCGCTCAAGAGACGGCACAACGCAACCCGATACGAAGTGTCGTCGTCCACGACGTGCACGGTTCCGTGCATCGGCCGCCTTTGCGTCATTTCGATGACGCGGGCAGCCAGACCCGGAAAACAGCGCCCGCGGCCGATGCGGGATCCGCACTCACGATCCCCCGATGGGCATCGATGATGCTGCGTACGATGGACAGCCCGAGACCCATGCCATCGGGCTTGCTCGTGAAGAAGGAAACGAGCAACCGGTGCGCAACGTCGGCCGAAATTCCCGGCCCGCGGTCCCTGACTGCAATCTCCGCTCCGCCGCGGAGCGCGCAAGTGCGTACGTGCACTTCGCGCTGGCATTCCGGCGTTGCCTCCATCGCCTCCATCGCATTGACGACGAGATTGATCAGTACCTGCTGCAGTTGCACCGAATCACCGGTCACCGCGGGCACGTCACCGGCAAGCTCGCGCGTGATGCGAACCTTGCGCGATGCTGCCTTCGCCGCCAGGTGGTGGAGCGCTTGCGACACCTCGGTGTTGAGATCGAGCGTGGCAAAGCGCACTTCGCGCTTTCGCAGCAGCGCTCGCAGGCCGCGAATGACGTCGCTCGCGCGTTCGTCGTCCTTGCGGATGTCGTGCACGATCTCGCGCAGTTCGGCGAGATCAGGCTTCTCCTGATCGAGAATCATCTCGGCGGCATCGGCGTTGATCAGGATCGCCCCGAGCGGTTGATTGATTTCGTGCGCAATGCTGGCGGCGAACACGCCCATCGTCGAAAGTCGTGTGGCGTGCGCGAATTCGGTTCCGCGCCGTTCTGCGTCCTGCTTCGCCCGCCGCTGCGATCTGCGGTCGCGCATCAGCGCGCAGATGCTCACCGCCTGCACCGCGACTATTGCGCTGAGCACTCCGATGGGCGAGAGATACGTTTGCCAGAATTCCAGCGATGCGAGCCTCGCAGCTGATTCGCCTGCGTTGACCCAGCCGGGCGCAATCGCGCTGCCGCACACCGTGAGTCCGCAGACGACCAGGAGGCCCGTGAAGACTCGGACATACGAGCCAGGCATCGGTCTGACCACCGGCATGTGCAGGCCGTGCGCCATCGTCGCTTCGACTATCTCGCCGCGTCGCGCGTCAGCCGTCGGAGCAACGCAAAGCAGGATGCAAGAACCGCCTAAGCTCGCTTTTATTTGGCAGGGCTGACATCGACAGCAACCGCTTCCGTGTACGTTGCCTCGAGCTGATCCCCCTTCGAGATCAACTTGAACTGCTCCGGGTCGCGCACCTTGAGATTGACGGTGCGCTTCGCTCCTTTAACCGTCACATGCTGCGTGGCGGGATCGAGATCGATGACGTCGCCGGTCACCGTGACCTGCCGTCCGACGGCCGCGCCCGGGGCGGTTCCCGGCTTTGCAGTGGCACCGACCGCCTTTTCGGTCACACCTACGGCCTTGCCTCCGCCCTTCTTCAGCTCGACGGTGAGTGCCTCGGCGTACTGAACGTCGACGCGGTCACCGCTTTTGAGTTGTGCGAAATTCTTCACCTCCGGACCGGCAGTCACCGTGACCTCACGACCTTCGGGTCCGACCAGCGTGACCTCGCGCGTCGACTTGTCGATCGCCTTGATCGTCGCCATGACATGGATCGTCTGCGCCATGCCGACGACTCCGGGTTGCGAGACGGCGTGACCTTGCGTCGATTGCGCGAGTGCGGGAAAAGCAGCAGCGGTGGCAATCGCAACGCTGCATGCAATGATCGTTCTGTGCATCGTGTGCTCCGTGGGATTAAACCAATGGATGAATCATTCGACGCTGGCAGCCTTGGTCCAGCCTTGTGACGGATCGAAGCGTGTCATCTTCGACGCAATACTGGCGGTCGCCGAGCCCAGATCTTTCTGATAAACGATGCCATCGTGGTTCACGATGAACGTCATGACACCCGAGTTCGCGTATTGCGCGGGATAGGCAACCACCGCGAAGCCGCCGATCATGTGCCCGCGCACCATATAGTCCAACGCGCCGCCTTGCGCATTCGCACTCTGGCCCTTGAGCATGCGGAAGTAATAGCCGTGATACGCCGTCGGGCCGGCCTTGTTGCCGGAGTAGCCTTCGGCCGACGCGCGCACGACGAGTTCGCCAAGCGGGCTCGGCGGCTCGCCCGAGTTCGTCTTCCAGTACAGCCCGTCGTGCTTTCCGGGCGTGCTTGCGAATGCGCGCGCGTACTCACGCACGCCGTCGCGGTTTCTATCCGCGGAGGCATACTCGCGCTGCGCATCGACAATCGCCAGCATGACATTGATGGCGGTGAGTTCGTTCTGTCCGACGCGCCGAAAGAGCAATTCCTCTTTGCCGCCCTCCGTGTCGAAACGCCATCCGGCCCCTGACTTGACGAGCGGAAACGCGAATGGCCAGTCATCGGCGCCGATTGCCAGCACGGCGCCCTTGTCTGGCGTCTCGTTGATGACGTGCTTTTGATCGTACAGCTCGATGAAGCGATCGCGCGCTGCGCGATCGGCGACTGCATCTCCCGAGCGCACCCACTTGTCGGACCCCGGACCCAGGATCGCCAACGCACCCGCCGTGTCGTTGGACTTCAGCGATTTCACCAGCGCGGCCGCCGCCTCATCGGCAGACTTGAACACGCGCTGCGCGGATGCTTCGGACGCGGCATGTGCGCTCGTCGCTAAACACAGCGCGACAAACAGCGCTCCCGCTCTTGCCGGGATGCGCGCGAGAATTTCTCCAATGCTCGTGCAATTGCTCATGGCGGAGCTCCTGTGGTGTTGGGTCGACGAACCGCCTTCTCTGCTCATCGACGACCCCCACCGCCGCGACCCCCGCCACCGCCTCCTCGCCCGCCGCCGCCACCACCGCCGGCACGCGCGCCGCCTCCGCCGCCGCTCGCACGCGCACCACCGCCGCCACCGCCCGACCGGGCGCTACTCATGCTCGAAGCACCTCGATTGCTGGCGCTCGTCGTCTGTGCGCGGCCGCCACCGGTGTCGAACGCGGACCCGCTGCGAGAAGCCGACCCGCTCGCGCGCGAGCCCGCCATGTCACGGTTTGCCGACGATCCGCGATCGAACGATCCAGCGCTGTTGCCTCTCGCCCCTGCATCACCGCCGCGTGCACCGGTCTGCTGCATGCCCTCGCTGCGGCCGCGGTACGCGTCGCGCTGTTGTGCGCCGGCTGATGTGCCGCGGTTGTGTTGCTGCGCAGTACGCTGATCCTTGTACGGAACCGCACCGCGATGCTGGCTGTTGTGCTGCCAGTTGCCGTTCGAAACATTGGTGCGATTGAAGTTGTTGTAGCGGTTGACGTTGACGTTGACGTCGCCGCGGCCCCAATTGGCGCCACCCCACAGCGCGCCGCCGACGATCACGCCCGCGGTGAAGCCGAGCAGCGCGCCCCCGGCGACATAGCCGGGCGGGTAGTAGTAGTAGGGAGGATAGGCCGGATAAGGCCACCCGCCGTACACGACAGCCGGGTTATAGGTCGGCACGTACACAACCTCCGGGTTCGTCGGCTCGATCTTGATGACCGTGGTCGATTCGACCTTTTCGGTAACGACCTTCTGTTCGCTCGAGTCCTTGAGCGAGCCCTGTGACACTGCCTTCGCACGCAGCGTCTGCGCAGTCGCCAGCACGTCTGCCTGCTGCGCGAGAAACGCATCGCCCAGCTTCTGCGTCCAGTCGAGCTTCTCGCTCATCATCGTCAGCACCTGCGGAAACACCGTCAGCGATTTCACGCTCTCGTCCCAGGGCTGTTGCTGCAATGCGTCCTCGAGCGCCTTGTCCTTGAGCTTGGGGTTGGCCTTGACCCAGCGCTCGGCGCTCACGATCTCGAGCGGGTACGTCGATGCCATCAGGACCTGGACGAACAGGGAATCCGGATATAGGGCAATCGGGGCGACGAGTTGCTCGAGCTCCTCCTTCGAAAACGTCTTCTCGGCTGGCGAGCTGGCGGTGGTCGAAGCGGCCGGAGGCGTCGCGGGCGCAGGCGCTTGCGCAACCGCGATCCCGCTCCACGCAAAGATCACGGCTGTTGCCGATGCAACGGTTCGCGTGACCGTCGAGTACGTGGATGGCTTTGTCATGCGTTTCACCTTGTGAAAATGGATCGCTACTTGACGGTGTAGCCGCGACCTTCCAGGCAAGCGCCGCGCGCTTTTGCGTAAGTCGCCTGCCCGGCGGATTGAACCTGCTGCTGTTGCGCCGCCCCTTGCTGCTGCTGCGCGGCGTTCTGTCGACGGCTCTGACCGCGCCCGGCAATTGCACCGGCGGCAGCTCCCGCGCCTGCGTCACCCATGATGCCGCCTACCACTGCGCCGCGAGCCGCGCCTCGCGCGCCCGCACCGGGTGTCGTGCCCGTTGCCGTTGTCGGCGGACTCGGCGCGGCCGCCGGCGGCGGCTTCGACGGATCGAACCCGCTTTGCTGCACAGCCCAGGAGCTGCATTCGGCCTCGTCCTTCTTTTGCTGGGTGGCCGATTGACCCTTCGCGGGGTATGCGAACTGTTGCGCGGTCGCGCTACCCGCGAATATGAGCAGCGATGGAACCAGAATCAAAAACGATCGAATGCGGCAGGCCATGGTCAATTCCTCGTCAATGCACTGTTGATGGTTGCGTACCGGAACGTCATTCCACTTGGACGCCCTCGGCGCGCGCGTGCGCGTCCCCGCGTTCGACGGTGCCGACGGTCATTGGATCGAACGCACCGCCGACTGCCAGATATAGATTCACACGCTGTATGCGCCGCTCGCTCTGGACCTGCAGAAGGTTCGTGCGCGCCCCGAACAGGGCGACACTTTGCTGCAACACGGCGCGAAGATCGCCCGAGCCAACGCGATAACGCACCTGCGCAAGCTCCAGCGTGCGAGCGTTACGTTCCACGGCGCGCATGAGGATCGCTTCGCGCTCGTCGGCGGCAAAGCTCGATGAAAGCGCAGTTTCGACTTCGTTGAAGGCGCGCGCGCCGATGCGCCCGTAGTCGGCGATCGCGAGTGACTGCTCCGCCGTCCGGATATCGACCTGCGCCTGCAGTGCGTAGCCGTTGAAAAGAGGTGCCAGGATGTTCGTGCCGAGGCCCCACACGGGGTTCGCGTGATCCTTCAGGATGACGAGGTCGCTCGACACGGCGGAAATGCTCGCCGTGAGTGCGATCTTCGGCAGTCGTGCAGCCTTGGCTTCGCCCACGGCATTGAACGCCGCCGCCACCCGTCGCTCCGCCGCGAGTACATCCGGGCGGCGCTCGAGCAGATCCGAAGGAAGTCCGACCGGCACCGGGCCTGGCATCGGCGGCAATTCGGTTGGAATGTCGACCGCTGCAGACGGATATCGGCCGATGAGGATCTCGATCGCGCGCAACGCCTGGTCCTGCGCGAGTGCCAGCTGCCGCGCGGCGTCGCGAGCGCTCTCGAGGTTCGCCTCCGCGAGCGAAAGATCGTATTCGTCGGAGCGGCCGATGCGCAGGCGGTCGCGCGCGAGTCCCGTCGCCTGATCGGACGATGTAACGATGTCTTCTGCGATACCTCGCTGCAGGCGGGCTTCGATGGCAAGCAGCCAGCTCTTGACGACGAGTGCAGCGATCGATTGACGCGCGTATTCCTCATCGAGCACGGCCGCATCGTATTGCTGCTGTCCGGCGGCGCTTTGATACCGGACGCGTCCCCACAAATCCAGTTCCCAGTTAGCGAAGAAGCCGATGGCATTCAGCCCGGAGCCGTCACCGCCGGACTTGCCGCCCCCGTGCGCCAGGAAGTTGACCGCCGGATAGATGGTGCTGCCGGCAAGCCGCGCACGACCGGCCGCCAGTTCGACGCGCGCAGCGGCCGTCCGCAGGTCGGTGTTGTAGAGCAGCGCCTCGCGCACGAGCGAACGAAGCCGCGCGTCGGCGAACTGATCCAGCCAGTCAGTCGCGGACGCAGCAGGGGTTACGCGCGACTTCGGCGTTTCGGGCGTTGCCACCCCCGGGGGTAGTTTCCAGGACCCGGGTGTCTTTAAATTGGGCAGCGCTTGCGACTGGATTTGCGGCTGATCAGGCACCGGGTTCAGCGCACAGCCCGTCAGCGCCAGCGCGGTCGCGGCTAGGGCGAATTGCAACAGGCGTGAACGCGTCAAGATTCAGTGCAGCTTGAGGATCAGGTAATCGAGCTTGGCGCCGACGCGCAGGATCACCTTGCGCACGATCTGGATTGCCGCGACGTGGTCGGTGTAGATCGCGCCATGGCCGACTGCGCCGGCCGGAAGAAACACGTCGGCATCCTTTTCCGCGACGGTGAGCTTGACCGGAAAGCGGCCCGCCGGCATCGGTCCATACCCGGTCATCGGCAACTGCGTGCTGTTCGCGACCTGTCCCTGACCCTGCGCCCATACGATCGAATCGACCGTCGCCTTGAAAATGCGTCCCGGATGTGCGTTCAACGTGAACTCGGCCTCGTTGCCTGGCTCGACGAACTGCAGCTCGTTCTGTCCGAAGAGTGCGATCACCTGATACGTTTCCTCGACGAACGTCATCGCGGGCGTGATCGGAAACGCGGCCGTGAACGATCCCGGCCGCAGCTGGACGTTGATCGCGTAGCCGCTCGTTGGCGCGACCACCGTCGTCTGCGAAAGCTCCCATTTCGCGTTTTCGAGCTGCGCACGAATCTGCGCCACCGGCGCATATTCGTTCTCGAACTTGCCCGCCATGCGCTGGCGAATCTGGCGCTCGCTCGCCGCTGCCTGCTGTTCCGCTGAGCGCGCCTGCGCTGCTACGCTGCGCGCCGCCTCGAGCTGCGCTTGCAGTTCCTTGACGTCCGCCTCTGCGCGTTCGAGCGTGAATCGATCCCCTGCTCCCGTGCGCACGAGCTCGCGGTTCTGCTGCACGCGAAGACGCGCAAAATCAAGTTTTGTTTGCAGCTCGGGTAACTTGGCGTCCGCCTGCCGGATCGCGCCGCGCGCCTCGCCGACTTTGCCGACGGCGCCCGCGAGCTGCTCATCCAGTTCCTTCGAGGATGCGACACCGTTCGCGAGTTGCGCCTCGAGCGAACGCATCGTGAGCTCGTACGGTGTGGGATCGATTCGGAACAGCACATCGCCCTTCTTCACGAGCCGGTTCGGCTCGACCGGCACCTCGGTCACGCGTCCTCTCACCTGAGGTACCACGTTGACGACGTATTTGATGACGCGCACGTCGGCGCTCGAGGGCGCGACGACGTTGAGCGTCAGGATCATCGCCGTCAGCGCGACGATGGGAATGATGACGACGGTGACCTGCGTGCCCGTGTTCCAGGGCAGCCACTTCATCTTGATGAAGACGAACCAGACGATCGCCGAATAGATGGCGAGAAGCAGGACTTCCATCTAGGCGCTCTGACGTTTGTGCGGCGCGGGGCCGGCGGGGACCGGACTCGTTGGCGGCGGGCTGGCCGCTGAGCCCGACGTTGGGGCCGGCCGCGATCCGGCTTGCAGCTTGGTCACGTAGTCGCGCAGCTCCACGAGCTTTGCCGGCATCGGGCCTCGTGCGTACATCGCATCGAGCTCATGCCTCAACTGCGCTAGCTCCTCGTCGGCAAGCGCGCCGTCACGCGCCCTGGAGGCGGCGTCGTCGAAGTAGTCGGGGTGCTTGTCGGTGCCATACGCAACCTTGTACCCAACGGGCTTCGTGTAGGCCCATAACCACGCGATCGGCCAGAGCAGGCCGCCAAATACGAGCGACAGCAGGCACAACGTCTGGATCGCCTGCGTCTGCGGATGGTGACGCTTGTGAGCGATCTTTTCCGGCATCACGTGCACGATCCAGAACACCACGATGCCGATGATCGGCACCAGGATCAGGGCGACCCACGCCACGATGTTCGCGGCGGTATCGAGCGCTTCGCCGCTCAGGAACGACGCTGCAGCACTGTTTGCAACGAGCGCAGCCGCAGCCGCAATTACCCGCGCTACGCGCTGGATGGTTTGCGACCGGTACGACCGATTCTGTCCCGGGGATACGTTGCGTACGACGTCGAGATCGGTTGCCGGGAAGCGGGGGCTGATATTCGCCATGCGATTTACAAACACTCGTTCATGCACGCATGGTGACCGCCACGAAATGCGTCGTCTTTGCAAATCTCGACAACGCTCGACGGCTCATCGTGCGACTGCTCGCGACCGATACGCATAGTGCGAATACGCGAGCGGATGCGAATCTCGATTGCGCGGGCGTGCCGAGGAATTTCACTTCGCACGCTCACAACCTGGTTATGACCACGGATGCCGCTTTACGCCACTTCGCGCTCGCGAGGCCTTCCGTTCCATGTGGCTTGCGGCGTGATTAGCGGCTTGGTATTTGTCACGCTGCGCGGCGCACGGTGCAGGATCGCCGCTTCGGTCGCCACGCGCTGCGTCGCAGCCCGGTGCCGCCATTGCCCAGGCGTGATGCCTGTCCAGCGGCGGAACGTGCGCATGAAGGGACTTACACCGGCGTAGCCCAGGGATGCCGCGATTTCATCCAGCGACACCTCGGAATAGCACAGCAACTGACGCGCCGCTTCGAAGCGAACATCGTCGAGCACGGCCTGGAACGTCGTGCCGAGGTCGCGCAATCTCCGATTCAACGTGCGCCGATGCATCGACAGCATCTGCGCGAGGTCGTCACCGGAAGTCTTGCCGTTCAGCAACAGCGTGCACAAAGAGCGGTAAACCTGCTGGATAAGAGGCTCGGGGTCGACTGCACGCACCTGCGCCAGCGCGAGGCGTCTTTGCTCCGGATCGGCGCCTTCCACAGGAAGATCGAGCCAATAGGAGGGAAACCGTAAGGCGCTCAACTCGCAATCGAAACGCGGAACGCACTTGAACAAGTTACGGTAGAGAACGGATTCGGTCGGCTTGGCGTGCGCCACCAGGACCTGCGAAGGAGCCCACGACGCGCCTCCCAGTTCGCGCAGCACATTGAAAGCGCCGACAAGCATGCAATCAGCGATCTTGTCGGCGCCGACAATCCTCGGGTAGTAGATTGCGAAGCCGAAATCGATGACCCCCTCGTGTTTGAGGGCGAATGCGAGGCCGCCCTCGCTCATGAGGTGATGGTAGACGACGAAGAGGCGGATCGCCTCGCGCAACGTCGGCGAGTGACGAATCAGTTTCCCGACGGCGCCGTAATCTTCGAGACGCCACATTCGCCCTGCCAACAGTCCGAACTGCGGATGGTGCGTAGCCTGCGCCGAGAATTCCAGGAGGCGACCCAGCGCGCCGAATGGGATGCGCTTGTCGGGATCATTCAGCGCATCATGCGCAAGCCCTGCCCGCGCGAGTACTCGTTTGGGGTCGGCACCCAGTTCCCGCAGAAGCGTCGGCACGCCCGTGAAGGCGCCCACGCGCTGGTTCCAGCCGTCGAATGGCCATTGCGGCGACCCGGACTCGTCAAAGCATTTTGGTAGCGCCTTCATGATCGAACGGACATCGGGCTTTCGGATTACTCGCAACGACGGCATGCGTGGTGCGGTTTTCGAATTTGATTTCTTCTTAGGGGTACGCGCTAACTGAAATAACCCGGGCCTCGAGAATCAGCCGGCCGTGAATCAAATAAGCGCTCGGCAAAATTGCGCATCGGCAGGTTCGACGTGCAATATGTACCTATGGCTGGATAGTGTCGCCACCCTGTACCCAAATCTTTGCAATTCTCGACAAGATGCCACTACCGTGGGAGGTATTTATGAAGAAATGACGACATGGCATATGCGTTGCTTCGAGAAGAGTTCAGTCGGCCGGGCTTGGTGTGCCGCTAATCCTTTTGGAGCGGAGCAAACTAAATGTCGTATTTTCAAGAAGTTGCGCAACAAAGCCAATTGCCTCCCGGGGGATCCCTGGTGGTTCGGCTCGGTAATTTCGACGTCGCGATGTTCAATGCAGCCGGAAGCATCGTTGCCCTGGACAATGCGTGCCTTCGCTGCGCGAGCGACATCGCATCAGGCATGGTCGTCGATTCTAAGGTGACGTGCC
>Ga0207679_10001357_pt1 | contig 15425 bp, 19 predicted proteins | sample KBSC73metaG_FD_184320 | JGI IMG/M metagenome (GOLD analysis project Ga0207679, IMG submission 184320) | Corn rhizosphere microbial communities from Kellogg Biological Station, Michigan, USA - KBS C7-3 metaG (SPAdes) (version 2) | ecosystem: Host-associated > Plants > Roots > Rhizosphere > Soil ... | reverse complement strand
GTGATCGCCACGGCGAGCGCCTCGAGCAGCTCGGCGATGGTCACGCGACCGGCCAGCTTTCGCGGCCGAGCGCGTCGAGCAGGATCGCCACCGGTTCGGCCGGGTCTTTCGACAGTCGGCCGACATAGTCGGCCACTTGGAAGTAGCCGCCCGGTGTCGAGAGGCGGCGCCACGCGTCCATTGCGATCGTTGTCGCCGCCTCGACCACCACGGCGGGCCACGGTTCGGCCGGCAACTTGGCCGCGACCGTGGCCGCGCCGTAGTAGCTATCGACCACGGCATCGGTCGCCGAACAGACACGCTCGAGCCGCGGGTCGTCCACCGCGACACCGAGCAGTCTGGCGACCTCGGCCGGGTCGGCGTAATGGGCGCGTTGCCCCGGTACGGTCACGTCACTCTTTCGCCCTCGAGCGGGCCGCGGTGACGACGGGCGACGTCTTGACGACACCGAGCGGCACGGTGATACCGGTCGTGCCCATCCCCCAGATCGCCGCGTCGGTGCCGAGCTTGGCGACGTCCTCGGCCGACACCAAAAATGGGCCGTCCTCGTACCAGCGTGCGGCGTCGCTGTTGCTGATGATCATGTCGCCGGGTGCCATCCCGGGCGCCTCGACAATCTCGAGGCCGGAGACATTGATCCGCAGCGTGCTCGCCGAGGTCGTGCCGGGCACGTTCTGTGTGCCGTACTGCGGCGGTTGCAACCACGGCTTGGCGCCGATCGCGGCGAACATATCCGGTGCGGCGAGCACCGCGTCAGCCGGGCGCCCGGTCGCTTTCTTCACCTTGGCGGAGGCCTCGAACAGCGCGGCCTTGAGCACGGCGCCATCGGTGTCGGCGCCGGCCGGGTCATAGACCACCGTCGCCCCGGCGCCGGCCACGAGGTCGGCGTCGAACGTCATCTCGGTCACCAGCGCATACGAGGTTTGCAACAGCCGGTTGTACGCCTCGAGATACGACGGGCTCGAGCGTCGCTGCAACTGGTAGCTCACATCGGAACCACCGGCGAACGTGCGCAGCGTCGCCTGGCCGCGCAAGAAGTTGACGACAACCGAGGTGATCTCGGTTTTCTGTGCCACTTGCTCGCCGACCAGCGTCGTGAGATCGCCGTTGTAATACGGCCAATAGATATCGAGGCCGGTATCGCCCGCGGAGGCCGGGCCGCCCATCGCCGTGATGCCGGGGCGGCCGGTGTCCACGATCCCGAAAATGGTCGACAGCCACGACGGCGGGACCACGCCGGGATTGTTCGGCGTGATCTGATTGGCGAGCGCCCGGGCGATCTCGCGGTGCTGATGGTAGGCGTCGGTGAACGCCCGGCCGATCGCCTCGGCCTCGGCCCGCGGTGCCTGGCGCACGGCGACGAGCATCTCGATCGGCGAATTGAACCGGGCCAGCGGGTGCACGGCGCGGCGTTCTTGGCGTTGCAAACCGAACCGGGCCACCTCGGTACGCACGAGCTCGGCGATCGCCGCCCGGCCCGTGGTCGTGTCGCCCTCGGCCGGTGTCGGCGGGATGATGTTGCCGTTTTCGTCGCGGCGGATCGGGTTGCCGTTCTCGTCAAGCTCGGGCTCGTCGTCGTCGTCGTCGGGCGGCGTTTCCGGTGCGGCCCGTACCGCGGTCACGAGCGCGCCGGCGTAGGCGGGTGTCTGCGGCGGCAAGATCACGGCGAGCCCGGTCAACATCGCCGGCCGATCGGCCGAGCGCACGACCACGCCCGTGTCGTCGGCGATCTGGTCGGCGTCGGCGACGTCGGCCTCGATCGACACCGCGGCGCGCACACCGAGCGCGGCCAGCTCGTGAATGCGGCGGCCCTCGTCGGTGGCGAGATGAATCACACCGTGCAAACCGTCAGCGGCGGCGGTGATGTTGCGGGCGACACCGACGAGCGGGCCACGCTCGAGGCCGCGCGGTGTCTGCACGTGCGAGCCGTACACCGGCACCGTGTCGCCCTCGGCGACCAGTGAGCCCGGTTCCCAGAGTTCCCGGTAGCTCGAGCGGCCGTCGTCGGTGACGTCGGCGACGGCGCCCCACGGTACGAGCACCGCCTCGAGGGTATGCCCGGCGAGCGTCGTCGGCGCGGTCGGTGATTCGCGGGCGATCGTGACGCGGGTCGCCGTGGCGGCGCGGGCGATGGTACGGCGAGTGATGGTCATGATGCTTTCCTCCGGTGTTGCGATGTTGGCAATGCACGAATAGCGGCCGGCGCCGGTGCGGCGGCGGTGAGCGGTGGCAGATTGGCGGTCGCGGTGCGCACCTCGTCGATCGTTAACCACGGTTGGCCGGCGAGCGCGAGCTGGTAGTACTGGCCCTGGGTTGCCAGATCGGGCTTGACCAGTTTCGAGGTGTCGAATTCGGCCTCGGTGCCGTGCCACATCAGATCGCTGAATCCGGCCTCGATCTTGCACAGATACGGGCCGAGCCCGATGGCGCGCCACTTGACGAACTCGCCCTCGGTCGTGCTGTACGTCAGCGAGTCGCCGCCGCCGACGTTCACGATCGACGGCATCACACCGAACGCCCGGGCGACTTCGGCGTTCATGTATTCCATTGATTCGATCAGTTGCGATTCGACGGCGTTCGTGCCCACCGTGTCGAGCGTGGCCCCGTTGTCGATCACGGTCGGTTCATGGCGGCGGCCCCACGAGCTGATCAATTGCGATTTCAGTTTGGCGGTGTCGTCAGGGTCGAGGCGGCGGGCGACCATCAGGGCGATCGACGGAAACCCGGCCTCCCAGAACGAGCCGGCCATCTCGTACAGCGCGGTCAAGAACTCGACGGCGCGCCAGCAGTCGTTGATCGGCGACAGGCCGGGCGAACCGGCGTACGGCACCGCGTACGGTATCCAGATCACCGAACCGGGGTCGGGGCCGATCGTGAAGTATTCGCCGCCGATCGACACGTCCACGATCCGCCCGTTCACATCAAACGAGGGGGTGCCACGGTTGGCGTCGATCACTTGGCACGCGTTCGGCCACCCGTCCGCGGCCCACGCCACCGGTTGTAGCCAGACACGGCCCCACCGGGTCAAGTTGTCCACGATCCGCGACATAGTGAGCCAGCGCGATTCGAGCGGATCGGGCCGGACCACGATCGGCGGCTGCACGCCGCGTGGTTGGCCGGCGGTGATGGCGATCAGCGGGAGCTGTGCGACGGTGTCGGCGAGCACCCGCCGGCACGCGACCACGATCGGTAGTTCCCACGGCGTCAGATCGCCCGGCGAGTACGCGGCCGACGTCGCGTCGGCGATGAGCGCGGCCAACCGTGACTCGGCGCGGGCGATCTGACGGCGGCGACGCACCCGGGAATTGGGTGCAGTAACTACTTTCTCGGTCAAATACCGACCGGATCGGGCGCTGTAGTGCGATCTGCGGGCCTCGGCGGGTCGAGATGGGTCATAGGTGCGGGCAAACCGCCTCGGCGAACGTGAACGGGTTACGAGATGGTCGGCGCGGCCCGATTTTGGTCGGACCACGTCCACCGGGCCAGCGATCCGGCCAACCACGGCAGGGCGGCCGGCTCGCGGCGGTCCCAGAGCCACGCGCCGAGCGCGCCACGGCGGCGGGCCTTGGCGGCGGCCTCGGCCATCACCGGGTCGGGTCGGTGCCAGACGAGCCCGGCGAGCGTCGCGTCATAGAGCGCGCCGGCGCCCGACGTGACGGCGCGGGTCTGTTGCGGTTGACAGTTGGCGGCGAGGTCGAGCAGATCGGGGGCCAGCGCGCCGACCGGGCCGGCGGCATCCCAGACGACGGCGGCGACACGATGGGCGCGGGCCAGCTCGCCGACACGCCCGACAACCCACGGGCCGTGCGGGCGGTCCTCGACCACCTCGAGCACGCACCCGCGCCCGGCCGGGTCGGTGCCGGCGGCGACGATCACGAACCGGTCGCGGTCGATCGATAGCTCGAGGCCGAGCACGACCGGTGAACCGAGCACGGCGGCCGGGTCGGCGGTGGCGGCAAACGCGTCCACGAGCGCGTTATCGACCATCGCCTCCGGCCATACACCGAGGTACTCGGCGGCGAACCGATCCGGCGGCATTGATTCCCGATCAGCACGAAGCGCGTCGATATCCACGTGGTAGCCGAGCCCCGGGTGCCACTCGGCCCACCGGGTCTCGTCGTCGAGATCGGCGCCGTCGGGCGCGCCATATTCGAGATAGCAGACTTGCGAGTCGGGGTCGGCGACCGATGCCCGGCCGATATCGCGCCACTTGCGCAACCACCCGGCCGACATGTCGCCGGCGTTCGACACGATCCAGAACTGACCACCGTGCCCGGTCGCCTGGGTCGGGAACGCGGCCGCCTCGAAATCTTCACCGGCCAATAGCGAGAATTCGCGGGCCTCGTCCACGAACGCCAGATCGGAGGCGAACGAGCGCATCGCGTCGCCGTCCGGTGGCAACAGCCGCACGATTGAGCGGTTGTGTTTCCACGTGATCGCCTCGGAACCATTCGATCGGCGCAACGCGAGGTAGCGCGGGTGCAGCGCCGAGCCCTCGAGCGCCGGGAACCAATCGTCGCGCCACATCGCCGCCGAGGTTTCGCGACGGTGCGAGGCGTAGAACGCTCGGGCCATGCGGCGGCGGCGGGTGACGGCCAGCGCGTAGCCGAGCACCAGTTTCGTTTTGCCGGCGCGGCGCGGCACGATCAGCACGACGCGGCGATAGCGGAACCGGCCCCGGTCGGTGAGCGTGCCGGCCAGATTGGCGGCGTGTGTCTGCCACGGTATGAACCGGGTACCGATCAGCGAGCACGCTGCGGCGGCCTCGGCGCCGAGCGTCGCGCTATCGGAGGGTGGGATCGTCTGCCACAGCGGCGAACAGACTCTCGAGGCTGTTGTCGTCATTGGGCGTGTCCGGTCGTGCCAGTAGGTGAGTGAGCACGCCGTGGTAGCGGGCCACGAGCACACCGCGCACATAGCGTGACTCGGTCGGGTCGGCCATCGCCGCGTCAAGTTCGTCGGCGGCGACACGACACAACGCCACGAGCCCGGCGTCGATCTTCTCGAGGCGGCCGAGGTGGCGCATGGCGGCGATCGTGTCGTCAAAACCGCGTCGGCACCGACCACGCGAACGATTCGCTCGGATCGGGAAAAGTGTTTCCTGATTCGCCACGATCAGATCGTAACTACCTTGACGTTCACGGTTCACGCCCGATCGGGGGAGAGAAAAGTTGACAGTGGCGGGGGTACAACGTCGCGCTCGTCAAAGAACCGGCCCCCCTCGAGCAGCACAAGCCGCCGAGCGACGGCGGGCCGATACCGCGCCAACCGACCGAGCGCGGCTACCGCCGGCGCGCCGCGGGCGAATAGTACCGAGCTGAACGCGGTCCGACCGGTGTGCGGCGGCTTGTCGCCGGTGGCGTTGTCGTACTCGATCCGCCCTCGCGGTACGAGCACGGCGTCGGCGGCCTCGAGCGCCACGTATGGGCCTCGGCTTGATAGGTCGGCGCGCACGAGCAGCACGGCGTCGGGGTGGTCGGCGAACCGGCGACACCACGGTAACGGATTACTAAACGGCGGATTACACCACACGAGGCCGAGCCACGGTTGCTCGAGACCATTGTCTGACTCGGTGAACCATCGGTGAGCGGGCACGTTCGGCGCGCCACCGGTCGGCGCGCATACGTCTAGATCGAACGTCAGCCCGAGGCCGTCGAATACCCACGCCGGGGTAAACCAGCGATCGCGCGATAGCTCACGATCGGCGACGGCGAATAGGCGCACACGATCACCGGCCGATCAGTTGCCGGAGCGCGGCGAGCGCCACGACGGCCACCTCGATTAGCAGTATCCATCCTTGCGTTTCGGTCATCGGTCTATGTCCTCTCGATCTCGGCGGCGTTGCTCGCGGAGCATGCCGGCGACGGTGCGGGTGATGCGGATCGTGGCGATGGTGGCGAATACGGCGCCGAGCACGAACGCGCCGGCGAGGTGTACCGATTGCCAATCGACGGCGGCGAGCATCTCACCATCGCCGCGACGCGTACGGCCGTTGCCGTGTTCTCGAGCGGTTGCCGATACGGGCGCCGGCGCCCATGTTGCACGGCGCGCACGCGGGCAACAGCGAACAGCACCCGGTGCCCTCGAGGTGGTCGTGGCGGGCCAGCGCGGGCACGTGGTCGATCGTGGTCGCCGCCCGGCCGCAGTGTTTCCAACATTCGCACGGGTAGCGCTCGAGCCGAGCCCGTGCGGCCCGGTAGTCCGGTTCGGCGTAGGGCGACACGACACCGGCGGGCCTCACCGGTCGTGTATCCCCGGGAGCGGGAGCTGTGTCCACGAGCTGTGCGCGTGCACGATCCGCTGGTCGTGGCGGTAGCGGGCGATATAGGTCCGGTTCGCCTCCCGGCACGCCAGACACCGGCAACCGAGCGACCGGTGCACATACCGGGCACGGGTGCCATGTTCCGGTTCGACACGATGCGCAACCATCGCCCGATGATTCTAGAACCACCGTCGAACATGCGCGCGGTTTTAGTGCTCGCCACGGCCGAGCGGATCGGCGTCGGCGAGCGGGTCGGCGGCGTCGGCGGTGAGCACGTCGGCCCATAGTTGGCACGTGGCCCGGGCGGCGTCGGTCAGCTCGCCACCGCGGCCCACGGCGAGGCCACGTAGGAACGCGGCCAGCTCGGCGTACTGCTCACTCACTCTGCACCGGCCACGGTGTCGGGAATGCCGATCAGCTCGAGCCGGATACCGTTCGCCTCGAGCACGGCGGTCAGGTGCACGAGCACATCGGCCACCGCGTCGCTGTCCTTTTCGTAGCCGTGCAGCACGGCGCCACCGCGCGCGCCGGTATTGAGAAAGACGGCGGCGCGCACGTCGTCGGCGTATTCGGGATCGGCCTCGAGCGCGTCGGTCATCACCGCAACAAGCCGGGTGAGCCGGTCGTGCGGTTGGCCCACCGTGCGCGTCGGCTCGGTGGTCACGAGCGGCGCCCGTTCAGTCGGTCGAGCGCCCGGCGAGATATGCGGGCGTCGTGTTCACGTCGGCGGCGTCGGCGTTCGTGCACGGTGTACGCGGCCACCTCGGCGCCGAGCACGGCGCCGGCGGCGATCGCCCACGGTTCAGCCAGCAGCATCGTCTTCACCGAACGTGCGCACCTCGTGGTAGGCGTCGGCGGCGATCTGGCACGCCTCGGCGTAGCGGCGTAGCCGATCGCTCGGCGTCGCGCTCGGTGTCTGTTTGCTCGCCCGGCCGAACGCCTCCCACGCCGCGCCTCGAGCGACGTCGGCGCGGGTCGGTACGTCGGTACGGTCGGTGTCGTTCATGCGCTCACCCCTCGGCATTGAGCGTAGGTGCCCGGCCCGGTGTCGTCGATCTTGATCACGCCATCGCCGTGACACGCGCACGACGGCGGGTGATCGACCGGTGGCGGTACGAGCCGCAGCATCGGCTCGTCGGCGAGTAGCCGTTCGATCGCTTGGTGGAACGTGAGCCCCTCGGCGGCGTAGCCCTCGATCTCGGCCATGCGTTCGTCGCGGAGGTTGCGAGCGGTGCCGAGCACGTAGCCGCGATGGTCCTGTTTGCCCTTGCGAGCGGCGATCTGTTTCGCCGCACTGTCGATCAGCAGATCAACCGGAAACGACGACGACGGCGCGGCTCGGGCGATCGTATGTAAGTGATCGCGCGCGTCGTCGTCGTCCTTGTTTTGTTCTAGTTCTAGTTCGCGCTGGTCTAGACCAGCATTTGGACCAGCATTTGGACCAGCATTTGGACCAGCATTTGGACCAGCATTTGGACCAGCATTTGGACCAGCATTTGAGGCGGCCGGGATCACCGGCAGTTCAGCTTGCAGCGGGAGGCCGTCCATCAGTATCCGGTGGCGGCGGGTGTTGCCCGGTCCTCGGCCGCCGCCGGTGCGTTCGATCCACCCGCCGATGATGAGCAGGGTCACGGAATCGTCGGCGTCGTACTGATTGAGGCCGGTCGCCGACATGATCTCGGCGCGGCTCACGTGGGTCATGCCGGTGTAGTCGTCGGCGTGTTGCGCGAGCTTGTTCAGCACGAGCCGCAGTTTCGGCACGCTCACCCGCTTTTTGCCACGCAACAGCGGGATATCCCAATGGGCCGGGATCACGTGCCCACCGTCGAGCGATCCGTGTTGGACCCAATCCTCGGCCGCGGTTGTTCGCCGCGGTCCTCGGCGAGCGTGCTCGCCGTGTGTACTATCTGCCATTACCGGCCTCGGTTCTTGTTCCTCGGTCGGTCATGCCCCGGGCCACCTGATCGTGGCGCCGGGGCGACACCGTTTTCGTGGCGGTGTCGGCCGACGGGTGAAAACGTAGACGCGGCGGCGTGGCGCGCGGGTGGATAGGCGGCGGTAGGGCCTCGAGCAGAGCGCATGGTCGTACCCCTCGTGTCGGCGATCGGTGTCGCGCGGCAGGGTCTCGGCCTCGTGGCGTCGGTCGGTTGTGCGGCGGTACCGGCCGGGTCGGGCGGTTGAGGTGATCCCGCGAGTCACGGCGGGTGATGCACCGGCGGCCCGGCCGGCGATCTTCATTATGTAGCACAGCGACCGCGGTGCGCACCTCACCCGTGCGGGTGAGAGCAGTCGCCCATCACCAGGTCGTTCGCCAATCTTTAGTAGATTCTTACGCGTGGTACTTCCCGCTCACTTCCGGCCCGTCGCCCGATAGGGGTTTTGGCGCGGCGGGCCGGAATGCGGCCGCGATCCGCCTATAACCTTGATTATGACTGAGGCCCTGGTCGGCGGCCCCAAAATCGGCGGTTTCGTAACTACCCAATCGCGAGGCCTCGCGACGGCCGATAGGCGTCTATCAGACCTGCACGCGTGACGAGTATTCGGCGACACCGGCGGCGAGCCACATGTGCCACCAGCTCGACGGGTCGGGGTAGTAGTGGGCCAGTTTGGCGAACGGGCCGCCGGCGGCGATCTCGTCGCCCGACACCGGCCGCACCGCCGAACCGACGACACACACGGTGCCGTCCTGCAGGTGTGCGAGATACATCGGATCGTCCTCCTGTGATGGTGGCGGCGCCGTCGTCGCCCGGCGGCGGGCCTCGGCTTGTATGTCCTCGAGCGACCACGTACCGGAGGTGTTCAGCGCGGCGGGCCGCCACGGGCCTTGCACGGCGGCGGCGGTGGCCGGGTCGATCTTGCGGCCGGGTGTCCAGGCGTAATGCGTGCAGCAGTCGCCGGGGTCGAGGCCGTAGGCGGCGGCGAGCGCGTTGTTGATCGTGAAGTAGGCGTCGATCTGCACCTGCGGCCACGGTTCGCCGACACCGGTGTTGACGGCCTCGATCCCGATCGCATGGGTATTCATCTGATCGACCGGGACCACGCCACGCGACACGGTGAACGGGCCACCGGTGCCATTCGTGTTCGTCGCCCCGGCCGCGCACACGATCACGGCGCCGTCCCGGCCGAGTACGAGGTTGCACACCGGGGCGACGTCGGAACCATAGCTCGCATACTCGGCGACCGATTCGGCCGACGCGCCGGGCGCCGACGCGGCGTGATGCCACATGATGCACCACGGTTTACCGGCCGCATACCCGCCGCTCGAGCGGGCTCGAGTTTTCCAACCTGACTGTTCGGTGACCACGAGCCCGGCGTCGCGCAGCACGTCGGCCATATTCGTCAACCACGTCACACCGGCCACCGAACGCGGCCCGGGCCGATCGGCGGCGTCGAACGCGTCAGCAAGCTCGGTATCGCCGAACGGTTGCCACGTCACCGCGGCGCCACCTCGGGCTCGTCGCCGGGCAACAGCGTCGGCGCCGTGGCGGCCGCCGGTCCAATATCTTCCACGAGAATGAAATTCGTGTAGCTGGTGCCGTACCACGTGAACGTCCCGGCGCCCGACATGCGGGCGATGCCGAGCGTGTACTGCTGTGCGGCGTTCACTGGTGGCACGTCATAGGCGACCCATGACGCGCCGTACAGCGAATTGGCGACACCGGCGGTGATCAGCGGGCCGGTGGACACCGCGAAACCGGCGGTGCCGGCGTCACGGCGAATCGTCATGCGCGCTTGGTTGCTCACTTCGGTATTGCCCCACGTCCCGTTTGCGGTGATGCGGTAGCGGCGGCCGCCCGGCGCGGCGAACGCCGGCGAGGTGAGCAGCGCCGTTTCGGTGGCGCCGATTCCGGTGAGCTGTGTGTTACCGCCGATCTGAGCGACGACGCCCCACGGCATATTCCACGGGCGACGCCACGCCACGCCATCCCAATATTCTGGCCCTTCGGTTTCATTGCCGGTCGCCAGATACGACGGTGTGCCCTTGGCCGGCGGGGCGATCGAGGCGGCCCACGCCGAGGTACGGGCGGCGGCGGTGGCGAACCGGCCCATGACACGCGCGGCGATCGACTGGTGGTAGCTCGAGCCGACACCGGAACCGGGCGCGGGCACGTTCGTCAGCTCGCCGATCTGCACGGGTGGATTCGTTGTCATCGCGCCTATCCCCTCGGTACGACGAGCACGTCGAGGCGGTTGAGGTTGGCGCCGGCGTTCACATAGGCGGCGCCGGCCGAGCCCGCTTTCATGAACATCAGCACGATCGGCACGACGGTATTCGCCGGCAGCGAAAACACACCGGATAGGCACACCGTGGACGAAACCACTAACCCGGCGGCGCCGGGCGATATGTCGTTCGTCGCCGGTAGCTCGGCCTCGAGCACGTTCGTACCGTTGTGCGTCACATAGACGTATTGCGCCGGCGCCGGCCCGTACTTGTAGACACGCACGAACGCCGACACGTGCACGATCCGGCCCGAAAACGGATCGGCGGGGATGTTGATCGTGGCGAGCGTGTACGGCCCGGCGGCGGCGGCACCGTTCACCGCCACGCCCGGCGCCGAGGTCGCCCACGGCGTCACTTGCGACCATCCGACCGCGAGCCGGACCCACAGCACACCGGTATCGAGCGCGATCGCATAGGCGCCACCCGGCGCGGCCCACGCTTTCAGCGCGGCGGTGGTCGGGAACCGTTGCACGATCCTGCTCGACACGTCTTGCGCCCATTGGGCGGCGAGCTGCGAACCGGGCGCCGGGACGTTCGTCAATTCACCGATCGTGATCGGCGGGACGGTGGCGAGCGGTTCCACGGCGAGCGCGGCGACCATCGCCTCGAGCGCCTCGAGGCGGGCCTCGACGGTGACGTCGGGCGCGGTCACTGGTAGCCCCACAGCGTGCCGGGGGTGTCCCACGCGTACGGGTCACCGGGCGGATTCCATATCGGGATCGTGTTGCTACCGACCGCCGGCGTGGTCTCCACCGTCATCAGCCACGCCTCGCCGGGGGTGATGTTGTGCGTAATCGTGACGATGATCGTGTTGACGTCCAACCGTTGCACGGTGTCGTCGGCGGCGCGGTAGTCGTGCAACCATCGCAACAGATCGAACAGCCGCCACCGGGCGGCCCGGTACATGTCGGGATCGGCCGGTGTCGTCAGATACAGATCGAACGATTCGACACGCACCCGGGCGGCGCCGAGCGCGCCGACGAGGTGGGCGGCGAGGGTGTCGCCCTCGAGCTGTGTCGTCCACTGTTGCCCGGTGTCGGTGATCACCCGCCGCCCGATCGCCCCCGCCGGGGATTGGGCGCGGAGGTGGGCGACGTTCTCGAGCACGACCGTGTCGGCGGCGGCGGTGTCGTTCGTGGACAGCACGGCGTCCCACGCCACCGAGTCGGCGGTGCACACGTTCGCCGACACGATCGGCACCTCGGTCTGATCGGTGCGCCCGGCACGCCACGTGCGAGCGTACGAGCGGAGCGTGCCATCGGCGTCGGCGAACAGCACGCCACCGTCACTCGCGACGACGGTTTGCATTTCCTCGAGCGGCGAGTCGCTCGTGGCTTGCGCGGTGAGCGTCACCGCCCCGGCGGCGAACGAGCGCCCGACCGAACCCTTCCCGGCCGCCAGTACGATCGCCTCGAGGCGGGCCGCCGGTGATTGGCCGGCGACACCCGGCGTGAACGTGCCGATCGGTTGCGCCAGATCACTGAAACTGTCGAACGCCTCGACCTCGACGGTGGCGCCCAGATCATCCCACCGTGTGATCGTGCCGCGAAACAGCGGATCGGTTTCCCCGGTGTCACGCTCGAGCGCCCAGATCACCAGCTCGTACCCGGGCCCGCGCCCGGCGAGCGTCCCGTCGCTGTTGTACCGCGACCAGTTGCCGTGCCGGTTGTCGAGCGACACCGTTGCCGTGCCGGCGGCGAGATGCCCATTGTCGTCGGGGTGGCCGGTGTCGGTTTCGAGGCCGTGCAGATCGCATGTCGCGTCGGTGAAACCGGGCACGGTGTCGGCGTCGTACTCGAGCACGTCGTCGTAGACGGCGGCCGGGTCGTCGTACACCTCGACCGGGCGGGCGCCGGCGATCGCCACTACCGGGCGGATCGGCCAGACGTCGAGCGCCGGGTCGCTGTGCAGCACGACCGGCGGGAGCGGGCGGTCAGCGACGCGCATAGTTCACCGCCATGTAGCGGCGCCCGTTGCGGCGGCTGTTGACACCGAGCGCCCGGGCGATATCGCCGTGGCGGGCGCCACGCGGCAAGTTCACGGTGATCTGTTGCGCGGCCGGTGCCGGCGAGCCGGTCGCGGCGCCGGGTACGACCGAGATCGCCTCGTCCAAAATCGTCGTCCCGCCACGGGTCACGATCTTGAGCCGCGACGGTAGCTCGGGATGTATCTGCATGCGCAACGGCCCCTTGGCGTCGATCCGTCGCTGCGCGTCCAGAAACGCTTTATCCACGTTCGTCGGATCGACCTCCTGCACGAGCGCCTCGATCTCGATCGGTGTCAGCCCGGCGGTTTCACCGGCGCGCACGATCGAATCCTCGACACCGCGCATCTGCTCGACGGTCAGCGCGCCCTCTTTCTGAATGGTCTTTTGGGCCTCGACCATCGTCGATTTGAAATCCTCGATCGCCCGTTTGGCGTCGAGCTTGTCGTTCAACCGTTGCATACCCTCGGCGGCGTGGTCGGCGCCGGCGGCGACCTCGTTGCCCATCTTCGTCCCGGCCGCCCCGGCGTCCTTCAGCGCCGGTCGCAAGATGCCGAGCGCGTCGGCGATCTCGCCGTTCTTCTTCGTCGTGTCCACGAGCACACCGTTCGTTTCGACCCACTTCTTGCGCTGGTCCTCGATCGTGTTCGTGGCGTTAATAACTTTATTAAGGGTGTCGCCGGCGTAGGCGTTGCCGATCCATTTCTGCACCTCGACCAACGCGTCTTTCTGCCCGGTGATGTGCTCGACAATGTCGCGCGTCGTCAGGCCGAGAGTGCGGCCGGCGTCGATCGCATCCTGATACATGTCGGCGAACTTGGTCGCCGCCGCCTCCCGGTTGCCATCAGAAATCAAGCCGATCAGCTCACGCTGTTTGTCGATCATCTCCTGCGTTTTGCGTTTCGCCTCGTCCTGATGTTGCTTGTACAGCGTCCACGCTGCGGCGGCGCCGGCGACCACGAAACCCAAACCACCGACCACGGCGCCGAGCCGTTCGGCTTGTTCGGTACTGGCGCCGAGCTTGCTCGCCGCGCCCTGCACGGTGTCGGCCAGCCCGTCCATGACGCCACCGAAATCGGAGGCGGCCGACGAGGCGTCGCCGAGCGGGCCGGTGAGATCGGCGATGGCGTTGCCGCGCAAACCGGTACCGCCGCCGGAATCCACCCGGTCGAGCTTCTCCGACGCCTCGACGGCCTTGGCGCCGGTCTGCTCAAGCTCGGTCTGCAACGCTTTCAGATCGCCCTTGGCCTGATCGATCTTGGCCTTGATCACGAGCACGGTGTCGTCGTGCGACAACCGCCCGGCGGCATCGGCAACATCAGCGATATCGCTCGTGGCGGCGGCGGTGTCGGCGGTGACCTCGACCTCGGGCGACAACTTCTCGAGCTTGGCGGCCTCCCCGGCGACGTCCTCGAGCTTGTCGCTCGCCTCGTCGCGGGCGGTGATATCGATTTGAATCTTGGGATCGTTGCCGGCCATCAGCGCACCGCCTCACCGGCGAGCTGCACAAAAACCACCGGGACCAGTTGCTCGGAACGTTCGATCACGGCGACCCACGCGCCACGGCCACGGGTGCCGGGATGGTGCACGACCATCTTGCGCATCGGGCCACGTTTGCGGCGCCGGATCGTGTGCGGCGCGGTACCGCTCGTGACCCAAACCCACGGGCCGGCGGGTACACCGGTGATGAGGATCGCCCGACCGTGATCGATCGGGCGTATCGACTTGTCGCGGGCCCGCAGTTTGATCGGGCGGCGATGTTTGCCGGCCATCGTCCCGTCGCCGGTGACGTGGCGGGCGGCGTCGTCGGCGACGCGTTTCACGAGCCGGGCGGCGGCGATCAGTCCGGCGTCGGGAATCTTGGCGACGTCGGCGGCGATGCGGTGCAGATCAATCGAGGCGCGGCCCACCGCGTCACACCTCGAGGCGATCGGCCTCGGCCTCGGTGGCGGCGACGGCCGGGGTAGCGAACGTCGGCGTGCCCTGCACTTGCCACGCCACCGGCCCGGCGAGCGCGACCACGCCCATATCGCCGGCGAAACCGACCGGTGCAACCTCGACTTGCCCGGTGACTTTCAGCGTCGCGTCCGACGTCGGCGAGTACTCGAAATATTTGATCTGCCCGGCGTTCTCGTTGGCGTAGTTGGCGAGGCCGCCACCGGTCCCACCCCAATCCTGCAACCACGTCAAATTGAGCTGCCACGCCACCGGCACCTTGAGCTGTTGCACCTCACCGGTGCACCCGGTCGCCGGTGTCGTGTTGTAGGCGAGCACCGGGTCACACGACGCGTGCGTCACCTGACACTGGTACTCGGGGGCGGTGGCGATCGAGGCGGCGTCGTCGGCGAACTTGATCGAAATGTTCTCGGGAATGAGACGTGTCTGGGTCATGGCTGTTTTCCAATCCGGTTAGCAGGGAAGTCCGCGGGCGACGGTGAATTGATAGAGCAGAGCGGTGTGATCGACACCGGCGACCTGCACGGTGCCGAGCGTGGCGGTACGGCCGGCGATCGCCACATTGCCGAGCGCCGAACCGGTGATCGTGTCGAGCCGATCGTGCGCGTCGGCGATCGCCATTTCCTCGGCCGGCGCGGTTTGCGGGGCGATCACGGCGACCACCTCGACCGCCACCTGGCCGGAGGCGTTGCGATCGCTACCGGTGAAGCTCGAGGAGAACTGCGGCCATACGGCCGGCACCGAGGTTTGGTCGGGTCGGCCGGGCCACACGGCGAACGGTGACGGCGTGAACGCCGCGGTGATCGCCACGGCGAGCGCCTCGAGCAGCTCGGCGATGGTCACGCGACCGGCCAGCTTTCGCGGCCGAGCGCGTCGAGCAGGATCGCCACCGGTTCGGTCGGATCACGCGACAGTCGGCCGACGTAATCGTTCACTTGGAAGTAGCCGCCCGGTGTCGAGGGGCGGCGCCACGCGTCCATTGCGATCGTTGTCGCCGCCTC
>Ga0207679_10001356_pt1 | contig 15429 bp, 20 predicted proteins | sample KBSC73metaG_FD_184320 | JGI IMG/M metagenome (GOLD analysis project Ga0207679, IMG submission 184320) | Corn rhizosphere microbial communities from Kellogg Biological Station, Michigan, USA - KBS C7-3 metaG (SPAdes) (version 2) | ecosystem: Host-associated > Plants > Roots > Rhizosphere > Soil ... | reverse complement strand
GGGCAGTAGCGCAGCCCGGTAGCGCACTACGTTCGGGACGTAGGGGTCGCTGGTTCGAATCCAGTCTGCCCGACCCAGTATCAGCTACAATGCAGTATTGACGCGGTTCTTTTGGGTGTCTTGCTCGACTTGTAGCAATTTGTGTAGCAATTTTCAGCAAGCTCAGTTTCCGAAGTTGCTACATACCTTTGCAGCAGATCTTTTATTCAATAATTTGTTAGGCCGGGGCAATTGCTTCGGCCTTTTTTAATAAAGCTATATGAACAATAACTTGATTGTTGAAAGATTGTCAATTGTGAAACAACTTTTCAGAATGGCAGCCAGCCAGGCTGATCAGCCAGAGCCTACTTGCTATTTTGCAATTTTGACTCTTCATGACTGTGTTGAAATGTTTATTAAGCTAGTGGGAGAGAAGATGAATGTTGATCGCTTTAGCTTAATGGAGTATTGGAAAGCAATTCCCCAGTTGACAATGGAGCAGCAAATAGATAGTCTAAATAAGGTTCGAAAAAGCATCAAGCATCATGGCCTTTTACCTGCAAAAAAGGAAGTCGCTGGTAAAGCCATTATAGTTGAACAATTCTTGATAGAAAATGTAAAAATCCAGTTTAGCATTGAATGGGATGATATTTCTTTGGTGACCCTGGTCCGATCAGCTAATGCGAGGAAACATCTTATTGAGGCAGAGCAATTGTGTAAAAAAGGTGACTATAAAGAAAGCATTTATAACACAGCGTATGCTTTCCACGAATTATTGAATGAATACGAAGAAAATAAAAAGCCAGAGTTTAAACCATCGCCTTTCAATTTTGGTAAAAACATGAGATGGCACAAGTCACATTACATGAATATGCTCGACCATAACATGAAACAGTTTGTCGATGATGTTTCAACGTCAATAGATAGTATCTGTGATGCAATCAAAATTTTGAGTTTCGGAATCGATTATAAGAAATATGCAAAATTTCAATTATTTACTCCGCATGTAATCAAAAAAAGTGACGGTGCTTTTTACGCTGAAGAATGGCATAATAAAAAGTGGTCACAACAATCAGCCCAATTTTGCATCGAATTTGTTGTTGAATCGGCACTGAAACTTCAAGAGTTTGACTTCGATGCGGATGAAGTTACAGCCAGAAGAGAGCCAAAGAAGCCAATAAAAAAGTAGATTTACCAGATGGATTTTATTATTTAATTTGTGAAAGTAGGGCCTCAATTTTTTCCATTACGAACTTTGACCTTACAAAAACTGTAAAAGGATAGGTTGAGCTACCATGAGAAGTCACGCCGCAGAAAATCCATTCACCTCTTGCATTTTTCAAAAACACCGGTGATCCTGAATATCCTGGTACTGATAGAGTATCGAATCGCTGCATGAAAACATTTATTGTATCTATCCTATTGTTGTGGAGATATGGATTAGCAAATGGATAGAGCGTAAATCCGGTGGACATCGAAGGTTTTGAATTGATCACCCTTCTAAATGATTCGGGAGTAATATGCTCATGCGGAAATCCACAATAAACAATCGTTGCGCTATCTGGTATATTTTCAAACGGCTTAATAAAGGCTTCGATAGAGTTAATTGCAAATCCTGGGATATCTGGAAAGGGCATCACAAATATGTCGGGATCATCAATGCAGTTGGATCCCGTAATAGTATCTTTAATTTTTTTCAAATCAACGAGAACATAATTCCAGTCGCCATCTTTTGTATAAAGCCTGATTCGGGCAGTATCAGGGAATGGATAAATTGCTCGGACTGAATCACAATTCCAAGGAGTCAATACATGTTTCGCAGATACCAAGAATAACTTACCCTTTGCCCGAATAAAAAACCCGGTCCCGCTTTTGTCAAGAAAATGAATCATGCCGTCGGATCTTAAACCAGCTTGGAAAATATTCACGATCGGATAACTGTATTTCTTAAAAGAATCAAGTGATTCGGGGTTGGAATCCTGACCCCTTGATTGTAACGAGATAATTAGGCAAAGAAAAACTAACGGGAATTTCATTAGTCAAAAATAGCCGTTATGGGCCGATGTCCTGGCATTCCAAAAGAATCCTTTCATGAAAAACTGCTACATAAATAGCTACATTTCGGTTCATCTTTCTCCTTCCGATTTGAAGATCAATTGTAATGACGAAAGACTAATAGGGGGTGCCGGATTATAACATAAAAAAAGAAAAGACAACGGCTGCATCCTAGAAAGGAACCGGTGCCTTTTATCTTTCATCCTGCTTTATGGGATGGACATCCTGGGCAGGATTTATCCGTTTAAAACTATCCGCCATTTACGCATAGAAATGCCTGTGGCTTCAATTTGAAAAAACAAAAAGGTTTGCTAATTAGTAAGATTGAACTTAATGAAATCGATATCCCTGCCTTCCTGGATCCAATCGATAACACCATCGATGATTAGAAGCGAAGCTGGAAACTGTTTCTCAAATTTTTTCTTCGTCGCTTTATCAATAGCCTTTGAGTAAAGCTCAGGGACCTTGGTTGCCAGCTGGCAATAAATCACCAACCGACAAAAATCCTCAGCATTATTTTTTATAAATTCTTCAGAACTTAAAATTGGATCGTCGGAATGAGCGTTCCGCATTTCCTTCCTTACACTATGAAGAATTTTTCTTTTAGCAAATGTGTGTCAGCTGTAGGGTCGGGTTTTACATCAGCCTTTTTTGTTTTCTGTTGCCTTGTTGATTTGTAATGATTGATTACGTCTTCAGAAGAATATTCCTTTTTGGCGGCGTGTTCGAAATATTTTTCTACTTCGTCAATCTCACGGGCTATTTTTTGGAGATCCTTATTGATATCATCCACTTCTTTGGATGTTAGTAAGAGGTCCGTGTCAAACGCAGGATCGATCTTTTTTGCTGTCCTTTTGTCCCGGTAAATGGCACATTGATCCTTCGGATCCCAATTAACTGAAAAGAGTTTTGTGTTTGGAACCTGAAAGTATTTTCGCTGACCGTGTATGGAGTAGATTAAATGAATTGGAGCGGATCCATCGCTGTTTTTCCGGGTCAGTTCGTAACCAGAAGCGAAGAGTGCTTTTGTCTCTTGCCATATTCAATAATTTGCTACATAAAGGTAATGGTAGCGCCGAATGTAGCAAATAAATATTTCAGCAAAACAGGGCAAAAGTGTGTTAAAAACAGTTACCAATATGAAAAACAATCGATTAAGATTTTACCGATATCAGCAACGAAAGTCTTATTGTTTAATGTCGTAGGGCAGTCTGCCCGACTCATCGCTCTGTTCACGCAGAGCTTTTTTATGCTATTGGGTTCGGTGAAGTGTCCCTTCGAAAAGATCAGTCTGAAAGAAAATCTTTTTGTTCTTTACACTGGTGGGAATAGGATCTAAAATTTCAAACCCTTTGAATGAAATTGTTCGTCAATATAGTCACCTATGATTGACGCCATCTCATCATTACCCTGGGGAATGGAAACCCAACAAGGTCTGTTGTTCCGGCCTTTGAGTCTCGTAATAAAAATTGGTTCCTTGCCGGGAAACTCAACTACACAAATCTTGTTTTGTAACGATATGATCTCGACGTATGCAATTCTTTCTCCAACGGCTACGTGAAATTTTTTTTGCTGACTCCCCGTGCTGGCTTCTTCATTGTCCATTCTCATGTACGTTACAAAAGCTGTACCCTTATTCACATGCACATTATAACAGATGTGTCAATGAATTTTTATAAAATTCTTTTCAAATGATGATTATTCGGTTTGCTTGTTTATCTTCACGTTCTACCGCGTCAAGCCGGAAATTCTTACATAGCATCTCCACGTTAACAATTTAATTTCTGCTTTTGAGACTCCATACTACTGGTTAATGAGAATGTTAGTGCCGCATTGGAGCTGTCGGAACAGTTAGTTGTGTAAATGAATGCTAAAAGTTCGTTTTAAAATGAGTTTGAATTTAGACAATCAGTTACTTGATGCCTTGTTCGAAACTATTTCGAATGAAGTGCACGTGCTTGAAGCCGTGAGGAATTCCGGCCACACGATCACGGATTTCAAATCTTTGATAGGAAATAAGGTGGCCGACCGTACTAATGGAACATTGGAGAGTAAATTATTTGATCAGTTTGTGAGTGTCGTTGAAACCGGGCAACCCCTTGATATGGTCTTTCAGTACGATGAAAACGGTGAAAACAAGTGGTTTCATGTAAGAGCAAAAAAATTTAATTCCGGGCTAATCGCTTACCGGGAGGACATCACTCTTGCAAAGCAGGCAGAAGAAAAGATCATGCAATTGAACACCGCATTGTTTACAAAGAACAGGAGGCTTGAATCTTTGAGCTCTGAACTAAAGACCTTTACCACCATCGCTGCCAATGACTATAATGAAACATTGAAGCACCTCTACAATTCCATGGAGTTTATTATAAACAATGACGCCAGGAATTTATCAGACGCGGGCAAGGCAAATATCAGGAGGGCCCAGGCTGCTATTCAGAAAATGAAGTTATTGACTGATGATATCATTTCTTTTTCGAAGATCCATTCAGACGAGCAGACGATCACAGTTGACCTGAATGAAATACTGTCAATAGTTTTAAACAGCCTGGATGAAAAAATCAAGTCGGAGAATGCAATGATTCTCTCAGATAAATTGCCTTCTGTCAACGGCTATCCTTCACTGATCTCGCTGCTTTTTTACAACCTGATCAGTAACGCGATCAAATTCAGGAAAAACGAATTGGCACCGACCATTGAGATCAGGCATTCCATAAAAAAAGGTTCTGAAATAGAACATTCGTCAGCTCTCCCCGAGGCTACTTATAATCTGATCTCCGTCATCGATAATGGGATTGGTTTTGATCCACAGGAAGGTGAAAAAATATTTACAATGTTTTACCGTCTCTATGAAAAGGGAAAGCAAAAGGGAGGAATAGGGCTCGCCATTTGCAAAAAGATAATGGACCTGCACGGCGGTTTTATTGCCTCGGAATGCACGCCAGAGTGTACAACATTTAAATGTTATTTCCCAATGTAAAAAACAGGGTCAGGTGTTGTTTAGTATTTCCCTCAAATTTTTTATGAGAACATTTATCATGCTGGGCTTTTTTACACATTTGTACGCGCCCAAATAAATTGCTTTTTCATTCATTTCTTCGCTGATATAGTTTGAATACAAGATGATCTTGCTGTTTTCGAGTTTCTCAATTTTCTTTATTTCAGCAACGACTTCAAAGCCATTGACCTTTGGCATGTTGTAGTCTATAAAAATATAAGCCGGCGACCTGTAACTTAAAAATTCCAGAGCCTCATTCAGATCTCTTGCCTGGCTGCATTGGATGTTTTTGTCTACAGAGCGAAGTGCCTCTGTGAAAACTTCAAGTTCATCTTCATCATCATCAATTAATAGTATTTCTTTAGTCATAGTAGTTAGTCAGTTTAGTGAAAAATTGTGCGTTCACTTTAAATTATCAGGAAATAAAAAAGAAAAATTTCAAACAGAAATGTAGTGGCAAACTCCCGGAGATGTACTATTGAGTTCGTGAACTAAAAATAGAATTATTTTCTTTTAGAAAAAAGAAAGTTCGGACTTGTGGCATTATTATTTTCCTCAATTCGCGCAATCGTTTTCCCGGCATCGGCAAGCGGGTTTTGGGCCAGAGACTGCGCTGGTTTGGATGTGACTTATTTGACTTGTGTGACGTCTATGACCTGGTACTCTGATCCGCGATCGATATCGCTTCACTGATGATCGCTAATCCTTCATCAATTTGTTCTTTTGTAATGCACAGCGGCGGAGCGATAAAGATAAAGCTCCATCTCACCATTGTGTGAAGGCCCAGTTCTTTCAATTTTGCCGCGATTTTATTCATGACGACCATTTCATCGGGTTTTGCATTGAACGGAGCCATCGGTTCTTTTGTCTTGCGATTTTTTACCAATTCAAGACAGCCTAAGAGACCTGTATTTCTCCAATCGCCGATCGATGCATGTTTTTGTGTTAATTTTTCAATTTGAATATCCATGTACGTTCCCATGGTTACGGCATTTTCAATTAAATTTTCATCTTCATAAATTTTCAATGTTTCAAGCGCTGCAGCACAGCAAACCGGGTGAGCCGAATAAGTGAGACCTAATGGTAAAACGGCGTCATTATATTTAGCGGAGATCTTATCACTCACCATCAAACAGCCAAAGGGCAAGTAGCCCGAGGTAAGCCCTTTCGCCATCACGATCATGTCGGGAACGATATCATGATGCTGAAACCCGAACCATTTTCCGGTGCGTCCAAAGCCACTCATTACTTCATCAATGATCAACAACATTCCGTTCTTATTGCAAATATCTCTTATGGCTTGTAAATAACCTTTTGGATAAAGAAAGCATCCTGATGAACCAGATTGGCCCTCCAGTAAAATGGCGGCAATATTGTTTGGTCCTTCATAAGCAATGATGCGTTCAAGCTGTGCAACCGAGTCTTTCAGTAAAGCCTCTTCATCATACTGCCAGCAATATAAATAGGGAAGATCAAAATGAACAAAATTGGGCGCTTGCTGCGAGTCTACTGCAAGTCGCCTCGGATCACCGCTTGCAGCCATAGCTCCGTTTGTTGATCCATGGTATGATTGATAACGGGTCAGAATCTTATGACGCCCTGTATAAAGCCTGGCTAACTTAATTGCATTCTCGATGGATGATGCTCCGCATAAAGTAAAAAATGCTTTGTTCAGATCACCCGGGCAGATCTCCGCCAGTTTTTTTCCTAATTCACCACGAATTTTTGTAACGCAACTTGGAGTTACATATGTCACCTCCTGCATTTGTTTCGTTACGGCTTCCGTGACACGCTGGTTTCCGTGGCCAATATTCACATTCATCAATCCCGAGGAGAAATCAATGTATCTCTTACCGTCATAATCGTAGAGATAGACACCTTCGGCATATTTTATCGCAATGGGATTTGTTCCTTTTTGTTTGCTCCAGGAAAATAAGGTGTAATCTTCGTTATTCTGAACGATCTCTTTCGTTTCGGAGAGTGTTTTTGTTTCTGGCATAATCACGAATTTAATTGCTTATATCTTGAAGTCACAAATTGTGACCTCGAATTCCCGATATAATGTACAATTTAAATTCTTTCTTCGAGATCTCACTGCTGAATAGAATTACAGGAAGTAAAAGTGAGTGACACAACGGAAGCTTAATAGAAGTTGTGAAGCTGGTTACATAAAAACGTTGAGCCACGAAGGAACGAAGGCACAAAGTCATGAGTCAGGAGTCGTTAATTTATTTCACGTCTCACGTTTCACGTTTGACGACTTACGCCCTTACGCTATCGTTACATCCTTATCCAAATACACGTCCTGCACTGCATTGAGAATTTCAGCTCCTTCTTTGAATGGACGCTGAAAAGCTTTGCGGCCGGAGATAAGACCCATGCCACCTGCACGTTTATTTATGACAGCCGTTGTTACAGCCTCGGCCAGGTCACCGGCTCCCGACGAAGCGCCACCGGAACTAATCAATCCCGCACGACCCATGTAACAATTGGCCACTTGGTAGCGACACAGATCGATGGGATGATCAGAAGTAAGTTCAGAATAAATGCGGGGATCATTTTTTCCGTAAGCAGATTCTTTTGTGTTCAGAGCGAGATAGCCACCATTGTTTTCAGGTAGTTTTTGCTTTATGATATCTGCTTCTATCGTAACTCCAAGATGATTTGCCTGCCCGCTGAGATCGGCGGATACATGGTAATCTTTCTCCTTTGTCTTAAATGCGGGGTTGCGCAAATAACACCAAAGAATGGTTGCCATACCCATTTCATGTGCCATTTCAAAAGCAGTGGTCACTTCCTGCAATTGCCTTGTTGATTCAGGGCTTCCAAAATAAATAGTAGCACCAATAGCAGCTGCTCCAAGGTTCCAGCTTGCCTTAACAGATGCAAACATTACCTGGTCAAATTTATTTGGATAGGTTAGAAATTCATTGTGATTGATCTTTATTAAGAAAGGAATTTTGTGGGCATATTTTCTCGCCAGGAAGCCAAAGCTGCCGAAAGTTGTTGCCACGGCATTGCAGCCGCCCTCCATCGCAAGCTTAATGATGTTTTCGGGGTCGAAATAAATGGGATTTTTTGCAAATGATGCACCGGCGCTGTGTTCAACCCCCTGGTCAACCGGTAATATAGAAAGGTAGCCGGTATTTGCCAATCTGCCCGTACTATACATCAACTGGAGATTACGCAGAACATGCGGATTGCGGTCACTGTTGATCCAAATGCGATCTACAAAATCAGGACCCGGCAAATGCAGCTGGTCTTTTGATATGGTTTTGGACTTATGATTTAATAAGAATTCGGCTTTATCACCTAACAGTTCTATAATTTTTTTTGACATGTTTTTTTAGTTTTGATGTCTTCGAGCGTTTAGCCAGCACCGCAAGATCAAAGCTTACAGCGTAAAGCTCATGGCTCACATCTTTTTTTCGAGGTGCAAAGATAGAAGTTAAAACTATTCTGACCATAAGAGTTTGAACACATTGTTCTTGCGCTCTTGTGAAGGGTTTGATTCTGAATTCGAAGTGGACCACGCAGGTAAAGGCCAAAAATAAAAGCCCCGAAGAAGGGCCTAGTTTTTTAAGAATAGGGACAGGTGTGACTGCACTCGTGTTTCTTTTTGATGTCTTTCTTTTCTGTTTTGATAGCGGCTTTTTGTTTGTTGCCGCGCAGACTTGCATAAGCCACGACTGCGATGCAGGCGAGTAGAACGAGCACAAAAATTAATCTTTTCATAGCCGTAAATTTTGTCTATAAAAGTTACAGATTTCAGAAGAGGCCGGCAAATTATTTTTTTATATGGTAAAAATGAACAATTGAATTGTAACCTTGTTATTTAAAGTTTATCAAATACCCAAACTAAGCGTATGGAAGAGCATGTCGTAAAGATCCTTTCGATTGAACCGGTAACACATAACGTAAGACATTTCAGGGTTGAAAAACCACAGGGTTACAAATTCGTTCCTGGCCAGGCAACCGAAGTGGCGGTCAATCTACCCCGGTGGAAGGAAGAGAGACGACCATTTACATTCACCAGTTTGAATGAATGGGATCACCTTGAATTCACGATCAAAATCTATTCTGATCATGACGGGGTAACAAATCAGCTGGGACAACTGAAAGCAGGAGCTGAATTATTGCTTCACGATGTATGGGGTGCGATCAATTATAAAGGCGAGGGAACTTTTATTGCAGGCGGCGCAGGTGTTACCCCATTCATTGCCATTTTCAGGCAACTGCAAAAAGATAAGAAGCTTGGTGATAACAAACTTATTTTTTCAAACAAGACGCAGAGGGATATCATTCTAAAGGATGAATTTACAGCCATGCTTGGTGATAATTTCATTAATACCCTGACAGCGGAAGAAGTGCCGGGTTATGATCATCACAAGATCGATGATGAGTATTTAAAGCAAAAGATCAACAATTTTAATCAACAATTCTATATCTGCGGACCAGACGCAATGATATCCGATGTCAAGGCGAATCTCCAAAAACTGGGTGCATCAGACAATCTCATTACTATTGAGCTATAATCCATCTTCGAGAAAAAAGAGCTGTCCCAAAAATCGCTTCTCGTCATTGCGAGGGAGGAACGACCGAAGCAATCTGTTTGATAGCAATACGGTATTTTTAGATTGCTTCACTGCTCCCGATAGCTATCGGGACGCAATGACGACTTTTGGGACAGCTCATTGGACCAAAAAGAAAACTTCCTTACTTCTGTTGTAATTGAATTTCTCCAACATCAGTGGGTGTGCCATCTTTTACTTCAACATCTTTCTTGCGCGTGTTTGCATAGGGAGCTTGCGCTTCAATGATCACTGAATAATTTCCAGCCTTTACATTTTCAATTTCAAAGCTACCATTTGTAACTGGTGCACTTAAGGTATCACTAGATGAAATGGCCCATGCTTTTACTGCTTTGTCCGCAGGGGTAACGGTTCCTTTAATGGAATTTGTCTGGAGCAGGGTGAACGCAGATAAACCAAGCGCTACAATACCGGATGCAAATGCTGCGAATTTGGCATTCTTCATAAAAAACATTTTAATTGGTTAACGAAATTTGATTAGCAAAAAAATCCATTTTAAAAATAGAGCGTTAGTTGTTTGCAACTACTATGCCATAGCATTTTTTGATTACCTGTTAGCGAAATGAAAAAGTCATACTCACCGTTGAACAATTCTGAATTCTGAAAATTAATGGGGCGCAGGGTAATCACGAAGGGTTAGATGTTGCGCGGTTGAGCTTTCTATTTCGGAGCTGCGGCGCAAAATAGGGCGTCTCAGCAATAAGCCGTCCGTAGCATTTTTCTTGTGAAGATCACAAATAGATCTGGGTAATCCGCAAGTCGAGTGATCCAATTAGAGTGAACCCGTCGAAATCGCATAATCTTTTTTCCACAGGCGTTAACAACTCTCAAACTCAGCCTGAAGATCGCTTTTGCTATATTCGCAGCAATGAACCATGACCGGGATGAATTGAAAATCCAAGGATTTTAAATCATGAGCTATATAATCCGGTCATCGTTCAGCAAACATTAAAATAATTTCGTACCACTGATAATGGCAAAAGAAAAAGAGACTCCGAAGGAGTCAGCAAAGACGAACCTTTTTGAATATACCGAAGAGAGCATCCGGTCGCTCGACTGGAAGGAACATATTCGCATGCGTCCCGGCATGTATATTGGCAAGCTGGGTGATGGCAGCAGCCCCGACGATGGAATTTATGTACTGGTAAAGGAAGTGATCGATAACTGTATTGATGAGTTTGCGATGGGATATGGGAAAACAATCGAACTCACTGTCGAAGGCAAACAAGTCACCGTTCGAGATTTCGGCCGCGGTATCCCTCTTGGAAAAGTGGTAGATGTAGTGAGTAAAGTGAATACCGGGGCAAAGTTTGACAGCAAGGTGTTTCAAAAAAGCGTTGGATTAAATGGCGTTGGTACAAAAGCAGTGAATGCATTGAGTAATTATTTCAAGGTGACCGCTGTGCGGGAAGGAAAAGAAAAGACTGCAGAGTTTGAACGCGGATTTTTGATCAAAGAATACAAAGAGGCAAAGACGAGTGAACAAAATGGAACACTGGTAACTTTCATTCCCGATGATTCCGTTTTCAAAAACTTCAAATTCCATCCTGAATTTTTAGAGAACCAGATATGGAACTATTGCTTCCTGAATGCCGGCTTGAGAATTCTGTTCAATGGAAAGAGCTACGTCAGCAAAAATGGTTTGCTTGACTTGCTGGAGAGAAAAACGAATGCAGATGAGATTCGTTACCCCATCATTCATTTGAAAGGAGATGATATCGAAGTTGCCATGACCCACAACAATGATTACGGCGAGGATATCTACAGTTTTGTGAACGGTCAGCATACAACACAAGGTGGTACTCATCAACAGGCCTTTCGGGAAGCTTATGTAAAAACAGTTCGTGATTTTTACAAGAAAGATTATGATGCTGCAGACATAAGAACTGGGATCGTAGCAGCAGTTGCCGTAAGAGTGGTTGAGCCGGTGTTTGAGTCACAGACAAAAACAAAACTTGGTTCTCTAAATGTAGACGAGGGTGGTCCAAGCATGCGGCAGTTTGTTGGAGATTTCTTATCAAAAGAACTCGACAATTACCTGCATAAAAATCCTTCGCTCGCTGATGCCCTGAAGAAAAGAATTGAACAAAGTGAAAGGGAAAGGAAGGAGTTGGCAGGAATAAAGAAACTGGCCAATGAGAGAGCAAAAAAAGCCAACCTTCATAACAGGAAACTTCGGGATTGCAGGGTTCACTGGAATGACGAAGCACCCACAAAAAATAAAGCCGAGTACGAGGAGTTGCGACAGGCATCCACGATTTTTATCACGGAAGGTGATAGCGCCAGTGGTTCCATCACAAAGGCTAGAAATGTGGAAATACAGGCGGTGTTTAGCTTGCGGGGCAAACCATTGAATTGTTTTGGCCTGACAAAAAAAGTAGTGTATGAGAACGAAGAGTTCAATTTATTGCAACACGCATTAAACATTGAAGAGGGCCTCGATGGCTTACGGTATAAGAATATTGTGATTGCAACTGACGCAGATGTGGATGGAATGCACATCCGACTACTGTTAATGACTTTCTTTCTGCAGTTCTTTCCTGACCTGGTAAAGAAAGAGCATGTATTTGTTTTGGAAACACCGCTGTTCCGTGTGAGGGACAAGAAAGAAACGATCTATTGCTATGACGAAACAGAAAAACAGGCCGCGATAAAGAAACTGGGAGGTAAGCCGGAGATCACGCGATTTAAAGGTTTGGGAGAGATTTCGCCGGATGAATTCGGAAGGTTTATCGGGGAGGAAATGAGATTGCAGGCTGTGATACTCGAGCATGGGGATCACATTCAAAACTTACTCGAATACTACATGGGCAAGAATACACAGGAGAGACAGGAGTTTATTATTGAAAATCTAAAAGTGGAAATTGACACGCCCATCGAAGAGGGGAAGAAAGTGGCGGAGGCATAAACTAATTAGGAATTAATAATTAAAAATTAATAATTCCGTGAAAGAGGAAAATGTTATTCTGAACAAGACTTATGAGTTTGGGCTAAGAATAGTGAAGCTTTATTTGCATTTAAGAAAAAATAAAGTTGATGTGGGATTATGTTCTCAATTATTAAATAGCGGGACATCAATTGGGGCAAATGTGGAGGAGGCTGTAGGAGGCTCCTCGCGAAAAGATTTTATTAATAAACTTCAAACTGCTTATAAGGAAGCCAGGGAAACGAGATATTGGTTAAGGCTCTTCAAAGATGGAAAGTTTATAGAAGGGAAATTAGCGGATTCATTTATTCGGGATTGTGAAGAGATAATCAGGATACTTACTACCATTTTAAATTCTTCAAAAAGCAGAAGTAATTCTTAATTATTAATTTTTAATTATTAATTGTAATGATTCACATAGTCTTCAATGCTTCAGAGGTGAATTTGATCAAAGATGTTATCAAATTAGATGAAAGCTTAGCAGGCAACGTGCTGCAAATAAAAGATGATTTTGCCGTGGGTCCATTGATCGATATCGATATGGAAGAAGGTTGGAATTCAAGGGTAAACTGGTGGAAAGAATTATTAAAGAGTTCTCCCTATGAAAATGATCCACAAACGTTTTTTGATGACAGGGAAACAGTAAAGAAAATAAAAGAACAACTCGATAATAATGCGGATAAGAACGTCTGGATATGGATGGGACAGAACCAGCACGATGTCTGTGGCTATTATTGGTTCATGCAGCATTTTAAAGAATACCAGGGAAGGATACAGGTTATCTATTTAAACAATCTTCCTTTTATCAATGAAAAGGGGCAATTGTTTTATCCCTCATGGCTAAGTGAGATACAGCCAAAGGAATTATTAAAGGCAAAGCGACTGGCGAGACCGGTTACAACGAGTGAGTTCGAAATAGATCCTGACGAATGGAGAAAACTATGCATGGAAAATTCAATGGTACGTATGCTGGAAGGAGGAAAAAAGATAGTCGGAAAGGAGGAGAGATTTTATGATGGTGAGATATTAAAAAACCTCACCAATGACTGGCAGAAAGCGACGAGAGTATTGACAAATACTTTGCATCGCATGAAAATAAAAACAGGAGATGTGTTTATTATGTGGCGAATGAAGGATTTGATAGCACAAGGGAGAATTGAAGTGCTGGGAGATATGAATAAAAGCTGGAAAGAGTTTGATGTTAAATTGCCATCAGCGAGGGTGGAGAATACCGAATTAGAAAACCAAGTTGAAAATTCTTAGAAAATGAGAATGCTCACTAATCAATGTTCAACTCTCAATATTCAATAGCTGGCCTTAAATAAACGTTGAGCATTGAACATTGAGTATTGAATATTGGAATCTAAAATTGTCATGAAAAGTATTTTGAAATTTGAGGAAGCCGCCATGTTCGTTCTTTCTATTTATGCTCTCAGCCTGTTGCATGTAAGCTGGTGGGTTTATTTATTAATATTAATCGCACCGGATATCAGTTGCATTGGTTATCTCGCGGGAAATAAAGTGGGTGCTGTTTGTTATAATTTGTTTCATCACAAAGGAATCGCTATTGCAATTTTTTTGACCGGGTTTATATTGGGGGATGAATGGCTCCAGGTTACCGGTATCATCTTATTCGGGCATTCATCGATGGACCGGATGTTTGGCTATGGTTTGAAATTGAGTGAAGGATTTCAGTATACGCATTTGGGAATGATCGGGAGGAATCAAAATGAAACACTCAATATTCAATAATCAATATTCAATTTTCATTACCCTTAGTTACCGGGTTTATATTGGGGGATGAATGGCTCCAGGTCACCGGTATCATCTTATTCGGGCATTCATCGATGGACCGGATGTTTGGCTATGGTTTGAAATTGAGTGAAGGATTTCAGTATACGCATTTGGGAATCATCGGGAGGAATCAAAATGAAACACTCAATATTCAATAATCAATATCCAATTTTCATTACCCTTAGTTATGGCCGAAAAGAAATTTGATCTTGAAGACCGGTTTGTTGAATTCGCCGGCAGGATAATAGAAGTCGTAGAAGCTTTACCAAAAACCAGGGCTGGAAATTATGTTGCTGGACAGTTAGTTCGCTGCGGACTTGCTCCTGCGTTGTTGTATGGTGAAGCCCAGAGTGCAGAGTCCCGGGAAGATTTTGTGCATAAAATGAAAATCGTTCTAAAGGAGCTAAAGGAATCCAGAGTTTGCTTGAAGATCATTCTTCACAAGCAATTGATCAAGCCAACTTCACGGCTTGAGAGCCTTTACAAAGAGTGTGAAGAGCTCATTGCGATCGTTGCAAAAAGCATCGATACAGCAAAGAAAAATATTAATAAGAAACAAACTTGAATATTGAGTGTTGTTTGTTGAATGTTGAATATTAACTAAAATTAAGAATGGCAAAGAATAAAGCAACTGAAGTACAAAACAATAACACCGGTCTTCACGGCCAGTACAGGAATTGGTTTTTGGATTATGCATCTTATGTAATTCTTGAGCGTGCTGTGCCGGCAGTGGAAGACGGGCTGAAACCGGTTCAACGTCGCATTTTGCATGCAATGAAAGAAATGGATGATGGCCGTTTTAATAAAGTGGCCAACATCATTGGGCAAACCATGCAATATCACCCCCACGGTGACGCAAGTATTGGCGATGCATTGGTGAACATGGGGCAAAAGGACCTGTTGATCGAAACGCAGGGAAACTGGGGTGACGTGAGAACAGGTGATGAAGCGGCAGCGGCGCGATATATTGAAGGTCGCTTAAGCAAGTTTGCATTAGAGGTGGCATTTAATGCAAAGACAACAGAGTGGCAACTGAGTTATGATGGCAGGAAGAATGAACCGGTGACGTTGCCCATGAAATTTCC
>Ga0207679_10001347_pt1 | contig 15488 bp, 15 predicted proteins | sample KBSC73metaG_FD_184320 | JGI IMG/M metagenome (GOLD analysis project Ga0207679, IMG submission 184320) | Corn rhizosphere microbial communities from Kellogg Biological Station, Michigan, USA - KBS C7-3 metaG (SPAdes) (version 2) | ecosystem: Host-associated > Plants > Roots > Rhizosphere > Soil ... | reverse complement strand
AGCTCGACGCCAATGGAGCCAGCGGGAGTGACGACTGCCGACCCGACCGCGAGTGGCTCGTTGACCCGGAGATGTCGAGCCAGCCCCTCACCGCCCGCGATCTCAAGGCGACGCATCAGTGGGGTCGTCGGGCGAAGCTCGGCATCGACCGGCCGCGCGATGGCATCCGCGTCGACGAACGCGAGATCGTCGGTGCGTACTTCGATCACAGTGGCGGGTTCAGGAGATGGCGAGCGACGTCTCGCTACTGATCCAGCTCAGATACTTCTCGAGCCCGGCGTGCACGGGCATCGCGAGCAGCTCCGGAACCTTGTACGGGTGCAGCTCGCCGAACGCCACGCGAAGAGAATCCATCGCCGCCGAACGCGTCTTGAGCAGGATCACCACCTCCTGCTCATCCGCGATCTTGTCTTCCCATCGGTACAGCGACCGTGCGCCCGGCAACAACGTACCGCAGGCGATCACGCGGCGCTCGAGCAGAGCACGCACGAGCGCGATCCCCTCCTTCTCATTAGCGACGGTCGTGAGGACGACCATGGCGTCGGTGTGCGGCATACGCGAGTCGGGGTTCATCAGCGGCGAGTCCTTTAGCGAGTGGCGGAACGGCTACGCGCTAAGGACTAATGACTTGTCCTGCCTCATGGGACAGGCAGAGGCCGTCAGAAGTCACAATTGTGCCTGGACCGAGAGCGCAAAAGGCTGTCTTGTCTTGACCGAAGACACACCGCAGGTTTCACCGGCTATGACCGACGAAGCGCTCATCATCCGCGGCGCGCGCGAGCACAATCTCAAGAATATCGACGTCTCGATTCCGCGCGACCGATTGACGGTCATTACTGGCCTGTCCGGGTCCGGAAAGTCCTCCCTCGCGTTCGACACGATCTACGCCGAGGGCCAACGCCGTTATGTCGAATCGCTGTCGGCGTACGCGCGGCAGTTCCTCGGGTTGATGGAGAAGCCCGACGTCGACTCGATCGAAGGGCTCTCGCCCGCGATCTCGATCGAGCAGAAGACGGCCGGCCACAATCCGCGATCGACCGTGGGAACGGTGACGGAGATCTACGATTATCTCCGTCTGCTGTATGCCCGCGCAGGGACACCGCATTGCCCGAACTGCGGCCGGCCAGTGCAGCGCCAGAGCGCTGGCCAGATCACCGATGCAGTGCTGGCCTGGCCATCCGGCACGCGGATCGAGATCCTCGCGCCGTTGGTGCGAGGCAGAAAGGGTGAGTTCCGCGAGCTGTTCGAGTCTGCGCGCAAGCAGGGGTTCATTCGCGCAATCGTCGACCGTGAGATCGTCGAGCTGGCCGATCCGCCGAAGCTCAACAAGCGACAGAACCATGACGTGTCGATCATGGTGGATCGACTCGTGGTGAGAGCGGAAGACCGCGGCCGATTGAACGACTCGCTCGAGACCGCGCTGAAGCTGGCGGACGGGCTGGTCGAAGTCGTCAAGCACGACTCCGCGAAGGCGTCGCCGACGCTCTTTTCGGAGCGCTACGGCTGTGCGACCTGTGGCATCTCGATGCCGGAGCTCGAGCCTCGGCATTTCTCGTTCAACTCTCCGTTCGGCGCATGCCCGGCGTGCGGTGGCCTCGGCACCCGCAACGAGGTGAGTGAAGAGCTCATCCTCGGCGATCCGAGTCTGTCCATTCACGAGGGCGTGATCCTCCCCTGGGGCGCACCGGACGGCTACCTCCGTCGTGTTATCCTCCCCGGGCTCGCGAAACAGCTCAAGTTCGACCCGAACACGGCGTGGCAGGACCTGCCCCAAAGCGTTAGGCGGCCGTTGCTGTATGGCGTCGACAAGAAGAACGGTGGGGAATCAGGCGGAAAGGCGAAGTCGAAAGCTCCGTCGCGCCATTCGGCCACCGGGAATGTCGAGTGGGAAGGGATCATCTCCAACATCCAACGACGATTCTCGGAGACCGAGTCCGACGTCGTGCGGATGGAACTATCGGAATACATGGTCGCCAAGCCGTGCAACGCGTGCGGCGGCCGTCGGCTCAAGCCCGAGTCACTTGCGGTAACGATCGAGGAGCGGAACCTCGGCGACCTGGTCGAGATGTCGATCGCCGAGAGCCTTCGGTTCTTCGAGCTGCTGCCGATACGGGAGGACGGAAAGCCCGGACTGGATCCGGAGATCGCCGGACCGATCCTGAAAGAGGTTCGTGAGCGACTGCGATTCCTGGTGAACGTCGGTCTCGAGTACCTCACGTTAGGTCGCGCGGCGGAGTCGTTGTCCGGCGGCGAAGCGCAACGCATCCGGCTGGCCACGCAGATCGGTCCCGGCTGGTCGGCGTGCTGTACATTCTCGACGAGCCGTCGATCGGCCTGCATCAGCGCGACAACGCCCGTCTGCTCGACACGTTAGGCCAGCTGCGCGATCTCGGTAACACCGTCATCGTCGTGGAGCACGACGACGAGACGATGCGCGCCGCGGATTACTTGCTGGATCTGGGGCCCGGGGCAGGGAAGCACGGCGGCATTGTCGTCGCCAGCGGGACGGTCGACGAGGTGGAGAAGAATTCCGCGTCGCTGACGGGCCGCTATTTGAGTGGCGATCTCAAGATCCCGATTCGTGCCACGCGACGGCCGGTGGACCCGCGCCGCACGATGCGCGTGCTGGGTGCACGCCAGCACAACCTCCGGAATCTCGACGTCGACATTCCACTGGGCGTGTTCGTCGCGGTGACCGGAGTCTCGGGTTCGGGGAAATCGACGCTCATCGAGGACATTCTGCATCGCGCGCTCGCTCGCCACTTCTATCGCGCGCGTGTGATCCCAGGCGAGCACAAATCGATCACGGGGCTCGAGCACATCGACAAGGTCATCGACATCGATCAGAGCCCGATCGGTCGCACGCCGCGCTCGAACCCGGCAACCTACACGGGGCTGTTCACACCGATTCGCGAGCTGTTCGCGGAGATGCCCGAGGCGAAGATTCGTGGCTACGGGCCTGGCCGGTTCTCGTTCAACGTGAAGGGCGGCCGCTGTGAAGCGTGTCAGGGCGATGGGCTGGTGAAGATCGAGATGCACTTCCTGCCTGACGTCTACGTCCCGTGTGAGGTGTGCAAGGGCAAGCGGTACAACCGGGAGACACTTGAGGTGCGATTCCGCGGCATGAGCATCTCCGACGTGTTGGAGATGACGGTGGAGGACGCGACGTCGTTCTTCGAGAATCAGCCTCGCATCCATCAGAAGCTGCAGACGCTGATGGACGTCGGCCTCGGCTACATCCATCTCGGGCAGAGTGCCACGACCCTGTCAGGCGGCGAAGCGCAACGTGTCAAGCTCGCAACCGAGCTCTCGAAGCGCGATACCGGCAGGACCTTCTATATTCTCGATGAGCCGACGACCGGTTTGCACTTCGAGGACGTCAGGCTGTTGCTCGAGGTGTTGCATCGCCTCGTCGACCGCGGTAACACGGTGCTGGTGATCGAGCACAACCTCGATGTCATCAAGACGGCGGACTGGATCATCGATCTCGGCCCCGAAGGTGGGGACCGCGGCGGGAGTGTGGTCGCGGCAGGCACCCCGGAGCAGGTGGCCGAGGTGAGCGCCTCTTATACTGGCCAATATCTGCAGCCGCTGCTGCGCCGTTCGCTAACGAGAAAGGCAGGGTAACGCCGCCATGGTCTCTCTGCTCGACATCATCGGCCCGGTCATGGTGGGGCCGTCATCGAGTCACACGGCGGGCGCGTGTCGGCTCGGGCTGCTCGCGCGGTGCCTCGTCGGCGGCACGCCGGATCGCGCGCGCATCGAGCTGCACGGGTCGTTTGCGCGCACAGGCGAGGGCCACGGGACCGACAAGGCGATCGTCGGCGGGCTCATGGGCTTCCGGCCGGACGACGAGCGCATCCGCGACGCGTTAGGTATCGCCGAACGCGAGGGGCTCGACTACCGGTTCGAGAAGACGACGTTGGGCGAGGAGAACGAGGTGCATCCGAACACGGTTCGGATCACGATCGAGCGTGGTGACCGGAGCTCCGTGATGGTGGGTTCGTCGTTAGGTGCCGGGCGGGTGTTGGTCACCGAGATCGACGGGTACCCCGTGGAGGTCACCGGCAACTATCACACGATCGTGCTCGTCGCGGAGGACGTCCCGGGCTCGGTCGCGCGGATTGCGACGATCCTGGCCGAGGACGAGATCAACATCGCCACGCTCCGCCTGACCCGGAAGCAGCGTGGCGGCGACGCGTTCATGGTGATCGAGGTGGACGAGCAGCCGGATGAGAAGGTGCGTACCGACATCCGTGCGCTTTCGTGGGTCCGCTGGGCGTTTCGACTCGATAAAGTCAGTGGCTGAGCATGTACCATTCGCTGGCTGATGCCATTCGCGACGCCGAAGCGGCCGACAAGACGCTCGCGGTCGTCGCCCTCGAGGTCGAAGCGCGCGACCAGGGCCGGCCGGTCGCCGAGATTCGTGAGGCGTTAGGCCGCGCACTCGCCGTCATGCGCGGCGCCGTGACGCGCGGGCTCGTTGGCGACCTGCACTCCACGTCCGGCCTCGTTGGTGGTGATGCAGCAAAGTTGCGGACCGGCCCTGACGGTCCGATGGCCGGAACACCATTTCGCGACGTACTTGCCCGGGCACTTGCAGTGCAGGAAGTCAACGCGGCGATGGGCGTCATCGTTGCGGCACCGACCGCCGGCGGAGCGGGAGTGCTGCCGGCGGTGCTCACCGGGCTGGCCGATGCGCGCGGCATTGGAACCGACGCGTTGATCGATGCACTCGCGACGGCGGGCCTCATCGGTGCGATTGTGGCGCAGCGGGCGTCACTCTCCGGCGCGGAGGGTGGGTGCCAGGCGGAAACCGGCGCCGCAGCCGGCATGGCGGCCGGCGCGGGCACGGAGATGCTTGGCGGAACGCCGTCCCAGGTCGGCCACGCCGTCGCGCTTGCGCAGCAGGGAACCCTCGGCCTCGTGTGTGACCCGTTAGGTGGCCTGGTCGAGCTGCCGTGCGTGTTCCGGAACGCTACCGGAGCGGCCATCGCGATGGCGGCCATCGAGATGGCCCTCGCCGGGATCACGTTCGCCATCCCCGCCGACGAAGTGATCGACACGATGGGCGAGATTGGCCGTGCCATGGACGTTAGGTATCGCGAGACGGCCGGCGGAGGGTTGGCAGCTACACCCACTGGCCGCCGCCTGGCCCGCGAGCGATTGTACCAGATCAAGCGATCCGGGGATTGATGACGCCTGTGCGGAGTCTCCATGGCAGCCTGGGATGTCGCGGTGCGCTCGGCGTGTGCATTGATGCTCCTGGTGGTGCCGGCGAGGCTGGCTCGGTCGCAGCAGCAAACACCTCGTACGCCCGCTAGCATCGCCGGCATCGTCTACGATTCGCTCGTCACGAACGCACCGCTGGCCGGGGCTGAAGTCACGGTCGATGGGACAGATCTCTCGGCAATCTCCGACTCCCGAGGGCGGTTCACGCTCAGTGGTGTGATGCCCGGACGGGCCGTCGTCCGGTTCTACCACACGATGCTCGATTCGTTAGGCTTCGGCGCCGCGCCCGTCGCCGTCACGGTCGGGGACGCGGCCGTCGTCTCCGCTCGACTGGCGATGCCATCGCCGGCGACGCTGCACGGGAGCCTCTGTCTCGGGCCGCAGCCGCAGGCGACGGGCGTGGTGCTGGGTCGGGTTCGCAACGTCGATGACCATGCTCCGCTGCGCGGCGCGACCGTCACGGCCAGATGGGCGGAATGGTCCATCGGAAAGTCTGGATTGGTCCGGACAGAGCGCCGCGTGTCCGGCGAAGCCAACGCGAGCGGGGCGTTCGCTCTGTGTGGAGTACCTAACGACGTAGCGGTCGTCGTTCGCGCCGAGGCCAACGGCCACGTCACCGGCCTCGTCGATGTGGACCTCTCGCAGAAGCTCTTCGCTGTTCGCGACTTCAGTGTGAGCCTGACGGACACCGGATCTACCGTGGGTGAGCTTGCTCGACTCGACCGCGCGGCCGGTCGCGGAGACTCTGTGCAGGTGCAAGGAGCATCCACGATCCTCGGCGCGATTCGCGGACCTAACGGGAAAGTCCTCGATCAGGCGCAGGTCGCGGTATCCGGGTTTCCGATGTCCGTTCGCACAGGAAGCGACGGGACCTATGCGCTGACTCGACTTCCGGCTGGGACGCAGACCGTGGACGTTCGATCGCTCGGCTACGCGCCGAAGCGGGTGTCGGTCGAGCTCAGGACCGGAGAGCGCCGCCAGTTGGACGTGACGCTCGATGGCGCCAATGCCCAGGAGCTGGCGCCGGTGAGTGTCGTGGCTCGCGGCATGAAGTTCGACAAAACCGGCTTCGAGGACCGGCGCGCCGCCGGTATCGGCCAGTTCATCACCGACGAGGAGATCGAGCGTCGCGGCGTCTCGGAGACCACCCAGGCGTTCTGGAACGTCAGGGGCACGAGAGTGGTGTGGAATGGCCATGACAACGTCGTGATGTTCACGAGACCGACCGGATCGGGCCGCGGCACGCTCGTGGCTCAGGGAAAGGGCGTGATGCAAGGCGGCAGCTACAACTCGCTGTGCAGGCCGGCGTACTGGGTCGATGGCGTTGCCATGCCGCTGCCGGTGGCCGATGACCCCTTCGACGACACCAACACGTACGTGCGTCCGCACGAGGTTCGCGGCATGGAGGTGTACCTCGATCCGAGCGCCGCGCCAGCCATGTACCGACGACCGGACGTCCAGTGCGGTCTGGTGCTGATCTGGACGAAGGCCGCGCCACCGAAGCGACTCAAACGGCCCAAGCCCTGACGCAGGTCGGATCGCCGACCTTCTAGGCGTCGCCCTCCACGCGAGCTATCTTGCTGCCACGCGGCAGCTTGAGTCACCGTTCCGAAGCCGTGGCGGGCGGCGAAACGCCCGAGGGCGCGATGGGGACCGAGAAACAGCCGAGGCGAGCTGACGTAGGGACACGACATCTGGCCATCCACAAGGACGCTATGCTGACTCGCGAAGACATCGAAGGCTTCCTCGATCGCCTCACGGCGGAAGGCGCAAGCTGCGACGAAGTCGAACAGGGCCTCTGGGTAGTCCGACCCGGCGGCAACCTCGAGCTCGACGTCGTCGTCCACTACTCGCCGCCGGTCGTGCTTCTCCGGGTGAAGGTCATGAGTATTCCCGCGGACGACGGACGCTGTGCCGACCTCAATCGCCGCCTGCTCGAGCTCAATGCCAGCGATCTCGTGCACGGCGCCTATGGCATTTCGCAGGACTCGATCGTCCTTACCGAGGCGCTCGAGCTCGAGCACCTCGACTACGAAGAATTTCTTGCCGCCTACGAGAGCATGACGCTCGCGCTCGCGTCGCACCTGCGCGAGCTCGCGTCGTACCGTGAGGGACGCTGAGCATGGGAATCTTTGACCGCCTTTCGACGCTACTGCGTTCGAATATCAACGACCTCATCTCCTCCGCCGAGAATCCGGAGAAGATGCTGAACCAGATTCTCGTCGACATGCGCTCGCAGCTGGCGAAGGCCAAGCAGCAGGTGGCCGCCGCTATCGCCGACGAGAAGCGGCTGCGTGACCAGGCCGACGCCGAGCGTCGCCAGTCCGAAGACTGGGAGAAGCGCGCCATGCTCGCCGTGCAGGAAGGGCGCGACGACCTGGCCAAACAGGCGCTTGTTAGGCAGGGCGAGCACTCGCAGCACGCGGAACAGCTCGAGGTTACGTGGCAGGCCCACCAGGCCGAGACGGAGAAGCTCAAGGCGTCCCTCCGCGAGTTGAACGACAAGATCGAAGAAGCCAAGCGCAAGAAGAATCTGCTCCTCGCCCGCCAGCGACGCGCGCAGGCGCAGAAGCGCATCGCCGAGACGATGTCGTCGCTCTCCGAGAAGTCGGCGTTCGAGGCGTTCGCCCGCATGGAAGAGCGCATCGAGCAGAACGAGCGCCAGATCAAGGCGTCGGCCGAGATCGACGAGGAATTCCAGGGCGACCGTCTCGCCAAGGACTTCAAGCAGCTGGAGAAGAGCGCCGGCACCATGAGCGCCGACATGCAGCTGCTTGCACTCAAGCAGAAGATGGGCATGCTCCCGTCGGGGTCACCCGCGCAGAACAAGCAGCTCGGCGCCGGTGGCACGCGGGCGAACGCGGCGAATGAGGAGGAAGTGCACGCCGAGATCGAGGACGAAGACGTGCCGGAGGGCAAGAAGACGCCTTGACGGTCACCGTCCCGCGACGGTTCCGGTTCGCCCCGATCCTCACGGCGACCGTCCTCACCGTCCTCCTGCTGTACGGCTTCGGGAAGACGGCCGGCGTCTTCCTGCTGTTGTTCGTCGCGGTGCTCATCTCGCTGTACCTCGGGGCAGTCGCAGAGGTGTTCCAGAACCGTCTGCACCTGCCCCCGCGCCTTGCCCTGGCCGGCGCGGTCCTGCTCACGCTCGCGGCAATCATTACGCTCTTCCGCCTGCTCGTCCCTCCGGTGATCGAGCAGACGCAGCAACTCGTTAGGGTTCTCCCGCAGTACGTGGAGTCGTGGGAGCTGGCCATCGGCCGATTCGTGGCGCGGTATCCGGCCATGAGCGATCTGTGGCGGCCGGGGGACCACAGGCTCATGACCGCCATCTACGAGGCCTTCACCGGCCCGCTCGGCAGTGTTGTGCCGAAGGTCGTCGGTATCGTCCACGCCGGAATCAACGTGTTCTCGGTCGGCGTGATGTCGATTTACCTCGCGGCGTATCCGGGGCTGTATCGGGAGTGGGTGATCGCGCTGTTCCCGCCGATTCACCGGGATCTCGTGCGCGACGTCCTGACCGATCTTCGGACGACACTGCGGGCGTGGATCGTCGGTCAGCTGCTGGCGATGGTGGTCCTCGCGGTGCTCACCGCGTTAGGGCTCTCCCTGTTGGGGGTGCCGTACTACCTCACGTTCGGCGTGTTCACCGGTGCCGTGGCGATCGTACCGTTCTTCGGCACGCTCGTCTCCACGCTGATTCCCGCCCTGTTCGTGCTTGGCGGCGACGGTTTCGCGGGCTTCGGGGGCGTCGGTCACGCGGTGCTGGTCATCTTGCTCGGCATCGTGATTCACCTCATCGAGAGCAATCTCGTAATCCCGCTCATCACGGCGAAGAAGGTGGAGCTCCCGCCGGTGCTGACGATCATGTCCGTGTTGGTTGTCGGGAGTCTGCTTGGTCCAATGGGGCTGCTCATCGCGGTCCCGACGCTCGCCGTGGTGATGGTCGTTCTGCGCCGCATCCTGATCAACCGGATCTACGAAGGGCAGGGATTCCGCCGGGCATCCCGCGACAAGGCGCTCGTGCTGCGTGTGCCGGCACCCGAGGGCGGTGTCCTCGTCACGGACGCGCCAGACCTGGACGTCATCGCCTTCCCGGTCCGCGCTGCATAACGCCGCTTCGCGTTGCATTCGCGCGGTGACACCGCGTGAGACGAGTGGTGGTATCATGGCGCACGATGAGCTACTGCCTTTCGATGTGCGGCGTCTGGAAGAGCTACGACGCCGGCGTGCGCGGATGCTCCGCCACCGTGACGGTTCTCCGCGACGTGCACCTCGACGTCGCGTCAGGCGAGATGGTGGGCATTGCAGCCGCTCCGGTGTCCGGCAAGACGACACTCCTCATGTGCGCGGCGGGACTGCTGCGAGCGGACCGCGGGTACGTCACGTGGTTCGGAAGGCCTCCGCGTCGCGACGCGAGCGCACGCCCGGAGGGCATCGCGCTGGCCGGCGATCGGCCATTCCCGTATGGCTTTCTTTCCATTCGCGAGGCCGTCGAGTACGCGGCCATCGTGCGGGACCTGCCATTGCGCGACAGCGCGCAACGCGTCAGCGATGCGCTCGAGCGTGCTGGGCTCGGGGCCATCTCGCACCGGCGGGTGGATACGCTGGAGGGAAACGCGCTCGCGCGCCTTTCGGTCGCGACCGCACTCCTGTCGCGTCCGCGTCTCGTCCTGATCGATGACTTTGCTCCCGGATGCGACGCTGATACTGCAGGAGAGATGTTGGCAGTGCTCCGAAGCGTGGCGAGTGAGGGTGCAGGGATAGTGGTCGCCGGTCGATTCGCCACGCGCCTCTCTTCCGGTGCGGATGTCGCCGACGTGCGCACGCGCTGCTTCACGCTGCTGGCAGGCCGCGTGGAGCCGGCATGCGATCGTGCTGACGTTGCGGGGCGTCGGGCAGCCGTGGCAGTACCGTTCGCGCATACCAGGGTGGCGGAGCCCTCATCGCGGACGTCGGCGGCGCGACCACCGGAGGCACAGTAGATTACCCGACCGCGCTCGCCGCGCTTCGGGTCGGGCGCGCCACGATTCGCGCCAACGGGCCGTCATGTCCGAGTTTCGCCTCTACAACACGCTCACGCGTACGACGGAGCCATTCGCTCCCGCGAACGGAACTACCGTGTTGATGTACACGTGCGGTCCCACCGTGTACAATCCGGCGCATCTCGGAAATTTTCGGACGTTCCTGTTCGAGGATCTCCTTCGCCGTACGCTGCGACTGCGAGGATGGGACGTGCGGCAGGTCATGAACTTGACGGACGTCGACGACAAGATCATAACGCGGGCGAGCCAGACCGGGCGCACGATCACCGAGGTCACGTCGCCCATCGTAGACATCTTCCACGCCGATCGACGCTATCTCCGCATCGAGGACGCCGAAGTGTACCCAAAGGCGACCGAGACGATTCCGGAGATGATCGGGTTGGTCGAGACGCTCATGGCCAAGGGCGTTGCGTATCTCGCCGAGGATGGGTCGGTGTATTTCGCGATCGATCGCTTCCCGCAGTACGGCCGCCTGTCGCGGCTCGATACGCGCGAGATCAAGTCTGGAGCGCGCGTGTCGCAGGACGATTACTCGAAGGAGAACGCGCAGGACTTCGCGTTATGGAAGGCAGCAAAGCCGGAGGACGAAGCGTCCGGCGCCGCCTGGGATTCGCCCTGGGGGCGCGGCCGTCCCGGATGGCACCTCGAGTGCTCGGCGATGTCAATGAAGTACCTCGGCGAGACGCTCGACCTGCATTGCGGCGGCGTGGATCTGATCTTTCCGCATCACGAGGATGAGATCGCGCAGTCGGAGGCTGCTACCGGCAAGACCTTTTCACGCGTCTGGTGCCACGGCGAATTTCTGTTGACCGATGGCGCGAAGATGGCCAAGCGCGTGGGCAACGTGTCGACGGTGAAAGATCTGCGCGAGCAGGGTGTGTCGGCCGCGGCGGTGCGCCATTTCGTGTTCTCCACTCACTACCGGAAGCAACTCAACTTGTCGGGAATGGCGCTCGAGGCTTCCATGGAAGCGGTGCGCCGCGTCGGCGAATTCGCCGCGCGCCTCGATGAGGCGGCCGGCGGAACACCGGAGCTGGCCGCGGCGGCCGAGCAGGCGGAGTCAGCGGTCAAGGCAGCTCTGTTCGATGATCTCAACGCCCCGGAGGCCATGGGCGCGCTGTTCACGTTCATCTCCCGCGGTAATGCCGAGCTCGATCGGCGCGGGACCGACGTGGCTGCCGTCGAACGCGCGCGTCAGGCGTTCGCTGTGATCGACGGTGTGCTGGATGTTCGGCCGCGCGTGGCGCGACTGACACTTCAGGCCGACGCAGCCACCTGGACGAACTTGGGTTCGAACGGCGCCGGGCAGGTGGACATCGATTCACTTCCGGCGAGCGAGCGCGAACTCCTGGAATGGGGCGAGGCCCAACTGCGAGCCCGACAGTTGGCCCGGCGAGAGCGGCAGTTCGCCGAGGCCGATCGAATCCGGGGGGTGCTCGAGGAGCGAGGGTTCGTGGTCAAGGACGCGCCCGGCGGCGTCATCATGGAGCGTTACTCGTAGCAAAGGTGGTGGCCGAGGCAGGTCAGGCGACGCGTCCGAGCGGCATTTTCGACCTGATGGCTGATGGCCAAAGGCGGATAGCGACGGCGCCCCGCGCCGCATGCAACCGCTTGACGATAGAGTACTTGCCCACTATGCTACGAGTCTCGCGCAAATGAGCCGGCTGCTGACGTAGCTCAATTGGCAGAGCAGCTGATTTGTAATCAGCAGGTTGCGAGTTCGATTCTCGCCGTCAGCTCTGTGGGGTTGTGGATGCAGCGTCGGCGACCGTGGTGCTGCGCGTCGGGTGGGGTACCGAAGTGGCTAAACGGAGCAGACTGTAAATCTGCCGGCTACGGCCTTCGTAGGTTCGAATCCTACCCCCACCACTAATGTGTCGTTAGGTGGCTGGTGTGGCGGGTGAACGAACGCGGGTCGCCGGTGTGAGGTGATTGCGGGAGTAGCTCAGTTGGTAGAGCGCAAGCCTTCCAAGCTTGATGTCGCGGGTTCGAGCCCCGTCTCCCGCTTTGTCGGGAATCGGGAACTAGGGAATCGGGAATCGAAACCAGGTCTACCGCATTGATGCTGCGCGGCTATTTCAACCGAGTCGGCACGATCGATTCCCAATTCCCAATTCCCGATTTCCGAGAGTCGCTCGCGTAGCTCAGTTGGTAGAGCACACCCTTGGTAAGGGTGAGGTCACCGGTTCAATCCCGGTCGCGAGCTCTGAGGGGCAGCAGGTTCGATCGTTAGGTGTTGGACCGAGAAGTCGTGTGATGGGTGCGCAAGGAACGGCCCAGCCGCAGCTGCAGGAAGGCAGCGCCGCTGAGGTCGGGCAACGCGCGCTCGTCACTTTTCGAGCTTCGATTCTTCTTCGAGCAGGTATAGACAGCGGCATGGCCAAGGCAAAGTTCGATCGGACTAAGCCACACGTGAACGTCGGCACCATCGGCCACGTCGACCACGGCAAGACGACCACGACCGCAGCCCTGACGAAAGTCTCGTCGGACAAGGGCTGGGGTACGAAGTACATCTCGTACGACGAAGTTGCCAAGGCGTCCGCGTCACAGGGTCGTCGCGATGCGACCAAGATCCTGACGATCGCGACCAGCCACGTCGAGTACGAGACCGCCAACCGCCACTACGCGCACGTCGACTGCCCCGGGCACGCTGACTACGTGAAGAACATGATCACGGGAGCCGCGCAGATGGACGGCGCGATCCTCGTGGTCTCGGCGATGGACGGCCCGATGCCCCAGACGCGCGAGCACATCCTGCTCGCCCGTCAGGTGAACGTGCCGCGCATCGTCGTGTTCCTCAACAAGTGCGACATGGTCGATGACCCCGAGCTCCTCGATCTCGTGGAGCTCGAGGTCCGCGAGTTGTTGTCTGTGTACGGCTTCCCCGGCGACGAAACGCCGGTGGTGCGCGGCTCGGCTACGGGCGCCATCTCGGGCGATCCCGCCTGGATCGCCAAGATCGAGGAGTTGTACACGGCGCTCGACACGTATATCCCGGAACCGGTTCGCGAAAAGGACCAGCCGTTCCTGATGCCGGTCGAGGATGTCTTCTCCATCACCGGGCGCGGCACCGTCGCGACTGGTCGGATCGATCGCGGAATCGTGAAGGTCGGTGAAGAGGTCGCGGTCGTCGGATTTTCGAGCGACAAGAAGACGATCGTCACCGGCGTCGAGATGTTCCGGAAGCTGCTGGATGCCGGCGAGGCGGGCGACAACGTCGGGCTGTTACTGCGCGGCGTTGCGAAGGAGGAGATCGAACGCGGCATGGTGCTGGCCAAGCCGGGCACGATCACGCCGCACACGAGATTCGAGGCGGAGGTCTACGTCCTCACGAAGGAAGAAGGCGGCCGTCACACGCCGTTCTTCAAGGGCTACCGCCCGCAGTTTTATTTCCGTACGACCGACGTCACGGGCTCCGTCGAGCTCCCCGAAGGGATGGAGATGGTGATGCCCGGTGACAACGTGCAGATGACGATCGAATTGATCACGCCAATCGCAATGGAAGAGCAGTTGCGATTCGCGATCAGAGAGGGTGGCCGGACGGTAGGTGCCGGCGTGGTGACGAAGATCCTGAAGTGAGGGAATCGGGAATAGGGAATCGGGAATCGATTAGCGATCCCGATTCTCGATTCCTTATTCCCGATTCCCGAGAATCCTGCGATGCCAAGAGACAAAATCATTCTCGCTTGCAACGACTGTAAGAACCGCAACTACTTCACCACGAAGAACAAGCGCCTGCACCCGGAGCGCGTCGAGTGGAAGAAGTACTGCCCCCGTTGCAACAAGCACGTCCTTCACAAGGAAACGAAGTAACGTGGCCACCGTTGCCCAGGCACCGAAACAGAGCTACTTCGCTCGCCTCGTGACCATGTACAACGAAGTGGTCGCCGAGATGAAGAAAGTGACGTGGCCGGACGTCGGTCAGATTCGACAGCTGTCGATCGGCGTCATCCTGCTGTCACTGTTCATCGGCCTCGTCATCTGGGCGATGGACGTCGCGCTTCAGTTCCTTCTCGTCAAGACGATTCCGTCGATCTTCGGGAGCTGATCAACGATGGAACATCGCTGGTACGCTATCCAGACGACCGCCGGACACGAGAACAAGGTCCGTTCGCTGATCCAGCGAAAGATCGAACAGGACCCTCTTCCGCCGGAGGCACGCAGCATTCGCCAGGCCTTGGTCCCGACGCAGGAAGTCGTCGAGATCAAGAACGGGAAGAAGGTGACCGTCGAGAGAAAGATTTACCCCGGGTACGTACTCGTTGAGATGTTGATGTCGCAGGAGACGCTGCACGTCATCAACGGCATCCAGGGTGTGATCAAGTTCGTTGGGCATGACCGGCTGCCACAGCCGCTACGCACTGACGAGGTCAACCGACTGCTCGGCATCACTGATGAGGCGGAGCAGGAGGAGCCGGAGGAAGAGATTCCGTTCCTGGTCGGTCAGGCTGTCGCGATCACCGAGGGTCCGTTCACGGATTTCAACGGGACGGTCGAAGAGGTAATGCCGGACAAGGGAAAGGTGCGCGTTTCGGTCAGCCTTTTTGGGCGGCCGACGAGCGTGGAGCTGGACTACCTCCAGTTGAAGGGGTACTGACCGCAGGCATGCGGTACTGAAGACGGCGAAGTGGTGGGCCGAGCGAGCGCGATCCGTCGGCGCTCAGGGATGAATTGCTCGATGCTCATACGGGCCTTTGCGCGGGGCGGCCGCTAAGCGGCGAGGAGCGCACCGTCGGATACCACACCGACGCTAATCACACCGTGGGAGCCACGTCGCACAGAGCACCGCGTACGTCGCGGATGATTTCACCGGAGGCCCCGGTGGTCCAGCGTTAGGCATCTCGGCCGATGGCCGAGGCTCGAGGCTGATCGCTCTTGCGCAGCACGATGGAGTCTTCATGGCAAAGAAAGTCACTGGATTCGTCAAGCTGCAGATCCCTGCAGGGCGAGCGAATCCGGCCCCCCCGGTAGGTACGGCCCTCGGACCCCAGGGGATCAACATCATGGCGTTCTGCAAAGAGTTCAACGCTCGGACGCAGAGTCAGGATGGGACGATCCTCCCGGTCGAGGTCACGATCTACGCGGACAAGTCCTTCACCTTCATCACCAAGACGCCGCCCGCGGCCGTGTTGCTGAAGAAGGAGGCAGGGATCGAGAAGGGGTCCGGACAGCCGAACCGGAACAAGGTGGGATCTGTGACCAAGGCGC
>Ga0207679_10001341_pt1 | contig 15577 bp, 17 predicted proteins | sample KBSC73metaG_FD_184320 | JGI IMG/M metagenome (GOLD analysis project Ga0207679, IMG submission 184320) | Corn rhizosphere microbial communities from Kellogg Biological Station, Michigan, USA - KBS C7-3 metaG (SPAdes) (version 2) | ecosystem: Host-associated > Plants > Roots > Rhizosphere > Soil ... | reverse complement strand
CGCGCGCAACGGGTCCGAAGATACGGGTCGCCCGGGGCTCCCCTTGCTCGTTGATGATGACGACGGCGTTCTCGTCGAACCGGATGTAGCTCCCGTCCTTCCGCCGCGTCTCCTTGGCCGTGCGCACCACCACGGCGCGCGCGACGTCCGACTTCTTCACCGTGCCGTTGGGCAGCGCGTTCTTCACGGCGACGATCACGACGTCGCCGAGGCCGGCGTAGCGCCGGCGCGTTCCGCCCAACACGCGGATCACGAGCGCCGTCTTCGCGCCCGAGTTGTCCGCGACCTTGACCATCGATTCTTGTTGGATCATCGGAGCGTCTCCTGGTTAACGCGCTCGCTCGACGATCTCGACCACGCGCCAACGCTTGTCCTTCGACAGGGGACGCGTCTCCGCGATTCGCACCGTGTCGCCGGTCTTGGCCGTGTTCTCCTCGTCGTGCGCTTTTACGCGCGTGGTGCGCGTCACCATCTTCCCGTACACCGGGTGCGGCACGCGACGTTCGATCGCGACCACCACCGTCTTCTGCATTTTGTCGCTCACTACGCGGCCCGTTCGGACCTTGCGCGAGCCACGCGTCACCGCGCCATTCGTCTGTGTCATATCAGCCATTGTTCGTTCCCTGCTTGGCGAGCTGCTGCTCGCGCAGCACGGTCTTGAGGCGGGCGATGTCGCGGCGAATCACGCGGAGGCGGAGCGGGTCCTCGAGCGGCTCGGTCGCGCTGCGGAACTCGAGACGGAAACGCTCCTCCTCGAGATCATGAATGCGCGACGCGATGTCGTCGACGCCCATCTCACGGATTTCTTCGGCTCTCATCGGCTCAGGCTCCCCCTTCTTCCCGCACCACGAACTTCGTGCGCACGGGCATCTTGGCCGCGGCGAGCGCCATCGCCTTCTCGGCGATCTCACGCGTCACGCCTTCGAGCTCGAACATGACGCGGCCGGGCTTCACCACCGCGACCCACATCTCGGGCGATCCCTTGCCCTTTCCCATGCGCGTCTCGGCCGGCTTCTTGGTGATCGGTTTATCCGGGAAGACCCGGATCCATACTTTGCCGCCGCGCTTGATGTGGCGCGTGAGCGCGACACGGGCGGCTTCGATTTGGCGAGCGGTGATCCAACCCGGCTCGAGGGTCATGAGTCCGTAGGTGCCGAACGAGATCTCACTCCCTCGATGGGCGAGACCGCGGGTGCGGCCCTTGAATCGCTTGCGGAATTTGACGCGCTTCGGTGCGAGCATTGGTCAGTGCCTCCTTACATGCCGGAGGAGTAAGTCGTGCCGCGGCGATCTTCGACTTTCTCGCCCTTGAAGATCCAGACCTTCACGCCGATGGCGCCGAAGGTGGTCTTCGCCGTGGACGTCGCGTAGTCGATGTCGGCGCGGAGCGTGTGCAACGGCACACGGCCTTCGTGGTAGCCTTCGACGCGCGCGATCTCAGCGCCGCCCAATCGGCCACCGGCCTTCACCTTGATGCCCTGCGCGCCCATGCGCATCGCGCTCTGCACCGCGCGCTTCATCGCGCGCCGGAACGAGATGCGCTGCGCCAGCTGGCTCGCGATGTTGTCGGCGACCAACTGCGCGTCGAGCTCGGGACGCTTGATCTCTTCGACGTTGATACCGACTTCCTTGCCGGTCAGATGCGCGAGCTCATCGCGCAGCTTGTCGACTTCGGCGCCCTTCTTCCCGATGACGACGCCCGGACGGCCGGTGTGCAGCGTGACGACGACCTTGCCCGGCTTGCGGTCGATCACGATGTCGGCGATCGCCGCGTGGCCGAGGCGCGCCTTGAGATACTTGCGCAGCAGCTCGTCTTCGCGGAGCAGCGCCGGAAGCTCGCGCCCAGCGTAGTAGCGCGACTTCCAGTCCTTCGAGATCCCGAGTCGGAAACCGACCGGGTGTGTCTTCTGTCCCATTAGCGCTTTCTCCCGGACTTGGCGGCGCGTTCGCCGAGCTCGATCTCGACGTGGCTCGTCCGCTTCTGAATCGGTGTCGCACGTCCCATCGCCGCCGGCATGAAGCGCTTGAGCTTCGGCCCTTCGTTCACGACGGCGCGCGTGATGACGAGGTTGTCGACGTCGATCGCCGAATTCCCCTCGCGCGCCGCGTGCTCGGCGTTGGCGACGGCCGAGCGCAGCGTCTTCGCGATCTGCAGCGAGGCGTGCTTTTTAGAGAACTGTAAATAGGCGAGCGCGTCGTTCACGCTCAGCCCGCGGATCTCGTCGATGACGAGCCGCATCTTGTAGGGCGACTGGCGCGTCGAGCGCTGAATCGCGCGGATCTTGGTGGCGGCCATGGCTTACTTCGCTCCTCGCGCGGCCGGCGCGGTGGCGGCCGGCGCGGCGGCCGTACCCGCGGCGGGCGTCGGCGCCTTCTTGTCGACAGCCTTCTGCCCCGTGTGCCCACGGAACAGCCGCGTCGGCGCGAACTCACCGAGCTTGTGGCCGACCATGTTCTCGGTCACGTACACCGGGACGAACTTGTTCCCGTTGTGCACGGCGAAGGTGTGGCCGACGAACTCCGGCAGTACCGTGCTCGCACGAGACCACGTCTTGATGACGCGCTTCTCGTTGCGGGAGTTCAACGCGTCGACTTTTTTGGTCAGCGCTTCTTGAACGAAGGGGCCCTTTTTAACGCTTCTTCCCATAATACCGGTTCTCGAGTGAGAGACTCTCTCTAGGTCTCAGGTCTCTGGTCCCTGGTCTCAGGTGGTAACGGCGCAACCGCAGTTACACCTGAGACCAGAGACCTGGGACCTGGGACCTCATGTCGACCCGAACGCGATTACTGCGTCGCCTTGCCTCTACGCCGCCCACGGACAATGAGCCGTTGGCTGCTCTTCTTCTTGTTCCTCGTCTTCACGCCTTCCTTCTTGCCCCACGGGCTGACGACGTTGCGTCCGCCGCGCGTACGGCCACCATGCGGGTGGTCGACCGGGTTCATCACTTCTCCGCGGACCTTCGGACGGCGACCCTTCCAACGGGTCTTGCCGGCCTTGCCCCACGACACCAGCTCGTGCTCTTCGTTGCCGACGACGCCGATCGTGGCGTAGCAGCGGCCGTGGATGAGACGCATCTCGGTCGACGGCATGCGCACCGTGACGTACTCGCCTTCCTTGGCGACGACCTGCGCCGACATCCCGGCCGAGCGGCAAAGCTGTCCGCCCTTACCGATCTTGAGCTCGATGTTGTGCACCGCGGTACCGAGCGGCATCTCGGCGAGAGGCAGCGCGTTCCCGGTGCGGATGTCCGAGCCCGGACCCGACGTGATCGTGTCGCCGACGGCGAGACCTTTCGGGTGCAGGATGTAGCGCTTCTCGCCGTCCGCGTACGTGACGAGCGCGATGCGCGACGAACGGTTCGGATCGTACTCGATCGATGCGACTGTCGCGGGCACGCCATGCTTGTTGCGCTTGAAGTCGATGATGCGGTACTGGCGCTTGTGACCGCCGCCGCGTCGCCGCATGGCGATGTGGCCGTGGTTGTCGCGGCCGCCCGACTTCTTGATCGGCTCGAGCAGCGACTTCTCGGGCTCCGTCGTCGTGATGTCGGAGAAATCCGACACCGAGCGGAAGCGCGTGCCCTTCGTGACCGGCTTGAACTGTCTGATTCCCATGAGCGGTTAGCCCTCGAAGATCTCGATCGTATCGCCCTCGCGGAGCGTCACGATCGCTTTTTTCCAATTGGGACGACGGCCGACATTTCGGCCCATGCGCTTTTCCTTGCCGCGCACGTTCGACGTCCACACGCCGGTGACTTTCACGCCGAACAGCTGCTCGATCGCCGAGCGGATCTGCGGCTTCGTCGCGTCAGGATGAACCTGGAAGGCGTACTCGCCTTTCGACTGATACGCGGCCGATGTCTTTTCGGTGATGATCGGCCGCACGATGGTGCGATGGAGGGTCGGCATGGTTTACTTCTTCCCCTTCTTCTTGGCCGACTTGGCGGTTGACTTCTTCGCCGCTTTCTTCGCGGCCTTTTTGGCGGGAGCCTTCTTCGCGGCTTTCTTCGCGGCGACCTTCTTCGGCGCTGCTTTCTTCGCGACCGGTGCCGCCTTCGCGGGGGTGTTTCGCTTCGGCTTCTCGGCAGCCGCCTCGCGTTCAGCGATCGGCGCCAACGTCTGACCGAGTGCGCTCGATTCGATCAGCACGACGTCCGACCACAGAATGTGGTACGTGGAGACGTCGGAGTACGGCATCACGTGCACCGTCGGGAGATTGCGACCGCTCAGGAAGACATTCTGCTTCGAGCCGTCGGTGAGGATGAGCACTTTGTTCTCGGCGATGCCGAGCGCGTCGATCAGCGCTTTGAGGCGCGACGTCTTCGGCGCATCGAACTCGAAACGATCGATGACGACGATCGAGTTTTCGCGAGCGCGGGCGTTGAGCGCGCTCTTCCGAGCCAGTGCGCGAACCTGGCGCGGCACGTACTGCGCGTAGCTGCGCGGGATCGGCCCGAAGACCGTGCCGCCGCCGACCCAGTGCGGCGCGCGCGTCGAGCCCTGTCGGGCGCGACCGGTGCCCTTCTGCTTCCACGGCTTCTGGTTACCGCCGGTGACGTACTTGCGAATCTTGGTCGCGGCGTTGCCCTGACGCTGGTTGGCCAAGAAGGCCTTCACCGCCTGGTGCATCACCGGGACGTTCACAGTGCCGTCGAACGTCGCGTCCGGCAGCGCGACCGCGTCGCGCGCCGTACCACGCGCCGTATATGCAGGCACCTGGAACGAGGTGGGTGTCGTGTTATCAGCCATGAGAGTGAACCCTTAGCCCAGCTTGCGCACGACCACGACGCCACCCGCCTTACCGGCGACCGACCCGCGGACGTAGATCAGGTTGCGATCCGTGTCGATCTTCTCGACGCGGAGAGAAATCTGCGTGTGCCGCTCGTCGCCATAGTGGCCAGGCATGCGCTTGCCCTTGATGACGCGCGACGGATCCGTGCCCGGTCCGATGGAGCCGGGACGGCGGTGCTTCGTGTTGCCGTGCGTGTTCGGACCACCGCCCGCCTTGTGGCGCTTCACGATGCCCTGAAAGCCGCGACCCTTCGACGTGCCGGTGACTTTCACCGTGTCGCCGACAGCGAAGACGTCGACCTTCACGAGATCGCCGACGTTGTACGTCGGCACCTGTGCCTTGGCGTTCCCCGGCTCATCGAGCCGCACGGAGCGAAGCACGCGCGGCGGCGTGTCGAGTCCCGCCTTCTTGGCGTGACCGACCGCGGCGAGCGACGCGCGATGTCCCTTGGGACGTCCTTCGCCCTTCTTCGACTCACGCCGCATGCGCGACGCACCGAGCCCGAGCTGCACCGACGTGTACCCGACCTTCGCCTTGTCCGACACCGCGACCACCGGGTTCGGCTCGGCTTCGATCACCGTACACGGGATCTGCTGCCCTTGCTCGTTGAAGATCTGGGTCATGCCGATTTTTCTGCCTACGATACCGATCATAGAACTCTTTAGCTCCTCTTAGTCACTGCTCGCCGTGTGGCTTAATGCAGTTGGACTGTGGCTGGAGACTCTCTTGGTCTCAGGTCTCTGGTCTGAGGTCTCAGGTGTAACTGCGAAGCCGTTTCACCTGGGACCTGGGACCTAAGACCTGGGACCTACAGTGCGTCCCAACCCGAGTTGTCAATTACTGCACGAGAAAGCGTCCGCTTCCTCGATCCCTACTCCACCTTGATTTCGACGTCGACGCCCGCCGGGAGATCCAGCTTCGTCAACGCGTCCACCGTCTGCGCACGAGAGTCGAGAATGTCGATTACACGCTTGTGCGTCTTCAACTCGAACTGTTCGCGCGACTTCTTGTCGACGTGCGGCGAACGGAGAACCGTCCAGCGCTGCGTCTTGGTGGGCAGCGGGATCGGGCCGGAGACCGTAGCCCCCGACTTCTCCGCCGTCCGTACGATGTCCGCCGAGGCCTGATCGATGACAGCATGATCGAACGCCTTTAAACGGATCCGAATTCTTCCAGCCATAATTGCGATCTCTGAAAGGGAGGATTTCCAGGTCTCTGGTCTCTGGTCTGGGGTCTCAGGTGAACGGCACCGCCGTTACAACCTGAGACCAGGGACCAGGGACCTGAGACCGAGAGTCTCTACGCCAAGATCTTCGTGACTACGCCTGCACCAACCGTTCGTCCACCCTCACGGATGGCGAAGCGCACTTGCTCTTCCATCGCGATCGGGGTGATCAACTCGATCGTCATCTGGATGTTGTCGCCCGGCATGACCATCTCGGTGCCGGCCGGCAACTCGACCGAGCCTGTGACGTCCGTCGTGCGGAAGTAGAACTGCGGGCGATAGCCCTTGAAGAACGGCGTGTGACGGCCGCCTTCATCCTTATTGAGGACGTAGACCTCGGCCTCGAACTTCGTGTGCGGCTTGATCGAACCGGGCTTGGCGAGCACCATGCCGCGCTCGATCTCCTTCTTGTCGACGCCACGAAGCAGCAGACCGACGTTGTCGCCCGCCTGCCCTTGGTCGAGCAGCTTGCGGAACATCTCGACGCCGGTGACGACCGACTTCTTGTCCGATCCGAATCCGACGAGCGCCACTTCCTCGCCGACCTTGATGATGCCGCGCTCGATACGACCCGTCGCGACCGTGCCGCGGCCGGTGATCGAGAACACGTCCTCGACCGGGAGCGCGAACGGCTTATCGATCTCGCGGACCGGCTCCGGGATGTAGGTATCGAGGGCGTTGTACAGCTCCTCGATCTTGCTGACCCAGTTCGCGTCGCCCGAGATCGCGCCGCTCGCCGAGCCGCGGATCACCGGCGCTTCGTCGCCCGGGTAGTCGTACTTCGAGAGCAGCTCGCGCACCTCGAGCTCGACGAGGTCGAGGAGCTCCGCGTCCTCGACGAGGTCGCACTTGTTGAGGAACACGACGATCTGCGGCACGTTCACCTGACGGGCGAGCAGGATGTGCTCGCGCGTCTGCGGCATCGGGCCGTCGACCGCGCTCACCACGAGGATCGCGCCGTCCATCTGCGCGGCGCCCGTGATCATGTTCTTCACGTAGTCGGCGTGGCCTGGGCAGTCGACGTGAGCATAGTGACGCTTGGGCGTCTCATACTCGACGTGCGACGTCGCGATCGTCAGGATCTTGGTCGCGTCACGGCGGCCCTGCGACTCCGACGCCTTCGCCACTTCGTCATACGCGACGTACTTGGTGCCGTAGCCCTTGTCGGCCGACACCTTCGTGAGCGCCGCCGTCAGGGTCGTTTTGCCGTGGTCAACGTGGCCGATGGTGCCGACGTTCACGTGCGGCTTGGTCCGCTCGAACTTTGCCTTTGCCATTGTACGGTTCCTGAGTGAAGTAGAGTCTGTCTTCGAGGTCTCAGGTCCCAGGTCCCTGGTCTCAGGAGAGACGGCGCATCGCCGTTACACCTGAGACCTGGGACCAGAGACCAGAGACCTTTCTTACGCTTTCACCTTCGACACAATCTCCTCGGCCTTGCTCTTCGGCACTTCTTCGTAGTGCGCGAATTCCATCGAGTACACCGCACGCCCCTGCGACATCGAGCGCAGCTTCGTCGAGTACCCGAACATCTCGGCGAGAGGAACGGTCGCGGCGATCACTTGCGCTTCGCCACGCTGTGTCATCCCACCGATCTTGCCGCGCCGGGACGAGAGATCGCCCAGCACGTCGCCCATGAATGCATCGGGCGTCACCACTTCCACATTCATCATCGGCTCGAGGATCACTGGATGCGCACGCTTGGCCGCCTCCTTGAACGCCATCGAGCCGGCGATCTTGAACGCCATTTCGCTGGAGTCCACCTCGTGGTACGAGCCATACACCAGCTCGACCTTCACGTCGACCATGGGATAGCCGGCGAGCACTCCATTCTCGAGCGCTTCCTTGATCCCCTGTTCGACCGGAGCGATGTACTCGCGCGGAATCGCACCGCCGACGACCTTGTCCTCGAAGATGAAGCCGGCACCGGTTTCCGACGGCTCCATGTTGATCACGACATGGCCGTACTGGCCCTTACCGCCTGACTGGCGGATGAACTTCCCTTCGACCTTCTCGACGCGCTTGCGAATCGTCTCGCGATAAGCGACTTGGGGCCGACCGATGTTCGCGTCGACCTTGAACTCGCGCATCATGCGGTCGACGATGATCTCGAGGTGCAGCTCGCCCATGCCGGAGATGATCGTTTGCGCCGTCTCCTCGTCCGTGTGGACGCGGAACGTCGGATCCTCTTCCGACAGCTTCGCCAATGCGATGGCGAGCTTATCCTGATCCGCCTTCGTCTTCGGCTCGATCGCCACGTCGATGACGGGATTCGGGAACTTCATCGCCTCGAGGATGATCGGATGATCATCGTCGCACATCGTGTCGCCCGTACGCGTGTCGCGGAGACCGATCGCGGCGGCGATGTCGCCGGCGCGGACTTCTTCGATCTCCTCGCGCTTGTTCGCGTGCATCTGCAGCACGCGGCTCACGCGCTCCCGCTTGTCCTTGGTCGAGTTGTAGACGTACGACCCCGATTTCAACACGCCCGAATAGACACGGAAAAAGGTCAGCTTTCCTACAAAAGGATCGGTCGCGATCTTGAACGCGAGCGCCGAGAACGGCGCGTCGTCCGCCACCGGGCGCTCCGCCTTGTGCTCGTCGTGATGCGGCAGATGTCCTTCAATCGCCTTCACGTCGACCGGAGCCGGCAAGAAGTCGATCACCGCATCGAGCAACGCCTGAACGCCCTTGTTCTTGAACGACGCTCCGCACAGCACCGGAACCATTCCGCCGGTGACCGTCGCGGTGCGAATCGCCTTCCGAATCTCGTCGGGGGTGAGCTCCTCACCAGCGAGGTACTTCTCGGCCAGCGCGTCGTCGTGCGAGACGGCGACGGCGTGATCGATCAGATCGTGGCGCGCCTGCTCAACGGCGTCCTTGTAGTCCGGCGGTACGTCGACGACGTCGAACTTCTTGCCCAGCGACTCGTCGTCGAAGATGTATTGCTTCCGCTCAATGATGTCGATGTGACCGGTGAACAGCTCGCCCGAGCCAACCGGGAGCTGCAGCGGATACGCGTTCTTCGACAGCCGGTCGCGAATCATCTTCATGCACCGATCAAAATCGGCGCCGACGCGGTCCATCTTGTTGGCGAAAATCAAACGTGGGACGCCGTAACGATCGGCCTGACGCCAGACGGTCTCCGTCTGCGGCTCGACGCCGGCGACGGAATCGAGGAGCGTGACGGCGCCATCGAGCACGCGAAGCGAGCGCTCGACCTCGACCGTGAAATCGACGTGGCCCGGGGTATCGATGATGTTGATGCGGTACTCGATACCGTTGCGGCTCCAGAACGCAGTCGTCGCGGCCGACGTGATCGTGATGCCGCGCTCCTGCTCCTGCTCCATCCAGTCCATCGTCGCGGTGCCTTCGTGCACCTCGCCGATCTTATGCGCCTTTCCTGTATAGTAGAGAATACGCTCGGTCGTAGTCGTCTTACCGGCATCGATGTGCGCCATGATGCCGATATTTCGATAACGTTCGAGCGGAGTGTTTCTGGCCATTGTCATCCTAAGAGTTGACTTGCCCACCACCAGCAAAAACGCGGGTGGACCAGCGCTCCGTGGGAGCCGGTGTCCATCCGCAATCGCCGGGTACGCTCGCCGCTGCTGCGCGAACGGGGACCCAAGGCGCGGTGCATTCACGTCGGGCGAAACGTGCTCGCCCATGACGCACCGTTGAATTGTCCTGCGTCACTTTTCGGGAGCCGTGACACTCGCTCGAGTGTCTCAGCCGGAGCAGACCCCTGCGTCATGCAGGCCCATAAGAGTCGGCGCGCAGCTCGCCGAACGGTCACTACAGCCCGTCACGCATCCGAGTGATGCACAGAATGCGATCCTAAAACGCCGTAGCCACTTGAATTTATTGGAGAAAGACCGCGTGTCAACCCGACCGGCCGGCACCCTCGGAGAGGGAGCCGGCCATGTCGCGATTCAGCTTTTGACCTCGACCTTCGACTCGACCAAACCTACCCTAGCGCTGCGTCCAGATCGCGACGACACCGCACCGCAAATCGGGGTCGGCGAACTGGGCAGGCGTCTCGGACAGGCCACGGAACACCTCAACGGCCCGGACAGCGTCCAATGGAAGCGATGCGAGCCCATCGGTAAGCGGGTCCGTCCGACCCGGCAGGTCCATGCGATGGCCGTCCATGAACCACCCGACATGGCAGTCGGCGATGCGGGACGAGAGCGCGCTGTTCACCATGCTCGCGCCCGTTCGCGTCATTGCCATCGTCGAGGCCGATCGGGGATCGGCTACCCGGAGACCGGGCACGGTCTGCAGAAACTGCCCGAGGCTTTGGAAGTTGGTCTTGTCGAAATCGTCGTGGTTGTACTGGAGACCGACTCCGGCCGCTTTGCGCCCCGCGACTCCGTCGTTGTCGAGCCGGGCCGTCTCCGCTGCCTTCACTGGCGCGGGGCGCACATGCTCCGTGACACCAATCTTGTTCTGCGGATCCCCACTCTCGGCGATGGGGATGCGAACGGTCAGGCGCTCGCCGTCCTGGAAGCGGATGGGCGCGGACAGAACCGACTTATAGCCAGGATGAACCGCGGCGAGCTGATACGTGCTGGCCCGCATCTGCAGGTGGAACTGGCCGCTGGAATCTGTCGCCGCGTGCGCGACCGCGGCGTCCGTCGACGGATCGACCAGCATGACCGTGCCGGCGATTGGGCGCCCCGTCGCGTCATCATATAGGTAACCTCTAACGACGGCCTGTGCCCCCGCGGATGAGACGGCGAGCATTGTGCACGCAAACGCAACGGCGCTCGCTGTGCGATAGCGAAACTCGAAGCCCATGGATGTACCTCACGAACAATTGTCATCCGGGCCTCTCACTGAATCGCGACCTGCAACTCTGCCGTGCTTCTGGTCCGACTGCGCCGAGCATCAGCTCCCGCACCCCGCCGGCCCCACCCCACACGCTGACCCGGTGCCCGAGGCTATACCGAAGATCGTGCCACACTCGCCCGTTACATCATTTTTTCGAAAGAAGATGTGACCGACTGGACAGTGGAGTTCGTGGCGGCGAATGGCGGGTCACTTGTTCGTTGTGCCACGTGTCACTTGTGCTTTTTCTTCTCCGGCTGATTCAACCCCAACTCGCGCGGGCTTTGCGCTTGGCCTTTTCGCGCGTGTTGGGCGCGCTGAAGGTCGGTGTTGTGTGGTGCGTCGGCGGGCGTGCGAGTGCCGCTCGTATCCGGGCCGCTGCCAAGCGGGCGACCGGTTTGTGTCTCGAACTGTTCGGCGAGTTTGCTTTGCGCGCGTCGCCCGCGACCGCCATGCGGATTACCTCGCTCGGCGATCGGCTTCTTGAATTTGTCGCTTCGGTCCTTTCGATGGTCGGTCATCGAGATCCTCCTGGATCTCGTTCAGCGCGGCAGACCGCGTGCCGCGTGCCGGGCGTCAGCCGTGGAGCGCGGTCGTTGGATCGACCGCGGCCACGCGTCGCGCCGGAATGATGATCGCCAAAAGCGAAACGCCGAGCAGGACCACGGTGACCGCCGCGAAGGTCAACGGATCGCTCGGTGTCACTCCGTACAGCGAGCCGCGGAGCAAACGTGTCGCCCAAACGGCGGCGAGCGCGCCAATCGCGGCGCCGACGATCACGGGACGTAGACCCTGCCACGTCATCAGTCGAACGACATCAGAGGCACTCGCGCCGAGCGCCATGCGCACACCGATCTCGTGGCGGCGCAGGGTGACGAAGTAGGCAATGACGCTGTAGATCCCCGCCGCGGCGAGGAATAGACCGACCGCGCCGAGCGACACGAGCAGCTCGAGATGAAAACGTGCTTCGGCCACTGATTGATCGAGTCGCTCGGTCATCGTCGCGACGCCGAACACTGGAACGGTGGGATCGACGGACTTTACCGCGGCGCGAACCGTCGGTGCGATCGACGACGCATCGCCGGACGCGGCTCGTGCGACGACCGTCATCGTGCGGTTCACCCAGCGCCAGGCATCGGCCGGCGCTTGGACGATGGGGATGTAGAACTCCGGACGGATATCGTGCGTCGGGCCACCAGTGTGTACGTCAGCCGCCACGCCGACTACGGTCTTCCATCGCGGGTCGTCGGGGGCGCCCTCGCAGCAAGCGACGCGTTTGCCGATCGGGTCTTGATTCGGCCAGGCCGCTTTGGCAAGCGCTTCGCTCACGACCATCACGCGCAATCCTCCGCGGACGTCGCGCTCGTCGAGGTCGCGACCGCGCACGATCGGGATGCGCATCATGTGGACGTATCCCGGCGACACCATCCGCAGGCGCGCGTCGATGGCGTTCGCCGCTGACGGCTCTTTGCCTTCCGGGACGATGCCATTCGAACCACTGCCGCCGCCGAGCGGCGCCGCCGACGTGATGGCCGCGCCGGCGATACCCGGACGCGCCTTGATCTCGTTGAGTATTCGCGCAAAGGTCTGCTCGGCATCGGAAGCCGCGGTCGTCGTGTCGGGCGGCGGTCCGAGTGCGACGCGCGCCGAGATCAATCCGTGGACGTCGAAGCCCGGATCGACGCGACTCAAGTAAAACGCGCTCCGGATGAGCAGGCCGGCGCCGGCGAGCAGCGTGAGGGCGACGCTGACCTCGGCGATGACGAGCGCGCCGCGCACGCGGTCGCGCGCGCTGGCGACGGCGGAGCGTCCTCCCTCGCGCAACGCACTTTGCAAATCACCGGAGGATGCGCGAAGCGCCGGCACGAGTCCGAAGACGATCGCGCTGCCGACGGCGACGGCGAGCGCGAACACGACGACGGGTAGATCGAGACGCGTGGCGGCGAGCCGCGGGATGGTGGGCGGCGCGGCACCGATCAGCACGTGAATGGCCGCCCAGGCGAGAGCGAGGCCGACGAGCGCGGAGATGAGCGCGAGGACCACGCTTTCGGTGAGAAGCTGACGAATGATGCGTCCGCGCCCGGCGCCGATCGCGGCGCGAACGGCGAGCTCTTTCGCGCGGGCCGTGCCGCGAGCGAGCAGCAGGTTCGCCACGTTGCCGCACGCGATCAGAAGAACACAGAGGACGGCACCGAGCACGACGAACAACCGCAGCCGGTAGTCGCCGATAATGGCTTGGGTCAACGACTGGATCCGGACGCCGTTGCCCTTGTTCGTTTGGGGAAACTCAGCGCCGAGTTGACGAGCGATCTCGTCCATCTCGCGCTGCGCCGCGGCGATGGTCACCCCCGGCTTGAGACGCCCGACGACCGTAAGAAAATGCTCATCATGAAACGCCAGCTGCGTCGGCGAATAGGCCGATGGCGCCCAGAAGTCCTCGTGCGAGTCCGTCGGGTCGAACTCGCGGGGCATGACGCCGATGATCGTATACGGGCGGCCGCTTACCGTGAGCCGGCGGCCCAACGCATCGCGCGCGCCCGCGAACATCCGGCGCCACAATCCGTCGCTCAGCACGATCACCGCGTCGCGGCCCGGCTGGTTCTCCTCGGCCGTGAAGACACGTCCGATCTGCGGCGCGATGCCATACATCGGAAACACGTCGGCGGACGCAAATGCCGCGGTGACGCGATCGGGAGTGTCCCCCGTCGAGATGGTCACGCCGCGAAATTGAAACGCGCCCAGCTGCGTGAAGCTCGTCGAGCGCCGGCGCCAGTCGTTCCAATCTCCGACCGAGACGCCGCCGTCGCCGAAGGGATAGTGCGTGAACGAGAACACGAGCCGATCGGCGGCCGGATACGGGAACGGCCGCAGCACCACGGCTTCGACCGCGCTGAAGATCGCCGTCGTTGCGCCGACTCCGAGGGCCAACGTGAGCACGGCAATCGTCGTGAACGCGGGCGATTTGAAGAGCTGGCGAAACCCAAAGCGTACGTCGAGCAAGAGCTCGCGGAGATATTCGCCGCGTTCCATGGTTCGCTCCCGTTGGTTGCCGATGGTTCTGCAAACGGCGTTGACCTTGCGAATGTCCCCGAATCGCGCGATCGCCGTGGCACGCGCCGTCGCCTCGTCCATGCCGTGCGCCATGTATTCGCGGACGCGCATCTCGACGTGGAACGCCAGCTCGGCGTCGACTTCGTCTTCGACGCTGGCTCTCCAGAGCGGGGATGAGAGCTGGCGTCGGCCCCGGCCCAACCGCGGCATCGTGGTCAGCCCGATGGCGAAAGGACGGAGCTGACGGCGCGGGCGAACGCCGCCCATTCCGCGGTTTCGGATTGAAGCTGCTTTCGGCCGCGAGCAGTCAGTTTGTAGAACTTCGCCTTGCGACCGAGCTCGGACATCCCCCACTCGGCTTCGATCCAGCCTTTGCGCTCCATGCGATAGAGCGCGGGATAGAGGGAGCCTTCTTCGACCTGGATGGCGTTGCCCGTCGTCTCCTCGAGCCAGCGCGCGATGGCGTAGCCATGTCGCGATCCCCAGCTCAGCGTTTTGAGCACGAGTGCGTCGAGGGTGCCGTGGAGACGATCTTTCGATTCGGTGCTTGGCATCGATTACCTAGACAGTCTTGGCTACCGGCCATAGTACGGGTCGATACTTAGACTGTCAAGGTATTGGGCACGGCCGCGCGATGTGCTTCTGTTCAGGTGCGCGCCTATAGCTCAATTGGATAGAGCATCTGACTTCGGATCAGAAGGTTGGGGGTTCGAGTCCCTCTGGGCGCATTTCACATCAAGGCAGACGATACACTGACCGGCGTACTCCCTGCCGGGGCAATCGCGCTATTCGGCGCGCAGTACGCGGGCCGGATCGATGCGACTCGCCCGCCGCGCCGGCAGGAAGGCCGCGAGAGCGCCGGTGGCGATCAGGACCAATGGCCCGCCGACGAACGCGATTGGATCGATCGTCCCCACGCCGAAAAGCAGACTCTGGAGGCCGCGCGCCGCGATCGCCGCGAGCACCAGTCCGACCACAGAACCTGCGACGACGAGCATGAGTCCTTCGCGCATCAACAGGCGGACGACGCCGGTCGCATCCGCGCCGACTGCCATCCTGATCGCGACCTCGCGACCACGCCGGGCCACGGCGTAGCGCACGACGCCATAGACGCCGATCGTCGCGAGCACGAGCGCGAGGCTCGCGAAGATCGCGAAGGCGGTCGCGCCAAGTCGAGCCGGCAGCAGCATGATGGCGAGGTGACGCTCCATCGTCTTCGCCTGAACGATCATCAACGACGGGTCCATCTCGCGAATGGTCGCGAGCAGCTGTGTCACGAGCAGCGCGTCGTTCCCGCGCGCACGGACAACGACGTGGAAAACGGGCGAGGGCTCTTGGCTGAACGCGGTGAAGATCATGGCGCGCGGCGCTTCGCCCAAGGAACGAATTTTCGTCGTCTTCACGACGCCGACCACGCGATACACGCTCGAATCCGTGCGGAAGCTTCGCCCGAGCGCGTCCTGCCCGCGCCAGAATCGGTCGACCATCGCCTGGTTGACGATCGCGACGCGCTCGCGACCAGCCGCGTCCGTCGAGTTGAACAGCCGGCCGTTGACGAGTGTCAGTCCGGCGGCTTCAAAGAATCCGGAGTCGGCGACGGCGTTCTCGATGTCGAATCCCGTGCTTCCCTTCGGCGGCTCGAACCCCGCGACATTGATCGTCATGCTCTCGTCGCTGAG